>Ga0180433_10000893_pt1 | contig 50765 bp, 47 predicted proteins | sample SS_ome_8_FD_132980 | JGI IMG/M metagenome (GOLD analysis project Ga0180433, IMG submission 132980) | Hypersaline lake sediment archaeal communities from the Salton Sea, California, USA - SS_1_D_1 metaG | ecosystem: Environmental > Aquatic > Non-marine Saline and Alkaline > Hypersaline >...
AAGGGAGGAAAATCGCCGCCAAAAACAACGCGATGGGCCGAGCGGTCAATTGGGTCAGCAGATCTGCGCCCAGATTGGAGCGGGCGTTGCTGCGGGTCACGAGCATGCCGGCAGCGACAGACACGATGAACGCAGGAATGGCGGCGACGAGTCCGTCGCCGATGGTCAACTTGGTGAAGACCCGGAGGCATTCCATGATCGACATACCGTTCTCGACCATGCCCACGTAGATGCCGCCGAGAATGTTGACAATCGTGATGATGAGGCCGGCAACCGCGTCGCCGCGTACGAACTTGGAAGCACCGTCCATCGCGCCGTAGAAATCCGCTTCAGCGGTGATTTCCTCGCGGCGGCGGCGGGCTTCCGCTTCATTGATGACGCCAGCGTTGAGATCGGCGTCGATGGCCATCTGCTTTCCAGGCATACCATCCAAGGTGAAACGGGCAGCGACTTCGGCGATGCGCGTGGCACCTTTGGTGATGACGGCAAATTGAATAACCGTCAAAATCGTGAAGATGATGATACCCACCGCCAGTGAGCCGGACGTGACGAAGTTGCCGAAAACCTCAATCACCCGGCCAGCAGCAGCGGTGCCATCTTGTGCGTTGGTGAGAATCAAGCGCGTGGTGGCGGTGTTGAGCACCAGCCGAACCATGGTCATCGCCAACAACAGCGACGGGAAGGAGGATAACTCCAGCGGCCTTTGAAGGTAAATCACGGTAAGCAGGACGACCGCCGCCAAGGTAATGTTTGCCGCCAAAAGAACATCAAGTATCGATGTGGGCAGCGGCACAAGCAGTACGAAGATGAGCGTGGTCGCACCGAAGGGCAACACCAATCCTCGGTGCTTTTCCATCAAGCGAAAGGGGCGTGATTCTAAAACAGACGCTCCAGCCATCGAACGAACTCACCTTCTCAATTGAACGCGACACCGGCGGCGGGCTGACGTCGATAACCGCGACCGGCTAACTCGTAGACGTAAGCCAACACTTCCGCGACCGCTTTGTAAAACTCGGCGGGGATTTCCTGCCCCACCTCGACGTTCTTGTAGATGGCGCGAGCCAATGGCTTGCGCTCGACGATCGGTATGCCATGCTCGATGGCGATCTCCCGAATTTTCTGGGCGAGGAAATCGGCCCCTTTGGCCGTCAGCTTGGGGGCGTTCATCGTTTCCGCGTTGTATTGGATGGCGACGGCGATCTCCGTGGGGTTGGTCACCACGACATCGGCTTTCGGAACCGCAGCCTTGATGCGCTGGACGGCCAATTGCATCTGGATCTGTCGGCGACGTTGCTTCAGCTTGGGGTCGCCGTCCATGCGCTTCAGCTCTTCCTTGATCTCCTCCTTGGTCATGCGTAAATCGCGCTCATGTTTCCAACGCTGGTAGACGAAATCAATGATCGCGAGCAAAAGCAACACCAAAGCGAGCCGAACGCCCAACGTGAAAAGCAGCTCCGAGGCCATACCGATAATAGCCAAATAGGAGAACGTCGAAGCGTACGCCAACATGTCAATCCGACCCCGCAACGTCCAGTAGGCCACCAGCGCCAACGCGATGGTCTTAGCGATACCCATGGCCAAATGAACAAAGGCGCGGGCACTGAACATCCTCTTGAGCCCGCTGATCGGATTGAGCTTTTCGAACGACGGCTTGATGGGCTCAATAGTAAACAACACACCGACCTGGAAAAACGAGGCGACGGTCGCCAACACAAGCACAACCAATATGACGGGCAGGACAACCAATGCACCTGTCCGCAATACCGCCGTCAACGTGGTCGCCATCTGGTCGGCATTCACCAAACCCGGGCCGGTATCCCCCAGACAATGGCGTGTAATATCCAACAACCGGCCAAAAAGGTGATGGCCCATAAACTCCAAAGTCAACAACGTACCCATGAGAACAACGGCGGACGTCAAGTCGGAGCTCTTGCCCACTTGGCCGCGCTTGCGCGCTTCCTCACGCCGGCGTTGGGTTGGGGCTTCGGTCCTTTCCTGTGCGGTATCTGGAGGCATTTCATTGTACGAGCGTGATCGCCCGCCCTTTCTCTTACGCTAAGGAGTCAATCCCAGTGTTGCGCGGAGCCCATCGATTCCCATGGCCAACGTTTCAAGAAACACGGACTCCAACGACACGATCGTGATCGCCATAATCAAAATGCCGAGGGCCAACTTGATGGGGAATCCGATCGTGAGAATGTTCATTTGGGGCATGGTGCGGGAGATGAATCCCAGCGTCATATATGACAGCAGTAGGGCCAGCATGGCCGGCCCCCCGATGCGAATCGCCATGGTGAATGATAACGCCAACAAATCGACGATCAGCCCCAACATGGCTTCGGACATATGGAAACTCAACGGCGGAATGGTCGCAAAACTATCCATCACCGCCCGCATGACCGCTTGGTGTCCACCGACCGCGAGAAAAATGAGCAAGGCGACCATGTAGTACACTTGAGCAATCAACCCACTTTCACTTTCGAACATGGGATTGAAGAGATCGCCCAAATGCATGCCCGATTGTCGCCCCACCATCTCCGCCGCCACTTGCACGCCCAAAAACACGAGGCTGATACTGAGCCCGATCAATAAACCGAGCGACAACTCGCCGATCAGGCCGATCACAGCCGACGCCATCGTCACCGGCACCGTAACGTATCCCACCATGAGCGGAAAGACCGCCAGCGAAATCGCGACCGCCAAGCAAACACGGATCGTGCTCGGCACAGCCGCGGCACTGAAGAACGGCGTCGTCACCATGAGCCCGCCGATCCTGAACAGAATCAACAGGAACGTTGGCAACAAGGCATAGATGTCAAACATCGAACCGGGCATGACCCGTCCTCTTACCAAGCTACACAGCGCTAAAACGGCGGTTCACCCAACAACATTTCAGCATAAGCCAAGAGACGTCCCGCCAACCAGGGCACCAGCACAATCGCGATGCCGACCATGGCGATGATCTTCGGCACAAAACTCAACGTCTGTTCCTGCAATTGCGTCATGGACTGAAAAAACGAAATAATCAGACCCACGACCATCCCGACACCCATGACCGGCGCGGACACGATCAAGACCATCAGTAAGGCTTCCCGGCCCAGATCCAGTGCTTCGTTCATACCCATGTCAAATATCCATTACGGTCGTGGTCTGTTTCGCTCAGGAAGCCTCAGGCTGACCCAACGCCACAATACCTACGAATAACTCACCAGTAATGACGTCACCACCAGATGCCAACCATCGGCCAACACGAACAACAACAGCTTGAACGGCAACGAAATCAAAACCGGCGGCAGCATCAGCATCCCCATGGAAATCAGCACCGCCGCGATCACCATGTCGATAACCAGAAACGGCAAGTAGATTCGGAATCCCATCACGAAGGCGGTCTTGATTTCACTCAAGATAAAGGCTGGAATCAGGGCCCGTGTCGGCACGTCGGCCCGGACGACTTTCTCCTCCAATGGAATGTTTTGTTTGCGTGCATATTCGAGGAAGAGATAGACCTCCTCCTCGCTACCAACCCGTTCGATCTGGGCAAACATGAAGTCGCGCAGGTGCTTGTCCGCGATCTCGAGGGCCTTACCTTGCGTCATGCCCGGGGCGTTGTCCAGCCAGGGAACTACGGCCTCATCGTAAATCTTCTCGTAGGTCGGGCCCATAATCATGAACGTCAAGAACAAGGAAACCCCCACGAGAATCTGACTCGGCGGCAATTGCTGTGTGCCGATGGCTTGTCGTAACAGCGCAAGAACGATCATGATCCGGGCAAAGCTGGTGGTCATCATCAGGATGGCCGGTGCAATGGTAAGCACCGTCATCAGGATGAAGATCTTGAGGGTCGCACTGGCCTGCTCGCGGTTTTGGGCGGCAGGCAGTACTTGGGTCAAGTCCGGCAATTGAAGGGAGTTGTCGATCGGCTCGGAGGAGGGTACGGACTGGGCATGAAGATTCCCCGTCAGCGCTAAGACCAGCGCTGCAGCCAGCAGCCATCGTGAGCCTCCATGCTCCAACATCTTGCGCAACTCCGTCGCGCGAACCACGCTTATCCATCCAACGCCCGGCTTGCCTTACGCACGAAGCATTGCCAACAACGCTGACGCCACCGGGCTCACCCTAAGCCACATCACGCCGACCCGCCAGCCGACGAACCTTATCGAGTAATCCGCGAACCTGCCCGCGGACTTTCCATTCCGAGTCGTCCTCCACGAGCGAATCGGCGTATGCCTGTTTCTCGTCCTGGAAGGACCGCAGAAACGTCTGCGTCATCGATCCAGACCGTTGACTTTCGATCTGTCCGAGCACGGACGCAACTTCTTCTGGTTCTTCGACCGTTACTAACGTGTTCATTCGCTCCGGTGATACACCGATCAACACGAGCCGACCCCCCAACTTGACCAACATGAGATTTTGCTTGGGCGAGACCGTCGTGCGCGCCATGATTTTCAGGGCGCCCGATCCGGTTGCCAAAGTCTGAGCGGGCATGAACCGCTTCAACATAACGGCAGCGGCCACAATCAAACCGAGTACCGCCAGAAGAGGTAGCATGTCCACATAAGGCCAACCGCCGGTTGCCTTCGTTTCCGCAACCGGTTGGTCCTGCGATACGATGCGCAACGGCTTATGAGAACGAGGTCGTTTGACTTCCAAGGCTTCGTTGCCGGTTGGCGTCTCACTCGAAGGTGACGGTGACACTGTCGGGCGCGCAGCACGAGCGGTGTCGGTCACAGCCGTATCCGCTTCATCAACGGCTTGCGGCCCGTTTGTCGCGACATCAAAAGTAACCTTGGCATCGGCTGTAGGATCGACGGCATCGCTACGTTCCACGCGATCGCTGGTAAAGGCTGGCCGTTTGGACTCCAGCGGAAACATGTCCGCTTGCAGGGACGCGGTATCGCAGGTTGGAGCGGCACCGGTTACCTGATATGCTGCCGGCGTTTTGTCCTGAGCCATGAGCATGTACACAGGCCCGAGACAACCCACAATCATCGTTGCCAATCCGAACACAGACCGCCTTTTTGCGGCCTGCAACCCAAGCGTTTTGCGGATCTCAAAGATGCTCGCCAAACGCCGAGAGGTCTCGGAGCAAGATTCTAAATAGCGAAATGACATACAAACGACCTTCCTGGTCAAACGGGCATCCTGCCTTTGAATCCGTCCCGATACGCAATCGGCCCTCAAGGTAACGAAGCCGCTGCGTCTGTTGAAGCGGGGACTGCGACCACGTCGATCACGACGCGATCAGTTCTCCTCACCGTCCCGGTTCACGATATCGTTGATCCGCACACAAAAGTTGTCGTTGAGTACAAGCACTTCGCCCCGCGCAACCAACCGATCATTGACAAATACATCCACAGGGTCGCCCGCCAACTTGTTGAGTTCGACGACGGACCCCGATCCCAGTCGCAAGACTTGATCAACGAGCATCCGGCTGCGGCCAAGTTCGACTTTGACATCCAGGTCAACATCGCGAAGCAAGTCGATCCCTTGAAGCTCCGGTGAGCCGGTGACGGTGCGCGGTGCCAAATCAGGGATCTCCAACGGCTTGGCTTGGGGAGCCTCGGGGGGCGGCTTAGGAGCATCAGCTGCCGTCACGTCGGCGATGGGGGCATTCGTAGCGTTCTCGCTTTCGATGGCGGCGGCCATGGCTACAGCGACCTCATCAAAGGGTCGGCCGGATGAGTCCACGCGCGTGTCGGGTTGACCAGACGATGCGTCTGCTCCGTTCGCCGCTACCGCCTCAGCCAGTGCTGCATCAATCGCCGCCTGATCGACGGGCGAGGAGCTGGAACCTGACGCGGGTTGTGGCTTCTCGGCGGGTTCAGCCGGTTGTTCCACAGACAAGCCGGCCTCTGCCAATGCGGCATTGATGTCATCCTGACTCAGTAAGCCTTCATCTGCCATTGTCGATACCGTCTTCCATGACTGCCGACCGCCCCCGTGGCGATCGGGTACCGCGTTCGATCTCTGATCCCGCATCAATCCTCACTATAGGATACAATGGAGGGGATCAACACCTGCAGGATCATTTCGGGGTCGCCGGCAATTTGTCCGAGCTCGTGCTTAAACTGACTTCGCAACGTGGCCAGGTCCGGCTCCGCGAATCGCTGGGGATCAGTGGCCCGGACAATCCGCGTAAAATGATCCTTGATCGTGGCTGCCTTGTTCGTCACGATCTCCTGGAACTTTTCCTTGTTCTCGCCTGATACGGTCGCGTACACCTCAAAATCGTAGATGAGGATGCGTTGCGACTGTTCATTCTGGGCACGGAATTTGACCACTTCCACTTCCGCATCGGCGAGCGCAAGCTGCCCTTCTTCGGCGTTCAACCCTGGTACGTTGGCCGCTTCGACAGCTACCGGCGGAGGGGCAACAAAGCTCTTGACCAAAACGAACACTACCAGTGCCTCGACGATCATGACGCCGAAGAAGATGCCGCCAAGGATCATGTTCTTGCGTTTTCCGGCGCTCGATCCTGCCGCCTGCTCTTCACCTGATTCGACCGTCGCTTCAACCTGCTTAGCCATCTCTCATTTATTCCTTCCCGGCGATTTTCTGATCGTGCGAGGCTGCGGGACTGGCGTGCACAACGATCTCGACACAGCCATAGCGTTCTTCTTGCGGCTTGATACTCGACCCGCCGACTTCCAGCGGTTCGGTATCCCCCATGGCCACCACACGAAGACGATTTCGCGACACCCCCGTCTGAACCATACGATTCACGACAGTCCTTGCTCGGGCAAAAGACAAGTCGAGATTGTCGCGAAACGGCGCGTTCCCTGTGATGGGGCCGCCGTCCCCGTACGCACACACCTCGATCGCATTCTGCGTACCAACCAGAAGGCGAGCCACATGCATCACAGCCCGCTTGGCAACTGGCTTCAGCATAGCACTCGATGGTTCAAACGACACCTGGCCGCTGATACGTACCACAAGTCGACTACCATCGACAATCACATCGGCGTCAGCCAACTCGAGGTCGGCGGCTGTTTCGACGCGTTCTGCACCACCGAGTTGAACCGCTCCACCCAATTGGACGGAGGCCGATGGTTGCAGGCCCGCCTGCTCTAGACGTTGCAGCAAGGTGAGCTGGGGCGGCTCTGCAAGTGAATCGCCACGACCTGGGTCACTGGCGAAGCCAAACGCGTTTCTTACCGCACCGCGAACGGTATCAAACCGCTCGCCGGCACGAAGCTCGCTCATGGCGGCAATCATGATGAAAACCACTAACAACAGCGACACCAAATCGCTGTAGGGCAATAGCCAAGAGGCTTCGCTGTCACGGGTCTTCAGTCGTTTAATCCAAAACATCACACGTTCACCGTTGCGCTCACCAGCTTGCTGGTGGATGAAGTCGTCTCAGGCATCGGCTTGGCGGCCAACGCTGCCTGTCCAAGCTCTGGGACGCTTGGGCTCTTTCTCGAATGTACCACCCTGCCGGCGATGGCTGAACGGTCCATGGCCGCCGGTTGACTCAAAGGCGATTTTGCCGGCCGTTTCACGACCGTACCGGCGGGTAAATACGCTCGTAACTTCTGCTCCACAATCCGTGGGTTGTCACCGGCCTGAACCGCCAGGACACCCTTGAGGATGATCGTCTTGCACAAGAGTTCTTCACTGCTGCGCTGCTCCAGTCGGCGGGCCAGTGGAAGGCAAAACAAGTTTGCCACGACCAACCCGTACAACGTGGTCAGCAACGCAACCGCCATCCCCGGGCCGATCTTGGATGGATCATCCATCTGCCCGAGCATGAGCACCAACCCGATCAGGGTGCCGATCATGCCAAAGGCGGGGGCTGCCGTCGCCATGGACCGCAACATTCCTGCCCCGTTGGCATGCCGCATATCGATACCCTCCAGTTCCGCCTGAGCGACGGTTTCGAGGGCCTTCGGATCGGTTCCATCCACCGCCATCCGCATCGTCCGTTTCAGGAAATCATCCTGCAGGTACTCGACCGGTTCCTCCAAAGCCAGCAGTCCTTGGCGACGCGCTGCATCCGCCAGGACAACCAGTGTGGTAATCGACTCTTGCGGCGGTCGCGTCCGAACGTAGAAAACATTTCGCATGACCGCAGCGAACCTACGGAAGCGAACCAAGGGGTAGGCCAACGAGGTCGCCAACACCGTCCCGCCCACCACAAGGGCCAGCGACGGCGTCCGCCAGAAAACGTGGGCCGCTGAGCCGGCGCCAGAAAAGACCACCCAGGCTAACAGTCCGACCAACCCCACCAGACTCAAAATCGTCGCACGATCAATCACAAGGCCCCCTTACTGAGGCAATCAGGCGAACCCGTGGTTATGGGAACCTCCGACCACCGGCGACGCATCAAACGGCCACAAGGTTCATCGGCCGTACCCACACGGGGATTCACCTCGTTCACCGCTCAAGCGGCCGCTCAGGGCCGAAACATCCGAATCATCCGACCGTACTCGATGGCCCGGGCGACAACTTCATCCATCTTTTCCTTCACGATGAACGTCTCGCCGTTGATCAGCACAATCGTGGTGTCGGGACGTTCTTCGATCGTGCGAATCAACTCAGCATTGACCACAAATCGGGTATTGTTGAGCCGCGTCAGGTTAATCAAAGTCGTCCGTCCATCCCATTTTTCGATCCGTCCGCCGCCAAACTCGGCGTACGGCCCCCACCGCGCGCAGCGCGCTTCCTGCCCTTACTTATCGGGCTATCATGAGCAATTCATTGAGGAGATCATTGGAGGTCGAGATCACTCGACCGGACGCACTAAAACCGGTCGTCGCGGTGATAAGTCCGATAAATTCGCGTGTCAGATCCACATTGCTCAATTCGAGCGCGCCGGAGATGATCCGGCCGGCCCCCAGCGTTTGCGGTGCTGATATCACCGCTTCTCCCGAGTTGGGCCCGATCATATAAAGGTTGTTGACAGAACCAACCAGCCCTTCGGGGTTGGTGAAGGTAGCGATCGCGACCTGGCCGAGGTTACGGGTCAGTCCGTTACTGAAGGTTCCGGTAATCACCCCATCATTTCCGACGGAAAAACTATTCAGTGAACCGGTGCCGAAGCCGTCCTGCATGGTCATAACCATCGAGGACTCCTCGGTAGTAAGACCGGTCACATTTGAAAAATCAAGTGTCATCTGAAGAGGGGTCAAGGCACCGGTATTGGTCCGATCGACGCGGATCTGGTCGCCGGTAGCTGTGGTCAGTCGGCCGTCGTTATCGAAAAGAAGCGTGCCCGTGGTGCCGAGCACAGGGCTCTCATCCGTGTCGTCCTGGCTCTCAGCGTAGAACCGCCAGGTGTTGCCGGTATTCGATTTGCTTTCCAAAACCACCGTCATGTCCACCTGGACGGGGGTTCCGAGCGAATCGTAAGCGATGAAACTCGTGAAAATGCTCTCGCCGTTGGCGGCCTGGGTCTCCGTGAAGGTGAACGGCGTGACGAAATTAGCGTTACTGCTGCGAATGGCGGAGAGCGCTAGCTCGATAGCGTTGTCCTCGCCGACGTTACCTTCGACGACGAGAGACCCGGCGGGAGCGTTGGTGCCGTCACCCACCGTAATACCGGCATTCCCGGGTGCCGCCGCATCCTGGTTGATGCCAAGATTGCTCTGGAGGAACGTCGTAAAATCGCCCAACGTGCTCGTGGCGGTGACCGTAAACTCCTCTTCCGGCATCTGTCGCCCCCCCTTTTTTACGTTGGCAAGTGTGATGACGTCACCGGATGCGAACAGAGGCGTACCGGGTGTGGCGGGATCGACGAGCGTAGTGAGCAAAGTCGTCTCGCTTGCAGCAGCACCGGTCGCGTCTTGAAACGCCTGCGATTGGAGAATCGTGCCCTGGGTGGCGATGGTGCCGTTGGAATTCAGATTCCCGTCCAGATTCGCTTCGCTGGTCGCGCGCGCAGCACTGAGGGTTCCGAGCGGTATCGCAAGGTCGGTGAGAACCCCCGAAATGATGTTGAAATCGTCATCGACGCCGTAGCCTTGCACCTCAAAACCATCGGCGCTGGTCAAAATGTTGTCAGCGTTGAGACGGAAGGTGCCGTCGCGTGTGTAGGCTTGTTGCGTCTCTGGCGTTTGAACGACAAAAAAGCCTTGTCCCTCGATCGCCATGTCCGTCGGCACGCCGGTCGTCTCGATCGCGCCGGCAGAAAAATTGCGCTGAATGCTACTGACAGCCGACCCGAGACCAATCTGCATCGGGTTGGTTCCCCCGGTCGTATCGCCGCGCGGTGCCGGCAGACAACGTCAACGAGAACTGGTTCTCAAAGGACGCTCGCTTGCCTTTGAAAGCGGTCGTATTCATGTTGGCGATATTGTCACCAACGGTATCGATGGTGATTTGGTTGCTATTGAGGCCCGTCAAGCCGGTAAACATCGCTGAGGTCAAGCCCATCTGCTGTCTCCTTGTGGATTCTCATGCCATCGACGGCGTTTTTTTCTGCTACGTGAACATTGGCAGACGAATCAATCAGATCATTCCGATGTCGTTTCAGACCGCCTCGGTCACTGCCTCGAGTTTGGCCAGAGGCAGTACCTCGCCGTTGTCGAGCTCGAGCATCGCTTCGCCGTTGGCGTTGAATCGTACCGATTTCACGACGCCGCTAACCTCATAATCCATGCCTTGATCGTCGAGTACGTTCCCTCGAACCAACCGACCGATGAGTGATGCGGCTGAGCCGAATCGCTGCTGATTAGTGATCTGCTCGAGCGCTTGGCTGAGTTTTGTGTTCATTTCGAGCTCACGAATGGTCGACAGCTGTGCGACCATTTCTTCGTTGCTCATGGGCTCGAAGGGATCCTGGAACTGCAGTTGCTTGACCAGGATGTTGATGAAGTCGTCACCTGTAATATCCGCGAGGCCTTGTTTACTTCCCGCCTGAATGGCCACGCCTGTGCCCGTTGGTGCGCTAATTCCAATTCCGTCCATGATCGAATCCTCTTAACCGATGGGTTCCTCTCATCGGCATATCAGCGCCCGCTCCCTCCTCCGGACGGAGCAGACGCATCTTGAACCTTAACTAGGCGACAACATCAACACCCGTCTCCGCCAGGTGTACGACATCATCGGTTTCCTGGTGTGCCCAGGATATGTCCGTTATTGCATCCCCTTTGTTCGTGTTTGCGTCGGCTTGTGAGCCGAACGTTTGATGACTTCTGTCATGACGATCCTGCTGCTCGTAGGCTGCTGATTGATCGCCTTGCGTCTCGTTCTGCGGTTGATAGTGCCCGTCGCGGGGATCGTCGATCGGCATCGCCGGCGGACGAAATTCAACCTCGACGCGGTCAAGTCGAATACCCTGTTGTTCCAACGCGCTGCGTAGTTCGGTAAGCCGGTGTTGCAATGCCTCCTGGCCCACCTTGGTCTCGGCTTGGAGCTGGACGGTCAAAACTTTGTCGTGCATCTGAACGTCAACGCGTAACTTCCCCAGCTCGGGAGGATCGAGACGCAAGACCATGGTCGAGTGTTTGGCCCCAACCGTGGAGCGAACCACTTGGGCGATGTCTTTGATGGAGCCGGGCTCGTCAAGATTGACGCGGTTGGACGCGTTTGTCTTGTCAAGCGTATGGATTGTGTGCAAAAGGCTTTTCTGAAGACCGGTGCGCCCGCGAGCCGAATCTGCAAGAATGTTTTGAAATTCAAGTGTCGAACCCGTTGAACGATTGGCGGCAGCGTCACCACCTTTGGCGACGTTCAATTGGGCGGCATCACGGAACATCCCCGACGATCCCGTTTCGCGACCTGCTGCACTACCCACAGGTGCCACCTGCTGCGACGGCGGATTGATTCGTCCACCCTGCACGTGACTCGTGGCTTCTGGCGTGGTGCCGGTCGCAGTACCACCCGTCGCTGCAACCACGGGTGCCGACACGTGAGCGGCTGGGTTCGCATTTGTCGTCTCGTTCGGGTTATCACTCGTTACAGGTTGACCAAACGAGGACAGGGGAGACGTTGTTGGCTGCCCTGAGTTGGTGGGCTCGGATTGTCGCTGAGGCGTTGGCGGTTCAGCCGCGGCACGTTCGGAAACGTGGGACGCGGTTTCATGCTGGTGTGCACGACTTGCTTCGTCAGCCTGCATCTGCTCCTGGCGTTGCCGAATCCGCGACTCCTGTGGCCGATCACCGGTATCCTCAGCATCCTCCGTAATACTTCGACGTTGGGAATCTTTGAGCCGATCAACCCGTTCCGCACCGCTGCTCGTTTGTCGACCTGAAGTCTGTCGAAGCCCATCACGGCGGTTGGTGGGCGACAAGGCATCGGCCACTCGTATTTGACGTTGTGTGGTGCTGCCGACTTTAGCCGCTCGTTGTTGAAGCGAATCGACAAGTTGCCGGGTCAATTGCCGGGAGGTGTCTAATAAAGAAGCGAAATCAGTTGCCGGGTCGATTGAAGATGACGAGGCAGAATTGGCTCGGTCTGCTTGGGGCGCAGGCGCAGCGGTGGCGGTGTTCGTCGCATCCACGTGACTCATATCATCCTCACCTGGAGGCAGCGATCGGACCATCCACGCCGTTCGCCGATTCACCATTCAGTTGTTGAATCTGGTTCAGGATCCTCCCGATCCAGAGCCGATCGTCGTCGGCCTTGCACGTATTGACGATTTTCTTTCTGCGGTTCTCATCCATGGCCATGAGAAGTCGGACCACATCCGGATCCTTCTTCTCCCGCAGGATGTTCTTGGCCAACTTCGAATCCATCGAAGAATAGATCTCAAGTGCGTGTTGGAACCCGTCTTGTTGGGTTTCCTCGCGGACCTTCTTGCGCTCTTCGCGGAACTCTTTCTGCTTCGTTTCGATTTGCTCCAGCTTGCGCGTCACATCGAGCTGAATCGACTGATTGAGTGAGCCACGATCCGCCAACTCCCGTTCATGCCGGCCGGCAATCAATGCGTAGTATTCTTTCTGGGCCTGGATACGTACGATTTCTTCCCGCGATCGCTGCGGTGGCGATTCCGATTCGACCGGTTGGGTAGCAGGCGATTGCGTCGTGGGAAACTCGCCGCGCAGCACCATGGCCATCTGATCGACGCGTTCGGCATCGAGTTTACCGGTGGCGAAGAGGAACCCCATCAGCCCGCCGATGGCGAACAGATTGATGAGCGAGAGCAGCGCGATCATATGATAAAGCCGTTTCATGAGCTTTCTACCAATTGCCTTTCCCTACTTCGATCGAAGACATACCGAATCGTCGCTTGGTCATCCGCTTCTCTTGTTTCGATCTTCTCCTCTTCCTGCCGGTAACGTAGGTACTGTCGTTCCTTCAACTTTTCCAGAATACGGCGTTGTTTGGCGGCCTCAGTCAGGGCCGCCCGTTCCTGAACAAGCCGAGCTTCCAGGAAACGCCACCGAGCTTGTCCATCGAGAATGGCCTTGTGCAGGTGCGCGAGCCAGCTACGGTGCCGAATCGCTTGCTGCAGATCAATGGTGCCGGGTGATTGGCCTTTGCGGATCGCATCGGTTTCATCGACGACCTGATGTTCGAGCGCGACGAGCTGCTCGCGAACCGTGGTGATCTGGCGAAGACGATCCGCCACGATACGCTTGTGGCGATCCTCGCGCTGTTGCCGGATCTTCAGCATCGTATCGAATCGAAATGTGAACCGCTTGGCCATAACTCAACAATCTTTCACGGGGCGCAACCGATTGCGCGATGCGTCCCCACGCGACACTCTCATCTTACGCTGCCGGTGCACTGGCCACCGCCTTTTTGCCCTCACGTCTCAAACGGTCGGTCGTCTCCTCGATGGTCTGTGCGACCGTCAACAACTGGTTCCGGGCGTCGGCAAAACCCACACGTTCCTGGATCGCTTGCTGAAGAAACGCCAACACCGCCGGTCGCGTTTGAATCACTGCATCAAATTCGGGATTCGATCCGGTCGCGTAAGCACCAATATTGACTAAGTCCTCAATCTCGTCCCAAGTCGCCAGCGATCGCTTGAGGGTCTGAGCGGCTGCCCTATGCTGATCGTCTACGACATCGGTCATAATACGGCTAATACTTTCGGTGACACCGATGGCGGGATAGTGACTGCGATTCGCCAAGGCTCGTGATAACCACACGTGTCCATCCAAGATGCCACGAACGGCATCGCCGATGGGATCGTTAATATCGTCGGCTTCGACCAGTACGCTATAGAATCCGGTGATGCTACCCTTGTCGGTTTGGCCCGCCCGTTCGAGGATTTGCGGCAACAACGCAAAAACGCTGGGCGTATACCCTTTGGTGGCGGGCGGTTCGTTCGTGGCTAAGCCAATCTGTCGCTGGGCCATGGCAACCCGTGTCACCGAGTCGATCAACAACAACACATTCTTCCCGCAATCACGGAAATACTCCGCCACGGCAATCGCGACAAAGGCCGCCCGTACACGAAGAACGGGAGACTCATCAGACGTACTAACGACCATCACGCTCTTGCGACGACCTTCGGGCCCGAGGTCCTTCTGGATAAAGTCGTTGACTTCTCGGCCACGCTCGCCAATCAACCCCACCACAGTCACATCGGCATCGGTATAGCGCGCGACCATGCCCAACAAGACGCTCTTGCCGACACCCGTGCCTGAAAACAGTCCCAAACGCTGCCCCCGACCAACCGTCGTCATAGCGTCGATGGCGCGAATGCCCGTCGATAACGGTTTGCAAATGCGTTCGCGGCCCAATGCCTTCGGTGCGGCACAGTAAAGCGGTCTATAGCCATCGCAGTAGACGTTGGGGCCGTCGTCAATCACGCGACCCATCCCATCGAGCACGCGGCCAAGCAGTGCATCACACACGCCGACGCACGGCTCAGAGGGCAACGTGGTCACCTGATCGCCGCGTGCAATGCCCAACGTATCACGCAAGGGCATGAGCAGCGCTCGGTCGTCACGAAAACCGACGAGTTGGGCGTCAATTATGGTGCCATCAAGATGACGAATCTGGCATAGCGTCCCCACCGGCGCGGGCAGTCCCGTCACCGTGACCGTCAGGCCGGCCACATCGGACACCTGGCCAATCAAGGCCGGTGCGCACATGCGGCTGACGCGATCGATTTCGTTGGCAAACGCGTTCATTTATCCTCCACCCTCTGGGTGGACGCTTCGTTCACACTTGGCGCCGAATCCCCTCTCAACTCGGCGGAGATTCGATCGAGCTGCGTTTCCAGCGTGGCATCAATGGCGCCGGTTCCCCAATGAATCCGGCATCCTCCCGGACTGACTTCCGGCTCAGCGACGACACGCACGTGCTCCCAATGTTCCTGCAAATCGACCAGCGATTCGGCAAAGGAACGTGCCGCTTCAGCATCGTCGGGGTGGACCGCAATGAACACATCCGATCGCGCCCCCACAATCCGAACGGCCTCTTCCAGGTTCGCCAAAACCACTTCGCGATGATGCTCGCCTACGTGGTGTACGACGCGACGTGCAATCACCAGCGCAAGATCAATCAGGTCGTGACGCGCAGCGGCACACCAGGCGACACGATCAGCTTCGATACCCGCCATGAGTTGCGTACATGCCTGGATCAGGCTCTGCTGCTTTTGCGCAAACTCCTGACGGGCTGATTCAAATGCTTCGACACGTCCTGCCTCGCGCCCTTCGACGACGCCCTTTTCGAAACCTTCCTTGTGCCCCGCTTCATGTGCCCGGCGTTCGATCACGGCAGCTTGATCTTTGGCATCCTGCAGGAGACGAGCCGCTTCATTGCGTGTGGACTCCAGTTGAGCAGCAGCTTCCTTCATGACATCGTTCAGTTGAAAGGTGCGCAGACCGAGACCCACTGCAGGAGCAGCCGTCGAAGTCGAAGCCTTAATCACTGCCGATTGCCTTGCCATGAACTAAACGCTCCCCTTGGCCGCAGCCACAAACAATACCGCAGACACCACGTTATACGACGACATCTGCATCACCTCGACCTTGCAAGATAATCTCGCCCGCATCTTCGAGTCGCCGTACGACATCCACAATGCGTTGTTGCGCCCCTTCCACGTCGCTCAACCGTACGGGCCCCATGTATTCCATCTCTTCCTTAATCAACTGGGCCGCACGCTCGGACATGTTACTGAAGATCTTCTCCTTCATTTCCTCGCTTGCTGTCTTCAACGCCAAGGCCAACTCGTCTTGATCGATTTCTTTGAGCACCGACTGAATACCACGATCGTCAATGAGAAGGATATCCTCAAAGACGAACATCAGACGACGAATCTGCTCGACCAAATCAGGGTCCTCAGCCTCGAGCGTTTCAAGAATGCCCTTCTCCGTGGAGCGGTCAGCCAAGTTCAACATGGATGCCACTGATTCGACACCCCCGACCCGCTGAAATTGCTGGGTCATGACACCGGCAAGGCGCTGCTCGAGACCCTTCTCGACCTCGCTGATCACTTCCGGGTTGGTCTGTTCCATGTTGGCGACGCGCGTCACCACTTCGATCTGCTTGGCGGGGGCGAGACCGGAGAGGATTTCACTGCCTTTGCTGCTCGGTAAATGGGCTAGAATCAGAGCGATGGTCTGCGGGTGCTCGTCCTGCATAAACGTCAGCAGGTTTTCGCTTTCGGCCTTGTGCAGAAAACTGAAGGGTTGCTGATGAACCTGATGCTCAATCTGTTGGAGGATACGGACCGCTTCATCTTTAGGCAGCGCATTTTCGAGTACGGCTCGCGCATAGGAAAGCCCGCCCTCGGCCATGTACTGCTTGGCGATCGCGAGGTTGTAGAACTCGTCGATGATCTCTCGGCGTTTGTCCTCCGGAACGGGCCCAAGTGACGCAATCTCGCGCGTGATCTCCTCGACCAACTCGCGATCCATCTTTTTCAAGACCATGCCGGCCATTTCTGGGCCGACAGACAAAAGGAACGCAGCGACCTTTCCGACGCCGACGAATTCCTTCGTCTCGCTCTCAACAGCAGCTTGTTTGCCCTTCTTGGCCACGTTTTAGCTCTTTTCCGCACGAGCCCACTGTTGTAGGATCGTAGCAGAGGACTCTACATCCTCACGAATCAACTCGGAAACCTGCTCGATCACCTTCTGGGTCCGAAGTGTGTTCTCATCGACTTCCTTAGCGACCATCAGATGTTCACTCACTTCTGCCTCACCCACCGGTGCACCCACCACATCCATGGTTTCCACGATTTCTTGCTCTGCACCTCCGCGCTTACCGCCGCGGACGATCCGCACTCGGGTCGAGGGCGGCTCTTCACCGGGCAAAATAGGCCCTTCGCTGACCTTGCGAACCATCATGAGCATCATGAACAAGCTCATGAGGGCAAGGCCGCCGAGGGCAGCTTTGCTGCCATATTGACGAACATAGGCCATCATATCGTCACTCGTACCGGCCTCCGCTAACTGCCCAAAAACCAGTGAAGCATTGTCATGAAACCAATCGACGGCCACGACGGAATCATCTTCTTCCGGAATGCCGAGCGCTCGATTCACTTGACGTCTGATTTTGGCCAATGTGCTGACCGTGGTCGCAGCCGACTGCAACTGCTCGTCGGTCGGCTCCTTGCCGTCGGCTTGCTGCTTGAAGATACCCACAAGATAGCTGCGTGGGATATTGACCGAGGCGGAGAGACTCTTGAGGCCGTGACGCGGCGTGTCAATCGTCGTCAGAATCGTGTCCGTCTTGCCGTGCAACTTCGTTTCGGAAACGGTCTTCTCCATCTTCCTCGCACCCGCAACGGCGACACCGGCGTTGGGCGTCACGTTGCTCACAACGCCCGGCTCCTGAGCGGAGCTACCGTCCTGTTGCGTCAGTGACTCAGTACGCTCCTCGGTCGGAACCGGCTTGCCGTGCTCCTCTTTGGTGACGCGGGCGGATGAGGAGTCAATTTCGGCATGGACCGCAACAAGCAAACCGGAGATGTTCAGCAGACCTTTGATTTGCTGGGCAAAGTAGCGTTCTTTCTTGCGGCGCACGTCGAGATCGTCAAAGGCAAAACCCGCTCCATCCTTGGGAACGCTGTAGGACATCCCCGTGGTAAAATCGGTGATTTGAACATTCGAGACATCCAACCCCGCAACCGAGCGACTGACAAAGCTAGCTAAGGCAAAAACACGATCTTGATCCAGCTTCTTATTGGGGGTCAGTTTGACAAAAACGCTGGCAGTCGGCGCGACGGAGGGTTGGCCAAACGTTCGCTTCATGCTCTTGTCCAGAAAAACACGAGCGTCGCGTACGCCATCGAACTCACGGAGAACACGCGACAGTTCATTGCCGAGCGCAACACCGCGCCGCCAAGATTGCTCCTCCATGCTGAGCCAAGGGCTACTATCGCCAATCAAGGTGTCGAACGTAATGCTGATGTCGTCGGGTAATGCGTTGCGCTGAGCCAGTTGCGCCTGCAACCGCAATCGGCTCTCGGCCGGCACAAGGATCGTGTCACCCACAATTTTGTACTTGACCCCGATCGCTTCGAGTTGTTCCTGAATCGGTGCGAGTTGCTGGGCGGTCATCGCTTGGGTGAGCAACGGAACCATCGCCGGTTCCCCCGCCCAGTTCATCAGCCAGAGCAAAGCCACCGCAATCAGACCGGCACACGATCCGATGGCAAGCCGCTGCGACAGCGTCATGCCGGTAAGATGTTGTTGCGTTTGTACGAAGAGCTTCCTGAGGAATTCCATTTCCGTCAGTCTCCAAGCCGTCGTCGAAAAAATCGGGCCTCCATGCCCTTTCCACGAACGGCATCACGAACCCCGTGTGTCGGCGTACCTGCCGAAGAATCGCTTCGATCAGACCCGCATTTGCTGTACCTCACGGTAGGCCTCGACGAGCTTGTTACGCATTTCCATCAGCATGCTGAACGCGACGTCGGCCTTGCGAACGGCAGTGAACACTTCAGCCATGTTGTCGGTCTCGCCGGCGGCCAGTTTCTCGACGCCGCTTTCAGCCTCTTGCTGCAACCGATTGACCTGGTCCAAGCTGTCCAACAACATGTCCTTGAACGTCTTGCCATCCGGCCCCGTCGTCGGCCCCGTTGGCGTAGACTTCTGAACCGGGTTGATCGACTGGCTACCGTGAATCCCGTGAATGCCGAGCGGATCAGGCATTGTGCGGTCTCCAATGACGGCTCGCGTCACACAAGTCAAAACAAACCGGCAACGCTCACCTACCAAGCCTCATTACGCTAACAAACGCAACGAGGCTGACATCATACCCTTCGTCACATCCATAACCGCGATATTCGCTTCATACGCACGCGAAGCGAGCATCGCGTTGGCCATTTCCGTCGACCAGTCAACATTCGGATACTCCACATATCCCTGTTTCGGCCCCGCCTTGATTGCATCAGGATGGTTGGGGTCGTACACAAAATCGCCATCTGCCGGGTCCTCACGGACCTCCTGCACGTGGACGCCGGGCCCGCCATTCCCGTCACCCGTCCCGAAAAGCACGAGGTGCCTTTTGAAAGGACCGGCCTGCCCGTCTGAACGGCGCGTCGTGAACGCATTGGCAACATTCCCCGCAATCACGTCCATGCGGGTTCGCTGAGCCACCAAAGCTGACGTGCTAATATCAAGACTACCGAACATATCAAACACCTAAACGCGAATAATCGAAACGCCGGCCGATAAGCTCATTCGTCCGAAACTTCCGTCACTTGCCACTCAACCGCTCCGATCCTCTAGACCCGACCTCGGATCGCTTTGAGCAGACCCTCAAACTTGCCCCGCGTCAGCTCCGTCATCGTCTGATGCATCATGGCATTTTCTGCCAATGCCGCCATTTGGCTTTCGATCCGGCCATTCGTGTGGTCGTGAAACAGAATGTTCTCAGCCGGTTCGACACGTGGCGTCACCACCAGTCGGCCCGACGCATCCTGTCGGAACTCATGGGTGTCGCGCAGCCGGAAGTCGGACGATCCGGTTCGCTCCCGGGTATCCAAGGCCTCGCGTAGTGCCGCCTGAAACGCTTGAGGATCCAGATGCTTCGTCTGATAGTGAGGCGTGTCCACGTTGGCGACATTTTCAGCCAAGACCCGGTGCCGGGCTTGGGTGAAAGCCAGCATCTTCTCCATGACCGGCATCGCACCGTGATTCACCACGTCCACGAAAAACATAGGACTCCCTTTGTCCAACCGTACTGACACGAAGCGAGGTCAGCACCTTAACCCAACGCCTCTTGCAAAAGCCAGGCCAGTCGGCCCAGCCACTATCCTTGCCAACCAGACTGGAGAATATCGGAACCAGCCGGTTGTTTTTGCGCGACACGCGCAATTCTTGCCGATCCTCGATGGCGTGCCTGAACCTTACCCTGACCAACCGACGGCCCGTGATAAGGCCGCATCTTCCGCACATCAGGCGCTCATCTGGTACGACCGCTTGGCATGAGCCTCCTCACGCCATTGCTTCAACTTCAAGCCCAGGGTCCGCACACCAATACCAAGGGCGGCAGCGGTCTTGGCGCGATGGCCGGCACACTGCGTGAGGGTCTTCTCGATCACTTGCCGTTCCAGGTCCTCGAGAATGTGCCCCTCCCGCAACTGCCCGTCAAAGACCTCAGCCCGCTGAATGGAGCTAAGCCACGGACTCACAATCTCGGGCGTGAGCACACCATCCACGACCAACACGGACGCGCGCTCACACAGGTTTTCCAACTCGCGAACGTTGCCCGGCCATTCGTATTGCTCAAACAAACGCATCGCGCCGTCGGCGACACGCAACTTGGGCCGACCCGTACGTGATGCAGCTCGCGACAGGAAGTAGTCCACCAGGAACAAAACATCCTCACGACGTTCACGAAGCGAGGGGATTCCAACAGGCAACACGCTGAGCCGGAAATAGAGATCTTCACGGAACCGCTTGCGGGCAACCCAATCCAACAAATTGCGATTGGTCGTCGCGATGACGCGGACATCGACACTTCGGGTCACGCCGCTGCCGACACGCTCAAATTGACGTTCCTGCAAAACACGCAAGAGCTTAGCCTGCAGCGACAGGGGAATTTCGCTCACCTCGTCGAGCAGTAAGGTACCGCCTTCAGCCAACTCAAAACGTCCCTTACGCGTGCGATCGGCACCGGTAAAGGCGCCTCGCTCATGGCCAAACAGCTCACTTTCCATCAAGCTGGCCGACAGCGCGGCACAGTTGAGACAAAGCAAAGGTTGGTCGGCTCGGGATGAAGCACAATGGATCGCACGAGCCACCAGCTCCTTACCGGTTCCCGACTCGCCTTGAATCAAAACCGTATTGTTGCTTGGGGCAATGCGATCGATCGTTTGTCTTAATACCCGCATCATCGGCGACTCACCCACCATCTTGCGTTCGTCGCCATCGGTCAGGGAGCGTTTGAGGGCTTCGTTCTCGCTACGCAACGTTGCGTTTTGAAGGGCACGGTCCACCACCATGCAAAGCTGATCAGCGTCGAAAGGTTTTTGGATGTATTCGTTGGCACCCAGCTTCATGGCTTCCACCGCCGAGCCGATGGTACCAAAGGCGGTCATGACAATCACCGGCGCGTCACAGCCGGCGGCGCGTGCCTCACGCAGCAATGTGACACCATCCATGCCGGGCATCTTCAAATCCGTAATGATGCACTCGAAGGGCCCGGTCTTCATTGCGTTGAGGGCCTCGACCGGGTCCGCAAAAATCGTCACGGTATGATCTTCGCGGACCAGTGCTTCAGCCACGGATTCTCGAAGCATCTCGTCATCGTCTACCACACAAATCCGACCCATTGGGTTACCTCCGTGTCCTTTTGAATCAGCGCTTGCATCCTGGCGCTAGCCAGCTACTTCCTTTTCGGTCCTGTGCGTTTGCGTCATGTCGTCTGCCTGAGGATTCAAACAACGTGGCAAATGAAGCGAAAACACCGCCCCGGCAGGGCTTCGGTTGGCCGCATGAATCGTGCCACCTAACGTCTCGACAATCTGATGTACGATCGCCAACCCCAAACCGGTTCCCTTGTCCTTCGTGGTAAAAAACGGATTGAAGATCTTGTCCAGCCGATCGGCGGGGATACCTAATCCATTGTCGGTAACGGTGAGCGTCACACGCTCGACTGAGTTCCGGCGGACACCGATCAACACGTGGGGGTCGTCGTCGGTACGGTTGGCTGCAGCATCAATCGCGTTCGTGATGAGATTGAGCAAAGCACGCTGGAGCAAAGCACCATCCGTGACGATCTCGAGGTTCGTCAGTTCCTGTCCCACATCCATACGAACCCGCGTTTGCTCCACCTTACGCATCGCCAATTCCACGGTCTCGTGGACAAGCGAGTCAAGTTGAACGGGTCGGGGATCGGGCTCGGACGGACGCCCAAACTCCAAGATGTCCGTCACAATGACTTCGAGACGGGCGACCCCTTTGGATATTTTGTGAACCAGCCGTAGCGAATCCGGTTGATCCGCCAAGTCTTTGGCCAGCAGTGAAGCAAACATCTGGATCCCACCGAGCGGATTGCGAATCTCATGCGCGACGCCAGCCGCCATCTCGCCAAGGGCTGCAAGCCGCTCGCGTCGCTGCAACTGTTGATTCTTACGAACGAGTTCTTGCCGAAGTCGCATGACCTCTTCACGCAAACGCTCGTGGGATAACTTGAGGTTTTCGGTCACCTCGTTATAGGCGGTAACGATGGCGCCGAGTTCCCGTTCGCGCGGTGTCAATTCTTGGGTGATCGTGCTCATGCGCTGGTCCAATCGGTTGATGACTTTTGGGCATCGCCTGTAGCGGCATAGGCTGCGCCTGCTTGCTTGGCGGTCCTGATTTCACTCATGGCTTGGGCGGTCGAGCCCTTGCGCGCCGACAGGAGTTCGCCGTCCGCCTCATCGCGTCGGAGAATCTCCGAAAGAATCGCGTTGACTTCATCGATTAGGTGATCGACCGTTTGACCCTGATCGGCATCGAGGTGCTTGCGGAATTCATGCCAGTTGGCCTGGTACGGCCTCAGCTTCATGGCCGTCGATTCGAGTCGATCGATCAGTTGCTGACGCTCGCTCAACACCGCAAGCAATCGTTCCGGCTCATCGCTCGTAATCAACGCCCGCTGGGTCTGGGCAAGTTGATTGAGCTGGGAGTACAACGCGAGCTGTTGGTTCAGTAACTCGATCACCGTTTTGGCGTCCTCGAGCACGGCACAGTCGGATACGTTGTCGTTCATGTTTCTGTTTTCCTCGAGCGTTTATCAAAAGTCGGCAACACGATGGGGAGACCAAGTAACCGCGTCTTAACCTGTCTCTGCTGCCTCCACCCCGGCAAAAGTCGGTGTTTGTTCCAACCAGGAAAAATAGTTTTCCCAGAATTGGCGTCCCTCGTCGGGCGCATGGTTTTGGAACGCCTCATCGGAGATATTGCGTAGCGCCCAGCGGGCACGCTGGAGCGCCATCTTGGCTTTGGCGGCGTTACCCATCCGCAAATGACAGTTGATCATCTGCGTGTACGCCGACATGGCGACCGGATCGCGCTGATACTCCCAGGCCGCACGATCGTACATCGTCAACGCCCGCGCGAACGGCTCATGGTCGATCCCTCCCCCCACGAACGAGAGGTCGTACACTGCATCGGCCCGATAAAAATGACTCAACTTGGAATACAGCTTGTCGAGTTCGGCCAACGACGACGCGGGACGGGAAAGATAACGTCGGATCACTTCACCAAAGAGTTCGTGAGCTCGTTCCAGACGTTTTTGATACGTCAGAAGCAGCTCGTCTCGGTAAGCGATCTTTTGCTTGTCGATGACGTCTTCGCGTATCCGCGCTGCACTGAGACGATACGCGTTGGCGAGCATAAAGAGGGTCCGATCCGTCTCCGGAGCATGGGGGTAACGCTGCGTCGCCTCCTCGAAGCGTGCAATGGCCGACTCGAACTCCGCACCGCGAACGTAGAGGTCACCCAATCGGAACAGGGCATCTTTGTAGACTTGGGCCTCGGGTTCGATGGGGCTGAGGCGATCCCCAGGACGCCGATCGACAATCCGCAGCAACGTCTGCTTGGCCTTATCCAGATTGCCAATCGTTGCGAAACAGTTGGCCAGCGGCACCAGACACTCTGCTGCATAAAAGGTGCTGGGATACTCGGTCAAATTCTGCTGGTAGCGAGCAACCGCTTTTTCGTAGTCGCCTAGTACCTCGTAGATCTGTCCCAGCCGCAGCAAGGCTTCAGGAACACGAGGGTGTTCGGGCCACTCACGCACAAAGGTTCCGAGTACACCCACCGCTCGAAGCCGTTGCCCTGCGAAATCAAAAGACTCGAAGGCCCGCCAGGAAGCCTGGGCGGAACGGGCTGCGTCCAGCGTCACAAGCTTGGCCAGTTGCATGTAATGCTGACCGGCTTCGATGAGGTCGTCTTGCCCCTGCCGGCGTGCGGGGGAATCGTCAGGCTCTTGAGCGAGGTCGGCTTGTCTCAGCGTGGTCTCACCCAACTGATAAGCCAAATCCGCGAGTTGGCCGGTGTACATCTCCTGGAGACGGGAATCCGTCGGCGGGGCCAGCCGGGCGGCAATTCGTAAAAATGCCATGGCTTCACGAAGCCGACCCGCGGGACGTAGCGTCACGAATTGCCGGGTCGTGGACTCGCGAACGTCCCGCAAGTCCACTTGCGTCCCATAGGGGTCCTGCGTCGTCAGGCGAATCGTCTCTTCGTAGGCCTGAACCGACTCGTCGTAGCGCTCCACGTCGGCTAAGGCCTCAGCCCGTCCGAAGATGGCCGCGGTCCGGTACGGGCCGGGAACGGTGGTGGTGATGACATCCTCAAAAAAGGCCAACGCGTACTCCGGCCTCTGCTGAGCCCCCTCGATGCGCCCCAACAACCAACCGGCCCGAGCATACAGAGGGTCGCCGGGGACGACTTGATCACGCAGCGCCCGCAGGAGCCGCTCCGCATCATCGAGCCGCCCGACACGGAACCAGGCCAGCGCCCGCAAGTAGTCGTATTCTTTTTGGTGCGTCGTGTTCTGAAACTTACTCAATTGCGAGGCGAGAAACGGCTCGGCTTGATCGAACTTCTCTTGTGAAGCATAAAGGTCGATCTTCTTCTCAGCCGCCCAGTAGCGGAGCTCATCCGAAACATCCGTACCAGCCAGGAAAGCGTCAAATGCAGTGTGTAGCTCCTCCGGCGTCACATCGCCGATGACACGCCGAAGCTCGATCATACGCTTGCGAATCTGCCACGGATGATCGATGCCCTTCTCGACCGCTTGGCGATACTCCGCGACAGCGTCGATCGGTCGTCGTAGCCACTCGAACGCCTGGGCGCGACGCCAGTGCATCATGGCATCAAACAACTCGTCTTGGGCAAGCGACGAATCGCTGTGCTCAAGGATGGCGGAGGAGTTCTTGGGCCCGTGAACCGAGTTGCCGGATTCATGCTCGTGGATAATTTCCACCATCAGTCGATGGAGGAGTCGCTTTTCATCCGGGGTGCGTTCGAGTGCCTGGAGCAGCGACTCGGCGTGTTGACTGGCTTCGGGGTAGAGCCCGGCTTGCTTGAGGGCAACGCCTTGTTTGAACAGCTCTTGGAAGGTGGGTGGTTTGGAGACCGGCCTGAGCCGCCAGATTCCCGTCACCAGCAGTCCAAACGCCAGCAACAGAAGAGGGATCTGCCATCGACCGGCGAAACGCCCGCCCGAGCCTAGGGACTCGGGTCGATCATCCGCGTCGGGCTTGTCGCTATGTAAAGGCGTCTTGCTCATCCTGAGCCTTTCATCCCATCAGGTCCTCCTGACCGTTACGCATCGGACTCACCGAAACCGGCATACCCGCTGCGCATGATGGGGTTCTCTTCCTGTCGGCAATCCACAGCGTTTGGGATGAGTCGGAAAACAAACCGAAATTGCGCGTGCTCGATGTCTAAAAAACATTTTCCCCTTGCGACAAACCGCAAGGTCAAACCTGTGGCAACCCACCGCGAAACCGATTTCGCAATACTGCCAAACGTGATGTTCAGACCGTAAATGGTGCCGAAACTTACCGTGCTAGTGTTGGAATGTCCGATAACCTGTTTCCAACGCTACGCAGGCCCATGATAGACCGCAGAAACTGAGCTAACTCCCGACATTGCCGAAACTTTCCCTTGCCAAATGGTTGCCCGAACGACGCCTGCCGGAACCCCCTATCAGCACCAACAAAAATTCACGATCCTCGTTCCTTTTTTGAAAAAATGGGGAAAATCCTGCGCTGTTTCCGGCAACGTTTACCTCACGCTAAGCGAACAAGGGCTGCGGACAGAGTGGCGATACAAGCCGGAAGGCGTTATCTTTGGCGGAGACGTTTCCGGGGCTTTCAGGAAATCTGTGTCCCGACTGCGATGATTGAGGGACCGCAAGGCCGGGCCCTGAAACAACAAAACATTTATTCTCGATTTAATTCATCATAAGGACTGCATTAAAAACCGCAAGATGGAGACCGCTATGCCACTATCCTCCAAAACGAACCCATTCGGAGCCCAATCGGAACTGAAAACCCAAGCAGGAACATGTTGCCTCTATCGCCTAAACAAGCTCGCTACCGACGGTATTGGCGCCATCGATCGCTTACCGTTCTCGATCAAGGTGCTCCTGGAAAGCGTTCTGCGAAACACGGATGGGTTCCAAGTGAACGCCGACGACGTCGTGACCTTGGCTGAATGGAACGCCAAAACGCCCCAACAGGCTGAAATTCCGTTCAAACCCGGACGGGTCATCTTGCAGGATTTCACCGGCGTGCCCAGCGTGGTCGATCTGGCAGCACTGCGATCCGCAATGCAACGGCTCGGCGGAGACCCGAAAAAAATCAACCCACAAATCCCGTGTGACCTCGTCATCGACCACTCGGTCCAGGTGGATGCGTTCGGCTCGACGACCGCCTTGACGATCAACAGCCAAAAGGAGTTCGAACGCAACCGCGAACGATACGAGTTCCTGAAATGGGGCCAACAGGCGTTCGATAATTTCCGGGTCGTGCCGCCGGCAACCGGCATCATCCACCAGGTTAATTTGGAATACCTGGCTGGCGTCGTGCTCGTCAGGGAGGTGAACGGGGTCCAGGTCGCCTTTCCCGACAGCCTCGTCGGCACGGACAGCCATACGACGATGATCAACGGTCTCGGCGTCGTCGGCTGGGGCGTGGGCGGTATCGAAGCGGAAGGCGTCATGCTGGGCCAACCCATCTATATGCTCATGCCGGAAGTGGTCGGCTTCAAACTGGTCGGCAAGCTGCCCGAAGGCGCCACCGCCACGGACCTCGTCCTGACCGTGACGCAAATGCTTCGAGCCACCGGCGTCGTCGGCAAGTTCGTCGAGTTCTTCGGCCCAGGGCTGGCGGAAATGTCACTCCCCGACCGGGCGACCCTCGCCAATATGGCCCCCGAATACGGGGCAACAATGGGCTTCTTTCCAGTAGATAACGAAACTTTACAGTACCTGCAGCTCACAGGCCGCCCCAGCGAGCTGGTCGAACTTGTCGAAGTCTACTGCAAGGAGCAGGGACTCTTCCGCACGAACCAGACGCCCGACCCGGAGTTCACCCGCACCGTCGAGCTGGATCTGACCACGATTCAACCCAGCCTAGCCGGTCCGAAACGGCCCCAAGACCGGGTGCCGATGTCGAAGATGAAAAAAGCGTTCCAGGAAACGCTGCAGGCACCGATCACCAAACGCGGCTACGAGCTGGCCGACGACGAACTGCAGCGTACCGCCCAGGTCAAAAAGGGAGGAGCAACCACCGAAATCGGCCATGGTGCCGTCGTCATCGCATCCATCACGAGCTGTACGAATACGTCCAATCCGTCGGTGATGCTGGGATCGGGGCTCTTGGCGAAAAAAGCGGTCGAGAAGGGACTCAAGGTCAAACCCCATGTGAAAACGAGCTTGGCCCCCGGCTCCCGCGTGGTCAGTGACTATCTGGACAAGGCCGGCCTGACGCCCTACTTGGAACAACTTGGCTTCCATACGGTCGGTTACGGCTGTGCAACCTGCATCGGCAACAGCGGACCATTGCCGGACCCGGTCGTGCAAGCCATCTCGGAAGGTCACCTCGTTGCGGCTTCGGTGCTAAGTGGGAATCGCAACTTCGAGGGCCGAATCAGCCCACACGTCAAAGCCAACTATCTTGCCAGCCCGCCGCTGGTCGTCGCTTACGCCTTGGCAGGTCGGGTTGACATCGACTTGACCACCGAGCCGATCGGACAAGATACGAACGGCCAAGACGTCTATCTCGAGGATATCTGGCCCCAGCAAGCAGAGATCGACCAAGTAGCCGCGACCTGCGTCACGCCCGAACAATTCAAAACGCAATACGGACATGTATTCGAGGGTGAAGCCGAATGGAAGCAAATCGCAGAAACCAAGGGCGACCTCTACAACTGGTCAGCGGAAAGCACCTACATCCAAGAGCCCCCCTTCTTCATCGACATGGCCTCTGAAGCACAACCCATCCGCCCCATCGCCCACGCGCGATGCTTGGTCATGGTGGCCGACTCCGTTACCACGGACCATATCAGCCCCGCCGGTGCGATCAAAGCCGATAGCCCAGCCGGTGCGTACCTCCAAGCCAACAACGTGCGTCCGATCGATTTCAACAGCTACGGCTCACGCCGAGGCAACGACCGTGTGATGACGCGAGGCACATTCGCCAACATTCGGCTGCGCAACCTGCTCGCGCCCGGCACCGAAGGTGGCGTCACCCGCTACCTACCAACCGGCGAAACCATGAGCATCTACGACGCCGCCATGAAATACAAAGAGACCAACACCCCGTTGGTCGTACTGGCAGGCAAAGAATATGGCACCGGCTCATCGCGCGATTGGGCCGCTAAAGGCACGTTCCTTCTCGGTATCCGCGCGGTCATGGCTGAAAGTTACGAGCGTATCCACCGAAGCAATCTGGTGGGCATGGGCATCCTGCCGCTGCAATTCAAACCAGGCCAAAACCGCGAATCGCTCGGGCTCACCGGTGAAGAAACCTTCGAGATAGCGGGCCTCAACGACAAGCTGACACCGCAACAAATGCTCGAGGTCAAAGCCACCCGACCCGATGGCACAACCATCGAGTTCGCCGCAACATGCCGAATCGATACCCCGGTCGAAATCGACTACTACCGCAACGGCGGCATCCTCCAAACCGTCCTGCGGAAGATACTGAAAGCGTAATACGATTGGCAACAAAACGTTCGTGTCAACTTTTCATGCTCGTTGAATATACGAAAAAAAGACTGCCAGGAAGAAAATGCCCCTTTCGTTTTCTCTGATCTCCGAAACATTTGATCATCATGTGGGGCCGTTGAGGTAAGGCGTGAATTGACTCGGCTATAACCCTCGTTTGCATCAACTTCTTAGATAGGCTCGCCCATCATGATAGAATAAAGTGAACTGATACGGCTAGGAGGACAGACCATGGCAAAATTCGATCGCATCACAGTTGATCCGGCGCAGATGGGAGGTGCTCCGTGCATCCGATATCTGCGCATTCCAGTCGCCACGGTGGTCGGGCTTGTGGCTGAAGGTATCAGCGACGAGCAAATCCTCCGTGATTACCCGGATTTGGAGTTAGAAGATATCCGGCAATCGCTTGCCTATGCCGCTGAGGCCGTTCGTGAACGGCAATTACCCATCCGAGTTGCCTGATGCAATTCCTCATCGACAACAACCTATCCCCGCGGTTGGCTGCACTGCTAAGGCAAGCGGGACACGATGCGATTCACGTTCACCAACTCGGACTGACGAAAGCCGACGACGCGACCATCTTCGCTACAGCCGCTCGACAAGGCCAAGTTATCATCGCACAGGACACCGACTTCGGCACCCTTCTCGCGACGCGGCAGGAACGCTCCCCCTCGCTGATCCTGTTTCGCTGCCAAGCGAAGTCCACCGAGGCCATCTTTCAATTACTAAATGACAATCTGCCTGCGATTCTTTCCGACCTGGAGACCGGCGCGGTAGTCGTGATTGAAGATGCCCGCATCCGTATTCGGCCACTTCCCATCACGGGCTCGTAATGCAACTGACCAAGTAGTATGGCAACCTGTCAGCCACATGAACGACCTAATCGTAATGTGGGTAGCGTAAACGCCCTCATCATTGGGGATTGATCGTCCTGAGTAACAACCTTCCGAGCGGTGTGATAGCGTGACCTGCCGGTTTCGTCATGCGTTCCAATGCATCCGCACTAACCGCTTGTCCTCTTCGCGGTTTCTGAAATCGAAGTCGAAGCAATCCTAGATTGACCAGATGTGTCTTACGCCCCTCGTAAAGCGCAGCCTCATCACGTTCCATTTGTGAAGAGCGGGAAGAAATCGACTTTGGTCCAATAGTCAGAGCGTGCCGCTGTGCAAATTCTTCGCCACGTGTTCCCATAACTAACCCACCATACCGAGCAAGCAAGATCACTTCTTCATCATCGAGTTCACCAAGGATTCGCATAAGGTGTTTTTTCTCAGCCATCTTCGACTGCTCGTCGGTAATGCCAGCCCTGAGAATGTCGGCAATATAGCCGATCCGTTCTTCACTCAAGGCCCGGGCAGCCTGGAGGAATCCGTCTTCAAGCAGGTCCACGCCCTGCGATGTCTTGAGCCTAGCTCCCACCAAGGCCCGCTCAACGTCCTTCACCTTCTCAGCCAGCACCTCGACTAAACGCGTCAGCCGATCGAACCGTTGATTTGGGATGATCGCTCCGACGATCTCCGCCATCATCGGCCCCAAGACCGGCACTGCGCCCAGCGCGCTCTTGGCTACGAGGGCTAATGCATCCGTGCGATTTGCCTTTGAGGCAAAATCAACGCTGTTTTCATCGTTCTGCACCATAGTAGAACACGTGGGTAAGAGCCAAGCAGGTAGATCATCCCATGCCACACTTTCGATTTATTCACCAGACAATACCAGCATCAATATCTATGGTCAATTGCGATTTTATGGAACAAGCGAAAACTGTGTGGCACGGACGCTTGTCGGCTATGCAAATCATTCACGAAATCATCACACCCATCATCACTTTTTCACGACAACTCAAACAAATTCGAGAGCCAAGCGTAAGTCATAACACAAAAGCACCAAACCACAAAGCATTTTCCTTGGTGTCTTTGTGCCTTGGTGGTGAATCATAAGAATTGTTGCACCACGGAGGCTCTGAGATCACAGAGAAAAACATAGAAAAAGACGGGGATTCCGTGTGTTTCGTGGCTAAGCAATCACAACACACGGACAACTTTAGAGAAAGGAGCAGAAGACCGCTTTCGCAGAACGCACACTTGTCTAGCCCTGTCCGGCGCGATACCAGATCACCTCGGCTTTTTCGAGGGTCACGAGACCGTTGGTGACTGCTTCTTCAATAAAGGGCAGCAGCAGGTCAATCTTGTCGCGACTGTCAACGACCTCGACGATGACGGGTAGGTCTTCGCTGAGACGCAATACTTTGGCCGTATGCAGTCGGCTACTGGCCCCATAGCCCATCGCGCCTTTGATAACGGTGGCACCGGCAAGGTGCAGCTCGCGCGCTTTGAGGACGATCGCTTCGTAGAGGGGTTTCCCGTGCCAATGGTCTGACTCTCCAATGAACACACGAAGCAGGCATCCGTCCTGTGGAATTTTCATGACTGTCCTCCTGGCTGATTCGTAACGCTTTTGGAAACCATGTCAGCCGGCTGATCATAAGGCAGCAACGATTGCTTCAGCGTTCCACATTGTGCTAGGTCGTCAACCGTTCAACAACGCGGTAACCCAACCACACTGCGACCAAGCAAGCCGCATTTGTGCCCAATACGTAGAAGGCTGCTTGCCGGACCTGTCCATCGTTCAGCAGCCCCAGCGTGTCGTAGCCGAACGTCGAAAACGTCGTGAACGCACCGAGCCCGCCGACCAAAATCGCCATCCTATATTCGGGACGCAAAACGCTGGCGTCAAACAACGCGCGGGCCAATGCTCCCATGAGCAAACACCCGAGTACGTTCACGGCCATCGTGCCCCACGGAAAGGTGCTGCGGGCACCTTGTTGAACCCAGCCGCTGATGCCATAGCGCAGCAGTGCCCCGACTGCGCCTCCTACGCCGATCAAAAGCCATGTTGCCACGTACCCGATCCTCCGCGTTCAGGAGATCTACCGACACCCGCCGCTTTGCACAACGTAACTTGAGGCTGCTATCATAACGCCTTGGCGGCTGAGCAGCACCTTGAATGCACCTTTCAAGACAGGAACCGATTGTGCCTCAATCTCAACCCTTCGATGCGGTCCTCCTACTCGCGTTCGGCGGCCCCACCGGCATGGACGAAGTCCGCCCCTTTCTTGACAACATCACGCGCGGTCGATCGGTCCCGCTAGCAAGACTTGACGAAGTAGCTCGCCATTATGCGCTTTTTGGCGGCATCTCCCCGTTGCCGGCAATCGTTCAACGACAAGCGCAGGGCCTGACAGAGCGACTCGCGCAGCTGGGCATCGGACTACCCGTCCATATTGGCATGCGCTATTGGCGTCCTTCGATTGCCGATGCGTTGGCCAACATCGCGATGGCGGGCGGACGGCGTGTCATCGGCTTCATTGCTGCCGCTCATCACTCACACGCCAGTTGCGGACAATACAAGGAAGCTGTCCTTGCGGCGCGGCAAGCGTTGATCGAAGCGGGGCAACCCGACGTCGAGGTGATCTACGTCGAAAGCTGGTACAGTCATGAAAAGTTCATCCAGGCCTGGGCGAATCACGTCCAGCATGCTTTGAACCGATTGAGACCAGAATGGCGCAAGGCGGCACGGCTTGTTTTCACCGCGCATAGCATTCCCGTCAGCGCTGCCAACGTGTGTAAATATCAGGAACAACTGACCGAAACGTCACGGCTTGTGGCGGAGGCCTTGGGGTATAAGCATTGGGCACTCGTCTACCAAAGCCGAAGCGGTCGGCCAACCGACCCGTGGTTGGAACCTGATATCTGCGACTATCTTCGGGCGGAACATGCGAAGGGTTTACCGGCGGTGGTCCTCGTACCGATCGGCTTTCTATGCGATCACGTCGAAGTATTGTACGACCTCGACCATGAGGCAGCAGCCGTCTGTAAAGAACTCAACCTGCCGATGGCACGAACGGAAACGGTCAACGATGATCCGATCTTCTTGGATATGATGGCCGACGTCGTTCGACATACATACACCCAGCATCGCAACGGTCATCCGCTACCGATCTGCCCCCATGGTACTCAGTAACCAAGTACCGCGCGAACGGCTGAGATCACCTGATCGTGGAGTTTGCCGTTCGTCGCGACGACCCCCTTGTTGTTCTTCAGCGTGCGTCCCAACGAAAAGTCGAGCGGCTTACCGGTAACATCCGTGACCAAGCCACCGGCTTCCTGAACGACTCGCCAGCCGGCAGCGTGATCCCAGATCTTCTCCTGATAATCCGCCCGCGTGGGAAGACGCAAATAGACAGATGCGTTGCCACGGGAGACGGCTGCGTACTTGGCTTGGCTGTCGATGCGATAGGGTGCAACCTTTACGCCGAGACGTTCAGCCACCTGAGCCGAATGGTTATGCGACGAATGGCCGGACTCCACGGATTCACAAAAGGCCGCTTGTGCAGGGTCAGCCACGTCGGTCACAGCAATCGGCTTCTCGGTTTCATGCTCGATCGGCTGCATCACGGCACCTTGGTCCTTGACGGCTATAAATAGGCAGCCAAGCCCCCCTTGCGGATAGCTGGGATCGACCGGCAGATTCGGACAACCCAACACGCCGAGAACCGGGACGCCATCCTCGATAAGTGCCAATGCTACGGCATATTGGTCGCCACGTAGAAACCCCTTGGTCCCGTCGATGGGATCGAGCGTCCAAAAGCGACCCGCAGCTCCGCCCGTATACGTGCCTTGGTCGATGGCTTCCAATACAGAATTCTCGTTCAGACCGGGAACGATTGCCGCGACCTGCTCGACGACTTTGTTCTTGATCGCATCGCCTTCTGGCATCCGCAAATCACCCGCGTCTTCTTCACCGACGATGGGATCACTCGGAAAAGCCGCCAATAGATCATGTATGATCACCGCTTGTGAACCGAAGTCCGCGACCGTCACGGGCGACTTGTCCTTCTTGGCTAGCGTTTCCTCGGACACAAGTGCGTCAGCCACCGTTCGGCAAAGCCGACATGCCCGCAGCACCGCTTGAATTGCCGTTGCCCGCTCGCGTTCATACGCCATCAAAATCTCTCCGCAACGTGCCGCACGAAATGAGACGGCGCGCAACCTTTGTCGTTATTGCGTGGTTCGTAAAAACCCCTCCTCACCGTTATCCCGTTTTCATGTACATTTTGCGGGCGAGGACATGCGCGATACAAAGTAACTCGGTTGGTGGAAACCTGTTTCTAGCGGGATACCATCGCGCAAGAACACGGAACCCCTCGCTTCATCATTTTGCGGCCAGACGACCCGAACCTAACTGGCCGTTGCCGTTACGCCTACTTGCGCGAGCTGAGGCGGCATCCGATGACTTCGCTTTCGTGCTGGATTTCTGATCCGCGGCGTGCTCGAAGAAGTTGCCCAAGTTGCGAATCCGCTCGTAGCGGCGTTTGAGTAGGGTATCAATGCGCGTTCGCTTGATTTCGCGTAAGGTCTCGACCACATACCGCTCAAATGCTGCAACCATCGTGGCCTTGTCGCGATGGCCGCCACCCAACGGTTCGGGCAGAATGTCATCGACAAGGTTGAGCTTTTTCAATTCCCTGGAGGTCAGCCGCAATGCGTCGGCAGCGTCACTGGCCCGCTCGGCAGACTTGAAGAGAATCGCCGCACACCCCTCCGGCGTGATTACCGAATAGTAGGCATGCTCAAACATCGCGAGGCGATCGCCCACACCGATTCCCAACGCCCCGCCGCTGCCTCCTTCACCGATCACCAAGGTGCAGATCGGAACGCGCAGTCGCGACATTTCCATCAAGTTCACGGCGATCGACTGGGCAATCCCGCGGGCCTCGGCACCGTCACCTGGATAAGCCCCCTGCGTATCCACCACCGTCACAATAGGGAGTTTGAATTTGGCGGCTAACCGCATCTTGAGCAGGGCCTTGCGGAATCCCTCGGGATGCGCACAGCCAAAATGTCGTTCAATCTTCTCTTTAGTGTCGCGGCCTTTGTCGTGTCCGATCAACATGACCTTCTGGCCGCCGATGCGACCGAATCCAGCCACGATCGCCTTGTCGTCGCCGAAGCAACGGTCACCGTGAAGCTCGCAGAAGTCCCGAACACATCCGTCGATGTAGTCTCGCAGGACAGGGCGGCGCGGGTGGCGCGCAACGAGAACGGTCTCCCATGGCGTCAGCTTGGCGTAGGTCCGCTTGGTCATGCTCTCCAGCCGGACCCGTAACTCCCGGATATCCTTAGAGAGATCGCGTCGGTTTTGTGTCTGGTTGATCTCCAGCTCGGCGATTTCACGCTCGATCCGAACGAGGGGCTTCTCGAACTCAAGCACCCCACCCAAACCCAGGTTACCCGTCGGCGAGGGACGTACTTCCGCTTGCGTAGTCATATGCGGCTCTCTCAACTCCCCAAGGAATCGTTCAAGTTTACGGCACCTGCCAACCGGTTCGCGCCAACCGGCCCGGAACCTCAGCGGGTCGTCTTTTTGTGACCCACACCCATCGCGCTTTGCAGGTTCCGAAGAGACCGCAAAACACGATTACATCTTAGAGCCAAGCTCCAAGGGGTATAGAATAGCAAGTCGGCCCGGCGACGCAAAGAACTTTCACCCGAAAACTTGACGCAGCTACCGGACAGCCGGTAAAGTACTCCGGGTCTTGGACACCCCGAAAGCCTGCGTAACATGTTGGAAACAATAAAGTTAGACAAGGTTGCCATCATTGGCGTCGGTCTACTTGGCGGTTCGATCGGTTTGGCCTTGCGAGCGGCAGGGTTCTCCGGTCAGCGTGTCGGAATTGGGCGGCGCGCGTCTTCGTTGCGCAAGGCATTGGATTGTGATGCGGTTGATGAAGTAACTCAAGATGTGGCCAAAGGTGTCGGTGATGCACAACTTGTAGTCTTGTGTACGCCGATCGGGCACTTCGAGACCTTACTACGGCAATTGGGCCCTGCGTTATCGCCCGGAACATATGTCACAGACGTCGCGAGTACCAAAACCACGGTGGTACAAATCGCTCACCGGTTGTTGCCCAAAACGGTGCGATTCGTGGGTTCGCATCCGATGGCTGGCTCGGAGAAAATGGGCGTTGAATTTGCACGTGCCGACTTGTTCGAACGGGCATTGTGCGTATTGACCCCCACCCCTCGGACGGATCCGAGTACGATCCGATGGATGCGTTCTTTTTGGGAAACGCTCGGGGCTCATACCGCCACCGTTACTCCTAAGCAACACGACATCTTACTGGCGCGTGTGAGCCACTTGCCGCACGCAGTAGCGACGGCGTTGGTTCAGCTCTCGTTGCGGGGGTCGGCGATCGATTTTGCTGGACCCGGCTTTGCTGACGTGACCCGGATTGCCAGTGGCGACCCGAACATGTGGACGGATATCTTCCGCACGAACCGCAAAGCGATGATGCAGGGTATCGATCAGTTAATCACGGAACTCACCAAGTTGCGCGGCCGGCTCGAACGTGACGATGAGAAAGCGATTCACGATTGGCTTGAAGCGGGCAAGAACGCGCGCGATCAATGGATTGCCAAACGATACAAACAGAAGAAAGTACTTCCACCATGACCGACACGCGACCAGCGGCCTCCATCTGTTACCGTATCACCGTCTCCCCCCAACGGGCTGAACTCGACGCACACGGGGCTTCGGTTCTCCGTGATATTCATGAATTAGGGTTGCCTCACATCTCACGCGTGGCATCGAGCCGACTGTTCCTTCTCGAGGGGCCGGTAACGATCGACCACGTGGCCCGCATCGCAAACGAGCTTCTGGCCGACCCGATTACGGAACGTTTTGATCTGCTTCAAGGCGGCGATGATCGTACGTTGCCGGGGCCGGACTTCGATGCCTGCGTCGAGGTCCACCTCAAGGGCGGCGTGATGGACCCGGTCGCGGAATCGGCTCGTGCCGCTATCGCTGACATGGGGATCGACATCAGTAGCCTCTCCATCTCGACCTCGCGTCTGTATCGCCTCAAGGGTGTCGCTTCGCTTGACGAGGTGGAATTCATCGGTCGGCGACTGCTCTCCAATGACTGTATCGAGGACCTTTACTTGACGGGTTTCGACCGGCACGATCCTCGCCCGGACCATTTGCCGATCGCACCGACAAGTACGTTCAATATTGCCCACATTTCGATTCGTGAACTGGATGATGTGGGTTTAACGAAGCTCTCGCGCGAAGGTCATCTGTTTCTGTCGCTGGAAGAGATGCGAACGATCCAGCAGCATTATTGTGATCAGCAGCGCGATCCGACGGACCTTGAACTTGAAATGTTCGCTCAAACCTGGAGTGAACATTGTGTCCACAAAACGCTCAAGAGCAGTGTTCGCTATCGGGGCATGCCGTTCCCTGCACCGTCCCACGCCAAGCAAACGCCGATCGACAACGGCGTTGTTGAAGTTGTTTACGATAATCTGCTCAAGGACACGGTTGCCCGCGCGACCCACGAGCTGATCGAAACCGGCCAAGTCGATTGGTGTCTGTCGGTTTTTGTGGACAATGCCGGCATTATCACCTTCGACGAAACCCACGGCGTCGCTTTCAAGGTCGAGACGCACAATCACCCGTCGGCGATTGAGCCTTACGGCGGGGCTGCGACCGGCGCGGGCGGTTGTATTCGCGACGTGATGGGATGCGGCCTTGGTGCTAAGCCGATCGCCAACACCGACATTTTTTGCGTCGGCCAACCCGACTTCCCGATGGCCGCCTTGCCGAAGGGTGTGCTCCATCCAAGGCGTGTCCTCAAGGGCGTGGTCTCGGGCGTACGTGACTATGGCAACCGCATGGGCATTCCAACGGTGAATGGTGCCATCCTGTTCGATGACCGCTATCTCGGCAACCCGCTGGTGTTCTGCGGCTGCGTAGGCTTGATACCACGAAATCGAATTCACAAAGAACCGCAACCCGGCGACCTGATCGTGGTGATGGGTGGCCGAACCGGACGCGACGGGATCCACGGTGCGACGTTCTCGTCGGCCGAGTTGACCGACACGCACGCGAATGAGTTCTCACATGCAGTACAAATCGGCAATGCTATCACAGAGAAGCAGGTACTCGATGCGATGCTGCAGGCGCGGGATCATGAAGATGGTTGCCTCTATACCGCTACGACCGATTGCGGTGCGGGCGGTTTGAGTAGTGCGGTCGGCGAAATGGGCGAGAAACTTGGAGCGACGGTGGACCTGGAAAAAGTGCCGCTCAAGTATGCCGGCCTGCGTTATGATGAGATCTGGATCAGCGAAGCCCAGGAACGCATGGTTATCAGTGTACCGCCGGCCAACTGGGAGAAGGTTCGCGAGATTTGCGAAGCGGAAAATGTCGAAGCGACCGTGATCGGGTCGTTCCGGGACGATGGCCGACTGCTCATCCGTTACGATAACCAAACCGTCGGCGATATTGATGCAGCATTTCTTCATGGCGGCGTGCCGACCACCCGAAAGGATGCGGTGTGGAAAGGGAACGGCGTCCCAGCCCAACTTGAATCGACAAGCTGCTCTAGCTCTGACATTACCGCCGAACGACAGCAAATTGTCGCCGGCAATCTTCGTGAAATGCTCGGATCTGCTTGGCCTGCTGGGTCGCAGTTCCGTGACGAACTGGTTTACCGGTTGTCGCAACTGAATACCGCCAGCAAGGAATGGGTCATTCGGCAATACGATCACGAGGTACAAGGCGCCAGTGTCGTCAAGTCGCTGGCGGGGCCTGGTGAAGGTCCCTCCGATGCTGCGGTGCTGCGACCTTGTTTGGACAGCGATCGTGGCGTGGTGTTGGCCAACGGCATCAACTCGTCGCTGAGTGACGTCGATCCTTACTGGATGGCGGTCGCAGGGATTGATGAAGCGGTCCGTAATATCGTGTGCGTGGGTGGCGACCCGAACAAAACCGCCATTCTGGACAACTTCTGCTGGGGCAATTGTGAAGATCCGCAAACGATGGGGGCACTCGCTCGCGCGTGTCAGGGTTGTTACGATGCTGCCATCACGTATGGAACACCATTCATCTCCGGCAAGGACTCGCTCAATAACGAGTTTGCCCTGGATCCGGCTGACGCTGAACACTTGGCTAATCGCATTCCGCTGTACAACAATCGCATCCGTATCCCTGCCACGCTGTTGATTAGTGCGGTCAGTGTTATTGACGACGTCAACCGCTGTGTGACCATGGATGCAAAACAGATCGATGGGCAAACGACCTATTTCTTCTATGTAGGTTTGACGGCCAAGCAATGGCAGGACGTCGATATCACGCAAGCGGCAGCGCTTCATGGCGCGGTGGCTGAACTGATCCGGTCCGGTTCTGTCCTTGCTGCTCACGATTGTGGCGACGAGGGGTGTTTGCTTGGGCTGGCGGAGATGGCGTTTGCCGGTCGATGTGGCGTCGATGCTGCGTTCGGCGATCCCGATCCGTTCGCATCCGTTCCGTGCGGATATCTTTTGCAGACATGTGAATCAGACCGTGAAGCGATTGCGAAGATCGCGAGTCAATTGAGCGGCATTCTCGTCAAAGAGATCGCACGATCGCGCGATGACAACACCTTCTGCTGGCGTAAAGAAATCAACGCACACGACAAACAGGACGATGAGGGTTTCGAGATCGACTTGCAAACACTTTCAAAGGCTTGGCGATCGAGTTTAAACTGGTAACGAATCATTCTGGCCAGCTTGCGTTATGATCAGGAAACAGTAACCCGCCTCAACGGTAACACCTATGCAAACCGAAGCGTGCAAACAACCGATCATTCTAGCGTCACAAAGTCCGCGGCGTATTGAATTACTGCGCGAGGCGGGATTTGCTTTTGAGGCGGTTGTGCCGAAGCATGACGAGCCGGATTCCGTGTCCTGGCGGTTTACGCCGGCGGAGTTTGCGGAATCGGCGAGTTACTTCAAAGCCCGCAGTGTGGGCGACGACTATCCGGATCGGCTCATTCTAGCGGCCGACACTGTCGTCTCGCTGGACGGGAAGATCTTCGGTAAACCCATCGATGCAAACGATGCACGGCGGATCCTCTCGACGTTGGCGGGAACCACACAGGAAGTCATCACCGGGGTAACGCTTTACCAGCCTGCGACGGGTCGGCGGCTGATCCAACACGCCACGACTTGCGTTACGATGCGCCCCATGTCAGAAGACGAGCTTGATGCCTACGTCGCCAGCGGGCAATGGGAGGGCAAGGCGGGTGGTTATGGTATTCAGGACAGCGACGATCCGTTTGTTAGCCATACCGACGGGAGCTTCACAAACGTGGTCGGCTTGCCGGTCGAACTCGTAACGGAGATATTGGCGACGTTCGGCATCCACCCCATCCGCTGATCGCGGACACAAGCTTGCCACGCTGTTCGAAGCAATCGCATACCGATCAAGGGGCGACTACTGACTCCAATCAATCCGACTCACGTAGCGCCAAGGGGGAACCAAGAACTTCATTGAGAACGATCGCGCGTCGCAGATCCTCGATGGTCATGTTGCGAAATTGATTGGGGCGGCCTGTCGATAGTGCGGTTGAAGGTGTCCGTTTGGCACTCACGGTTAATTGCCCCATCTCGTTTGAAGGCAACGATGAAGTGAGCTTGCTAACCTTTGACGCCTTCGGGGCGGTGAGTTTCTGTGCCGTCGCGGCAAATGGCGCGGCTTGGCGTTCCGGGCGAGTTGGTTCTTGGGCCCGCGGCACGGCAACCGGCACCGGCTGTGGAATTTTTTGACGTGGGCGGGCTACCGGGCGAGCGCGAGGCACAGGAGGAGGGGGCCGGCTGGGTCGAACCGTCGGCTTTGGCGGTAATGCCGCTTCTTCCTCCTCCTCTTTTTCGCCCTCAGCCATCTTCCTTTTCAGCTTCTCCGCAATTGCACCACCGACCGATAGGACCAAAACAGCGATCACAAAGAACAAGTTCTCGGTAAGGTCGCCATCGGCGAACAAGTTGGTTAGCCACGTTTGCATATCATTCCTGCCTTGGTGACGTCGTCAACGATCACACTTGTGGCGGACGTGATTCCGGTTTGCTGCCACCTTCTGTGCCACCGGTGCCTGGGCCCGCAATACTACTTCGCATGGTCGTATCGGCCTGAATGTTTCGCAACCGGTAATAGTCCATGACGCCAAGGTTGCCGCTTCGGAAGGCTTCGGAAATCGCCAACGGAATGGTGGCTTCTGCTTCCACCACTTTCGCTCGGTTCTCTTCGACGAGCGCGGACATCTCTGCCTCACGTGCTCGTGCCATGGCGGCTCGCTTCTCTGCCTCAGCCTGGAAACGACGTTTGTCGGCTTCGGCCTGATCCGCCTGAAGCTGGGCCCCCACATTCGCGCCGACATCGACATCCGCGATATCGATCGAAAGAATCTCGAAGGCCGTCCCTGAATCCAACCCCTTCTCCAAGACCCGCTTGGAAATGCCGTCCGGGTTCTCCAAAACAGCCTTGTAGCTGTCGGCAGAACCGATACTGGTCACGATGCCCTCGCCCACACGGGCCACGATCGTCTCCTCGGTCGCACCACCCACCAGCCGTTCGATATTGGTTCGGACGGTCACACGGGCCTTGGCTTTGAGCTGGATACCGTCCTTGGCGACCGCGTCGATACTGGGCTTGCTGCTGGACTCACTTGGACAGTCGATCACTTTGGGATTGACGGACGTGTGAACCGCCTCCAAGACATCGCGCCCCGCCAAATCGATGGCACAGGCGGTTTTGAAGGGCAAATCGATCCGCGCGCGATCGGCAGCGATCAACGATGTAATCACGTTCGTGATGCGCCCGCCGGCCAGATAGTGCGTTTCGAGATCGTTCGTGCTGATCCCTAACCCCGCTTTGACCGCGCGAATCTTACTCAACACGATAATGCGAGCGTCCACTTTGCGGAATTTCATTCCGATCAGATCGAAGATCGACACGTCGGCTTTGCTCATGAACGCCTGCAACCACAGGCCAAAGAATTGGCCGACAATCACAATCGCTACGATACCTACCAAAATAGCGATCATGGCCACGATCGTCATAATGCCAAATTCTGCTGCGAGCATGCCATCCATCACAAGCCCCTTTCATCAAGAGAAAAACCTTGTCCGTTCAAACCGACGCTACGTGTCCCGGCGCTATGCTGTCTGTGCCTGATCGGCGGAAGAAGGGTCCTTGCTTGTTTCGCCGGTCTCCGACACGCGCCGAACGGAAATGGTACGATCAATGAGTCGAATCGCTTCGACCGCCACGCCTCTTTCAATCATACCGTACTCCGCCTTACATTCTACCCGACGTTCGTTGAAGACACACGTGCCCACTGGCCGAAGCGGTGTCAATGAACGGCCCACGCAGCCAATCAATGCTTGCATGCCTTCGACCGGCATGCGGTCCTCCTCCGACAGGACTGGGTTTTTCGGAGAAATCCGTCGCCCCACAGGGGTGCGGTGCCAATTGTGGACGGCGAATCGCATCCCAAAAATGAACAGAAACACGGATCCTATCAGGGCCAAGAGGCCGGCGATACTGCTTACGATCATCGTTTGATATAAAGCGTAGCCGACCACCAAAAGGCCGACCAAGCCCAAGATCCCATGCGCGGGCAAAAAGACCTCGGCAATGATTATACACACGCCCAAAGCGTAGAGAAACACGATCATGAGCCAGCTGGTCATGGGCACCGTCCTTCGACGCAATCAGTCTGTCACTGTGTCCTGCGAACCACGACCCGGTTGCCGCGTCGCTCGACAACTTCCACACGCGTTCCCTTGGGGATGTACTCGCCTTCGCTTACGACGTCAACGAGTATCGCACCAAATCTCGCTTTGCCGGATGGCCGAAGCAGGCTCTCGGCACATCCCATATCACCCACTTGGGCCAGGCCATCGTAGGGATCGTCGATCACCACCTGCTCAGGGGTCGGATTGGCAGGAATCAACCGGCTACCTACCGGCAGCTTGGGAAAGTATTTGGCCAACAATATCATGCAAATAATGGAACCGGTCATCCCACCAGCCAACGAATACAGACCCTTTTGCAAATATCGGTAGGTCAGTGGCAACGACGGCATGCGGAACCAATCTTCGCCAAATCCAGGCTCTTGCGGAACGAACGAGGCCAGCAATCCGATGATGAGCAACATGATGCCCGAGATGCCGGCCACGCCAAATCCGGGTATCACGAACGCTTCGACCGCCAGCAGCGCGATGCCAAGCACAATCGCGACGATCTCCCACGTGACGGTAAAACCGGCCAGATAAGGGGCACCGAGAAACAGAATCAATGCGACGAGGGCAACCGCACCGGGAAAGCCAAAACCCGGCGCTTGAAACTCCGCATAGGCCCCCAACATCATCAATAAGAACAGGATGCCTCGCACCATCGGCGAAGCCAGCCATTCCACGGCCGACTCCAACCAGGTGTTTTCCATCCGATCCACTGTGCCGGCAATGTGAAAGTATTGACGGAGTTCAGCTTCATCGTTGAGCGTCGCTTGGGAAAAGCCGTAAGCGGACGCTTCCACGGTTTTCATCGTGAGCAGTTCCCGGTCTGACACCACCGGCTGGCTCACTTGACCCAAAAGCGGCGTGTCGGTCACATAGCGCCAGTCGGTCTTGCTCGTGCTGTCGGATACCGGTTCTGTGCGGCGAACGCGGGTCTTTCTCTTGGACTTCTTGTCGTCTTCATCTTCGGCGGCGGTCACCTCGATGTCGTCGCTCGGTAAACCAAACAGCTCATCGCGGCCTTGCGTATCCACAAATCGTTTTTCGCCGGTCATCTGATTGACCAACCAGAACATCTGCATTTCCGGCCGAACCAGCGCATACACCATATCCAGGTTATACCCGCCGCGACGGGCTGAATCGCGTAATTCCGCCAACAACGGACTGGTCAACTTGGCTTCGATATCCTCGGGGACGGCGGACGCACCGGTCCCGGTAATCATGATGGGTTGGCAATCCCCCATCGTCGCGTTTCGGGACATGGTCACGCCGTTAGCGGCTAAGGCAATAATCGTGCCGGCGCTGTACGCTTTGTTATGGATCCAGGCATAGGTCTGAATTCCATCGCTATTCAGTGCTTTGATAGCATCACAGATTTCCAACGTCGCCCCCAACGCGCCGCCGGGTGTATTGAGCTCGAAGATTACCAGCGGGTAATCCTCTTGCCGAACGATATCCAATCGACGTTCAAGGCTGTCGTGCGTGATATCCGTGATCTCGTCCTTGATCGTGATGATGACGGCACGGGCAAATCCGGCGGGCTGGGTTGCCGATACGGGCTGAGAGGAAACAACTTGCTCAACGGTCTCAACGGACACCGTGGCCCCCGCGTGGGGCGTGGCGAGCATAAGCCCAAATGCGGCCATGACCAGCGTGAGCACCGTCGCCACGTTTTGCTGCAGTACCCGAAAACAAGTCGTTCTCGCTGAGATCAAGTTCATGAAGGAGACTCCAGGCTACACGCCCTGTCAATGATACGGAAGCGACCAGGACATCAACGTAACCAGTTACACATAAAGGATTTGTGCAGCGTACTCTTAGTATTCTATGTACGTGACGAAACGAGGGCAAGTTGAATTCGACACGATCTTTGTAACCGCCACCGACCGACAAGATCTTACGGTTAGAACCTTACGTCGGAAGATGCGTGCGCTTTGCGCGCATCCTTCGCCGTATCGGTTCTAACGACAAAACTGTCGATACAACTTCGCGGTTGTGTCCACCATTTTGCTGGCTTGATGGTGGGCACGCACGTAGTCCAATGCGCCATGAGCTAATTGACGGGCGGCGGCTCGATCCTCCAAGAGCGCGGCCCACTTCCTGGCAAGATCATCGGCTCGATAGGGCTCAAACAAGCTCGCGGTTTGGCCATCGATGAGGTAGTCCTCGATCGTGCCGGTCGGCGCCAAGATCGCCAACCCCGCTGCCATCGCCATCAGGGTGGTGTCGCGGAATCGTCGTCGTGCGGCAGGAATGATATAGAAATCCGCTGAACGCATGGCGTTGATAAGCGAAAACCGATCCCGCATGGGGCCGGCAAAGGTGACCCGAGACCGCAGATGCAATTGATCGGCCTGTCGCCGTAAGAGCCGTTCGCCCTTTCCGGCCGACAAGACAAACAGATCGACATCTAATCCCTGTTTTCGAACAAGATGCAGTGCCTTGAGGACAAGATCCACGCTGCCGTCACGGGACATCAACGCGGTCACGATCGCGGTGGGCTGACGTTCCGGGACCGTCAAACAGGCAGGCGAGCTTGCCCCGGGAATACCCAAGGACATCATCGCAATACGTCCCCGTTTGGTCGGTCGTCGTTCCATCAGTGCTTGTTCAACCCGTGTCGTCGTCGCCAAACCGATCACCTTGTCGGCGGATTGGGCCCGCACGAACTGTTCGACGTCCCTCACATCCGTGAGTGCGACCAACACCGTGCAATCCCAAGCCGTCGCCCAACGACGGACCCATCGCGCCAAATCGGCGGAAAGACAGTGCATGACCCGCGGGCGTATACCCCCGAGCAAATCAAGAAGTTGGGCCTCCGAGATCTGTCGGCGCGGCCAACGTGTTGCAAGTAGTGGCACGACGCGCGAAGGCCCGATGGTCTCCTGCACCGTATGGCGTTTGGACCGCCACAGGACCGTAACGTTCACCGCCTCGTCCATCATGCCAATGCAGAGGTGCCGAATCACGCTGCCCAATCGATCGAACACATCATCGTCCACGACCAACAGCGTGTTGACCGGACCTACAGGTTGCTCGATTGTTTCGGTGTCAGCCATCGTTCAATGAATCGGCGTTCTACCCTGAAATGCTCGATCCCATTCCATTGCTGGCCATTACCATAGCGGCTGTTTTCAATTATTGCGAGTTAGGACAGCCAGCCTATCCCGCAACGAATCCGGCAAATGCCCGGCAATATCCCGTCAACATCTGGAACACTTGGCGACGTGTTGCCGGTTGACTGAGTTGTCCCAGTGATTTTAGGTCAAGGGGTGTCGCGAAGTAAAAAAGGTCGTCTCGGTCGCGATAATGTTGGACCGGGGGCTCTGGCCACTTCAGGCCCACCGCATCAAAACTGAGTTCAACAAATTCCTGCAACGTATCACCGGAGTCCTCGATCATCTGCTTGAATGTGCTGTTCTTTTGGCGATCGTCGGTCACGATGGCGACGGACACTTGCGGCAAGAAGGGGCGAATCACTACCTCACTCCAGGTACGATCCGCAATGCACCACCGTGCAGCCAGCGTCGAACGATCTTCACGGTCGATCCGTATCCGATCCGCAAGACGTAATTGGTGATCCGCGGCGGACTCAAGCCACTCGCGGAAACCCGTGACCCATTGACCTTGCTCGCTACTCAAGGGCATGACGATTATTCATCCTGTACGGATATCTTGCGCGTTTTCACGTCGGCCATCGGTGAAAGAAACTCGGGACCATCCTGCTTCGGCGATCGCGACCGGCCCGTCAACGCTTTCAGAATCAACCGCCGCAGTAAGGTCAACGGCCGGAAGAACCACCGATGCAACCGAATCGCCCAGCTCACGCGGTAAGAGGCGGCCAACTGCTCGGGCGTCAGCGTGCCGGGCCGATGCCGACGACGATGCTTGAGCAAGTGATAGAGGTCGGCTTTCTGAAGTCGCTTCAGGATGTACCGGGCCAAACTGACGGGGATCCAGCGTTGCCAACCCGGGCCTCGACGATCCGTCTCACGCGGACCTCGCCAGGAAATCTGAAAATCAATCAGCCACGGTCGGCCCTGATCACCCACAAGGATATTCTCTCGCTTCTCGAGATCGACGTAGGCGATTCCCCGGGCATGCAGTTTCCGCAGAATCTCCTCCAACCGACTGAAAAACGCATCGTCCACACGTTCGTTGCGTTGCAGCGGATGACCTTCAACAAAGACATGGACAAAACCCGTTGGCCCCCAGCGTCCAAGGCAACGCGGAACACCCTCCACGCCCTGGGCGGCTTCATACATCGCACATTCGTGATCAGCCAACCATCGACCGAGCCATCTCATCGGGATACCCAAGAAACTGACGGACCGCCCCATCTTGAGAATCACGCGGCCGGACGGCCCGGAATACAAACCGGTGGCAGCAAAGAAATCGTGCTTGAAGGTGCGCACGTGGAGGTATTCCCCATCTTCAAGCTGAATTTGGGGAGCCCTTTCCTCGAGCCCCAAGGCACGCAACCACGCATGTCGAACCTTTTGATCCGTCATCGCTTAAGTCATCCGTTCACGTCCTGTCCACAGGATACCCTGGGAACATCGGTGATTCCAACCCGGCTCTACCTGGGAATCAGTGAACCGAGCTTTTACCGCCATCCGATTGCTCGCGATGCAACCAGTATCTATACTGACCCAGGTGCGGAAGCGACGCTCGTTGCCGGTATCGCTCATTTCAGCGAACCGTGTGGAGGGTAAGGCACGGATGCCGAGACACTGGACGATCCACTCTCCCTGGACGGAACGAGCCGACGTTGCTCGACAACTCGGTATTTCACCTCTGATCGCCCAGCTGCTGCGCAACCGCGGCATCGTCGACAATGAGGCGATCCGAATGTTTCTCAGACCTGAACTCAAGGCCCTTCACGCACCGGAGTTGTTGCCAGGTGTCCAAACTGCTGCTGAAATCATCGCTCAGAAAGTGCGCGATCGGAAACCGATCGTCATCTACGGCGACTACGATGTGGACGGGATCACCGCCACAGCGATTTTGTGGCACTTATTGAAAATAGCCGGCGCTGAGGTTTCTTACTACATTCCTCATCGACTTGATGAAGGGTACGGGTTGAACGGTGATGCTCTTCAGCAACTCCACGACAATGGAGCTGATACCATCATCACGGTCGACTGCGGCATCGGTGCGATCGAAGAAACAAACCTCGCGAACCAGATCGGCTTGACGCTCATTATTACGGACCACCACACGCCTGGTAACACCTTGCCTCAAGCAGCAGCAATCGTCCATCCGAACATCGGTGACGGCTATCCCAACCCGGATCTCTGCGGCGCCGGCGTCGCGTTCAAACTCGCCTGGGCCGTCGCCAAAACACTCTGCAACGCCGACCGCGTCACGCCGGCGTTTCGGCAGTTTTTACTCGACGCGACCAGCTTGGTCGCGTTAGCAACAATCGCTGACGTCGTGCCGCTCACCGGCGAAAACCGTGTGCTCGCCCGGTTCGGTCTGCTGGGATTAGCTGAGTCCCAACTCACCGGCCTGCGAGCGCTGATTGAATCCGCCCGGTTGACGAACCAGAAACTCAATAGCGAACACGCTGGATTCTGGCTGGCGCCCAGACTGAACGCTGCCGGCAGAATGGGCCATGCGGAACTGGCCGTCGAACTCCTGACCCAGGCCGACGAAACACGTGCCCAAGAAATCGCCCAGTACCTTGAGGAACAAAATCGCGAGCGGCAAGCCGTCCAGAAACGCATCTTCGAGGAGGCCTGCGTGCTCATTGACGCCAACAACCTGGCCAGCGACGCGCGACGCGCGATCGTACTGGCGTCGAAAAATTGGCACGCTGGCGTCATCGGCATCGTTGCTTCACGTATCATCGAACAATACCACCGGCCCACGATCCTGATCGCTTTGAAAAACGGCGAAGGGCAGGGATCGGGTCGAAGCGTTCGCCATTTCCCGCTGCTTGACGTATTGGCCGATTGCTCGGACCATCTGTTGGCCTACGGTGGACACGCCATGGCGGCTGGATTGCGAATTGATGGCACGAAGATTGAAACCTTCACGGAAGCCTTTGTCGCCCAAGCCAACCAGCGACTTACCGCCAAGGATTTACAGCCCGCCATCGAACTTGATGCCGAGGTATCGCTGGACGAATTGGCAGAACCGGTGGTACGCGATATCGAGCGACTGGCTCCGTTTGGCATGGGTAATCCGAAACCTAAATTCGCGTCGCCGTTGCTGCAGTTGGACGGCGAGCCCCGCACCGTCGGCCGAGGGGGTCAGCATCTCCAGTTCAGCCTCACGGATGGCAAAATTCGGCGCAAGGCCATCGCTTTTGGCCAAAAGGACCTTCTGGGCTCACTGCTGGATCATCGGAAATGCCGAGTTGCTTTCAAGCCCATACTGAACACATTCAATGGTCGAACGTCCGTCGAGCTGGACGTGATCGACATCGCTTTTCCTGACACGTAAGGTGTACCTTGTATCATGACTGCTTCAGGGCCCACAGCTCGAGGTCGTCCATCTGCTGACACGGCGAATTCTGGATCGGTGCCGAGACGTCCGCCCGAGGCTTCACCTGTCACGCGCATTTTACCCGCATGGCAAACAGTGCTTGTGCTGATCGGGTTGGCTGTTTTGGTTCTAGTCATCGGTGCGCGTGATCTCGCACAAGGTGGATTCTCCTGGTCTGATGCGCCGTTGCACGCTATGGACGGTGTGTTTGTGCACGATCTCTTCCTCCGTACCACACCCGACTCACTTCGCACGTGGGCGGAGCAATACTATCTAAAATACCCGTGCCTCGGATTCTTGGTTTATTACCCACCGGCATTTGCTGTGGTTGAGGCTATGGTATTCCTGCTGTTCGGGATCTCGGTCGCCGTAGCCCGAGCCACGGTGTTGTTGTTTGTGATCGGGGCGGTCTGGCTTATCTATCTGCTGGCCCGTGAGCTGTTTTCGACGCGCGTCGGTCTTGTTGCGGCTATCCTTGCGATCACGACACCTGCGGGCGTCGTCTGGTCCCGGCACGTCATGCTCGAATGGCCTGCAACTTTCTTCATCGTTTTGACATTGCTCGCTTGGCGACGTTATGCATCGAAGCCAAGCTGGCTGAAGGGCATGCTGATCGCTTGTGGATGTGTCGGCAGCTATTTAACCAAGCAGACGGCCGTTTTTGTTATGGGCGTTCTCTTGGCGGACGCGCTTGTGCATCGACAACACCGCGTCATGGCACGACGCAGCTTTTGGGTACCCATGATCATCGCCTTGTTCGTACTTATGGGCTACGCCTTCGCAACCGCGGGCATCAACAAGCTGGCGCCACAGCTTATCCTCGGTTCACCGCCGTTACGTCACCTCGTGCAATTGGAAACGTGGACGTGGTATGTGATGCGTTTGCCCCATATCGTCGGTTGGCCGGTCATTATTGCGTCCGTGATTGCGGTTGTGATGCTGATGGCTGACCACACCTGTCGACGCAACCTTGTGTTACCCCTCCTATGGTTAGCGGCATGGTGGCTCGTGTGTACGTTGTTTGCCGCCAAGGAAGAACGCTATTTTTTCTATGCGACGCCGGCGATCGGTATGATTGTGGCTTCCGGTTTAGCACAAGTGGGCGGTAAACGTTTTGCGACGATCGGCTCGGCTGCGCTGGTTATGATCTGCTGCATCCAAATGGTCGCTGCCATCATGACCCCAGCTCACCGTCTTGCCAGCATGCGTCCCACCGTCGATTACCTTGCCCAACAAGCCGACGCGGATCTTGTCTTGGTGGATGCCGTGCGCGACGGACAGTTTGTGTTCGACGTTCGGACGACGCCGGCGGCTCGGAACAAGATCATCGCGATGCGTGCCAGCAAATTCCTCTATTCGCGCTCAGCACGAACACGTTACGACTACGAGGCACACATCACGACGCCTCGCGAATTGCGCCGCTGGCTCGACGCATATGGCATCCGTTATGTGGTGATTGAAGACCGGCTCCCCGAAACACCGGATCAATCATGGGATACGGTGCCTCGCGTCATGCTTCGCGCGACATTGACCGACACGAAGCTTTTCGAGCGGGTCTTCGATCAAAGTTTGGCTGGCGATGATCACACATGGCACGACGTCCGTCTCGTCACCTATCGCTACCTCGAT
>Ga0180433_10000895_pt1 | contig 50669 bp, 53 predicted proteins | sample SS_ome_8_FD_132980 | JGI IMG/M metagenome (GOLD analysis project Ga0180433, IMG submission 132980) | Hypersaline lake sediment archaeal communities from the Salton Sea, California, USA - SS_1_D_1 metaG | ecosystem: Environmental > Aquatic > Non-marine Saline and Alkaline > Hypersaline >...
CATCCTGTAGTTTGTTTAACAGGGTAATCATATTAATTGTCCAGTTGTAGTTGATAGAAGATCAGCTTGCGGTACCAATGACCACATGTTTCTGGCGCAGCTCGTACAACAGGTTTTTTCCGGCTGCAATGACAACTTCAGGATTCGGGTGGTTCATGGCCTCAGCGATCATGGTTACTACATCAAGACCGGTGGACTGTGGATTCTGTTTCAGGGTTTCAATTAATTGCTGGATGGCGCCATTGATTTGCAGGAACTGCACTTCATCCTGGCGATTGCGATAGACAACCAGGTGGGTCAATTCTTCAGGAGCTTGTGAAGGCTGGTTGTCAGGACCGATAGTATGTACTGGAAAGCGGTAACTGAGATTTTGCATCACGGGTGACAAAACCGGACGACCTGAAAGTAAGTCTCCATTGGGATCGATTGCTATGGCCTGATTGTCTTCATCAGAAATAGCGACAGCCATTTCCACCCATTCATAGTGAGCCAGTTCGAGCATAAAAGGTGGGTCATCGGCATCAGGTTGTCTTTCATTTTGCAGATAGGAGAGAAACTCCTGTGATATTTCAGCAAACAACGGTGTTGAGCATTCATGCGTTGCAAAAAAATCCCTGGCCATTTTGGTCCAGTGTGATTCTGGCAGGATGGACTTAAGCACAGGAAATGTATTGCTGAGAAAACCGTTAACGTTGTTGAAAAATAGTTCACGGTAAATTTTTAAGCGACGTGGTTCGATATTTTCTGGCGCGGCAATTGTTTCCGGGTTACGGATATGTGCAGCAAACTGTTGCTGCTGTTCCCTGAAGCTGTTTGTTGTCTTGGGCATATCAGGCCAGAAGTTGATGATGGCCATGTTTTTTCTGGTACATGGCAATGGTATCGACTTCTCTTAAAAGTTCCTCAAAGGAGGGTATGTTGAAGTCACGTTCCAGAAGTGTGGAAAACACGCCAAATTGTTCATAGGCATGATCAAGCATTTTCCAGACAGGCTCGATGACATCCGCCCCATGCGTATCGACACGCAGGTCCTCTGCTTCGACAAAATGCCCGGCAATGTGCGCGTAGCTGATACGCTCAGCAGGCATCCTGTTTAAAAATTCGTAGGCATCGTAGCCATGGTTGATGCTGTTGACATAGATGTTGTTAACATCAAGGTGCAGGTCACAGTCAGCTTCTTCAAGAACCGCCAGCAGGAAATCAATTTCATTCATTTGCTGACCGGGGGCTGCATAGTAGGATACATTTTCCATGGCAATGCGCTGCTCAAGAATATCCTGAACCTGACGTATACGTGCTGCGACATGATTTACTGCTTCTTCAGTAAAGGGAATGGGCATTAAGTCATACATGTGGCCGCTATCTGAACAATAGGATAGATGTTCCGAGTAGTAGCTGATGTTATGTGCTTTGAAAAATGACTTAAGACTTTTTACGAAGTCCACGTCCAGTGGATCGGTACTTCCAATTGACAGGGACAGACCATGGCAGATGAAATTGTCACGCTCAGTCAGAGTACGAAATTTTTTACCGAATGCACCACCGATTTTCATCCAGTTTTCAGGCGCGACTTCCCAGAAATTGACATTGCTATCCGGGGCCAGGCTTATTGCTTCGTCAAGGAAGTCACGACGAAGTCCCAGTCCTGCGCCTGTAAAGGGGAAATTGGCTGGAGTCATGGTGGGTATCCGGTTTATAGAGAGTGGCTTGGAAATACCTCCCCCTGCTTCACTTGTCAGGGGGAGGCAGGGAGGAGGTCAGTTATTTACTGCCACCACATTTTCCTTCGCCACATTTGCCTTCCATTGACTTTTTAGCTTCCCCGCCGGCACCGCCACATTTACCTTCACCACATTTTCCTTCCATGGTTTTTTTGGCTTCACCGCCGGCACCGCCACATTTTCCTTCTCCGCATTTACCTTCAGCAGACTTGGCTTCGGCTTTAGATGAGCCGCATTTACCTTCACCACATTTACCTTCCATTGCTACCTGCATGTAACCACTGTCCAGTGCCTGCATCGCGAACGGGTTATCAGCGGCGATACTGGTAGTTGCTGACAGTGAACCGACTACAGCAGCACCAATAGCAGTAACCAGTGGTTTTTTAATTGAATTGTTTGACATTGATTTGCCTCCTCAGCAAAAAAGTAAAAAACATCGGGTTCGGCAGATAAGACCAGCAACCCGGTGATTTTGTTTCAGTGATCATAATAATTTTTTCAGGCATTCCAGATATTGCATCATGTCCGGTTGTTTTTGCGTGGTTTGCGCCTGCCACATAACCAGCCCCAGACAATCAATCATTTTATGCTCAACCTCGTGATGTTGGCCATATTTCCCCAGTAATTGCAGGTAAATGCTTTTAATTCCGGAAGGTCGGTCGGCCCCCAGTGATTCGTGAATACTGATGTGCATACCCATATGCAAAAAAGGGTTCGTTTCACCCTGGTCGGGCGTCCATTCACGCTCCAGTGCATCATCAACATCCTGCAGGTAATGATGATATTCAGGGTGGATTTCAATCACATGGGCGATAATCTCATCCAGCCCTGTCAGCGACTGGCCCTGGTTTTTCTTGTCCCAAACCTCAAAGAAGTATTTACGGATTTGTGTTCTGTCATTTCCAAACATGGCTGAACTATAGCATGGCAGAATTTAATCCCCCATTTATTGAGACGATTCGTGTAATATTGATACGGGCTAGTTGTTGGATCTCATATCAGGAATCTTAAAATGAATATAATCACCTGGTCAGATGACTATAGTGTCGGCGTCGCCGAACTGGATAGTCAGCACCAAAAAATAATTGCACTGATCAACGAGCTAAATGAAAATAGTGAAATTTCATCACGTTCAGAAATGCTGCACAATATTCTGGGACGAATCATTATCTATGCGCAGAATCACCTTGATTACGAAGAAAATTTATTGAAGGATAATGGATACCCTGATTTTGATAATCACTTACGCAAACACCAGGATTACAAGCAAAGGGTTGCAGACTTTGCCGTAGATATTCTCGAGTACCGTGAAGATATGCCCGGCAAATTGCTTGAGTATCTGAATGAATGGTGGATAAACCATATCCTGAAAGAAGATATGCAATACAAAGCCTTCTTTCAAGAAAAGGGGATTAGATAAAATCCATAATAGATAATTTCATAATGCCACGCTGGAGGAGTTAAATGAAAAAATTGATTGTGAGTACATTACTGATGTGTCTGCCGTTTTCTGTCAATGCCGACATGAACGAGAACAAGGCTGAGGCAAAAAAAATCACCGGTGCTTTTTTTAATGAACTAAAGGGTGAACTTGTCAAAGGCATGAAAGCTGGCGGGCCTGTTGCAGCGATTAACGTCTGCCACAGCCTGGCGCCGGCAATTGCCATGGAACATTCAAAAAATACCGGCTGGGATGTTGGAAGAACCAGTCTCAAACTGAGAAATCCCGATAATGCTCCCGATGCATGGGAAACCACTGTACTGCAGAAATTCGAAGAGCGTCGTGCCCAGGGGGAAGGGCCTGATACCTTGGCTTTTGCCGAAGTTGTCGAAGAAGATGGTGATAAGTATTTTCGTTTTATGAAGGGTATTGTAATGCCGCCGATGGAGAAAATGCCTTGTCTGAAATGTCATGGAGATAACATAGACGCTAAAGTTGCATCCCGTCTGGATGAATTATATCCCCAGGATCAGGCTCGCGGCTATAAAGCTGGTCAGGTTCGCGGTGCCTTTACCCTGAAAAAGAAACTATAAGTTTACTTGCAGGTTACGTGATAGAAAGGGGCTTCGGCCCCTTTTTTTAACGGGCTATTCGGTTTTATCCTTGAAATCACACAGGTCTTCGATCAGGCATGAACCGCAGCGTGGCTTGCGCGCGATACAGGTATATCGTCCCAGCAGGATCAGCCAGTGATGTGCATCCTGCTTGTATTGTGCCGGCACGTAGCGTAGCAGTTTCTTTTCAACTTCAACGACATCCTTTCCTTTGGCAATGCCGGTACGGTTCGACACCCTGAAGATATGAGTATCAACCGCAATCGTTGGATGACCAAAAGCGGTATTTAATACAACGTTTGCGGTTTTACGGCCAACTCCGGGCAGGGCTTCCAGTTGTTTGCGGTTTTCAGGAACTTCACCGTGATACTTTTCAACCAGAATCTGACAGGTTTTTATGACATTGTTGGCCTTGCTGTTAAATAGACCGATTGTCTTGATGTAGTCTTTGAGCTTTTTTTCCCCCAGTTCAAGAATTTTCTCAGGGGTATTGGCAACTGGATAGAGTTTTGCCGTGGCCTTGTTTACCCCGACATCGGTGGCCTGGGCTGACAGAATCACGGCGATGAGTAGCTCAAAAGGGGTATTGTAATTGAGTTCTGTTGTCGGCCGCGGGTTGTCCTGTTGCAGTCGTCGAAATATTTCCGCACGTTTTTCATTATTCATATCAGAAACATCAGCCTTGAGATGGGGCTGGTTCAGCAGAAACAACCGGTATTTTTTCGGCTTTTCTGGCTGCGCGCTGATCGATGATGTTTTTCACGGCAATCAACAGACCCAGACCGATAAATGCTCCTGGTGGCAGAATGGCTATCAAAGCGCCCTGAAAATCGCTGCCCAGTGAAAAATACAGGGATTGTGCCGCTTCACCAAACATCAGGTGCAGGTCGGCGAACAGTGTACCCTGGCCAATAAATTCACGTATGCCGCCAAGGGTAACCAGTACCAGCAGGAAGCCGATACCCATGCTCAGGCCATCGAGCAGTGCAGGCAGTATGCTGTGTTTCGATGCATAGGCTTCAGCGCGGCCGATGATGGCGCAGTTGGTGACAATTAATGGAATGAAGATGCCCAGCACTTTGTAGAGTTCGGGAAACCAGGCGTTCATGGACAGTTCTACAGCGGTCACAAAAGAAGCGATCACCAGTACGAAAACCGGCAGGCGGATTTCAGGCCTGACCAGGTTACGAATCAAGGAGACGGTAACGTTAGAGGCTGTTAACACGAGTAATGTGGCAAGGCCCAGTCCCAGGCCGTTGACTGCTGTATTGGTGACAGCCAGTAAAGGACATAGTCCAAGTAGTGCAACGAGCGCCTGGTTATTGTGCCACAGGCCGTTATTGACAATTTCACGCCAGGATTCAGTCATGATTCAGTCTCCTGTTTAAAAACCGCTTCTTTATTATCCTGAAAATACATCAGTGCTTTTTTTACAGCATTTACAACCGCACGTGGTGTGATAGTCGCCCCGGTGAACTGGTCAAAGTCGCCGCCATCGCGTTTTACCTTCCAGCGTGAGCGTGGTGGATTGTTTAGAGACTTGCCCTGAAAGCCAATAATCCAGTCACTTTTCCTGGCTTCGATTTTGTCACCCAGTCCAGGGGTTTCACGATGCGAAACAATGCGTACCCCGCCAAGTGTACCATCGGTTTTGACAGCAACCAGCATACGTATACTGCCGCTGTATCCGTCAGGCGCTACGATACTGAACACGGCAGCAACAGGCTGATTCAATTTACGTCCCCGATACACTATCGACTGTGTTGCTCCGAGAAGGTCCGGACTGCTCACCCGGATAAAATCATTGACGATATCATTGTCGATGTGATCAGCAGGAATAAGCAGGTGCAGTTTGTTCAACAGTGCCTGGCGTTCATTGTCTGCAATACGTTCTTTAGTGCTCTCATAGGTAAATGAAACCAGCGTTGTCCCTATTACCGCAAACATGCCCAGTAATACGGCGGCAATCACAACGGGATGGCGGTTAGTCATCAGAAGTATCCCTTGCTTCGCCAAACACGCGTGGTTTCGAATAGTAGTCGATGGTTGGTGCTGCCATGTTCATCAACAATACGGCAAACGCAACGGCATCCGGATACCCCCCCCAGTTACGAATAATAAAAATCAAAGTGCCAATGGATGCTCCGAAAATCAGCTGACCTCTTTTGGTGGTACAGGCTGATACCGGATCGGTAGCAATAAAAAATGCACCCAGCATCACACCGCCGGTGAAAATATGAAAAGCGGGGAAGGGATGAACAGCCGGGTCGACCATGTAAGCCAGGCCGCTTAATACCAGCAGGGACGCAATGATTGAAACGGGAATGTGCCAGCTGATGATCTTGCGGAATAACAGGTATAGGCCACCAAGCAGATACCAGTTGTTCACCCATTCCCAGCCTTTGCCGCCAAAGTCTCCCCATAGCGGCGACTGGCGAATCTCGTCAATCATCTGGTTCATATCCAGACGCGTGAACATTTCATCCAGGGGAGTTGCGCTGGAAATAGTATCCCAGCTTAAACCGGCAGGCATTGCTCCGGTGAAAATAACACCAATTACCTGGCCGAAATCCAGCGGAGTTGAATTTAGCATGCTGGGTGGCAGCCAGCTTGTCATGTGTGTTGGCCACGAGATCAACAGCAGCGCATAAGCCGCCATTGCCGGGTTAAATGGATTGTAGCCGATACCGCCATAAAGCTGCTTGACGATGACGATGGCGAAAGTCGCGCCGATCACCGTTATCCACCAGGGTAACAATGGTGGCAGCGCCAGCGCCAGCAAAACGCCGGTAAGCACCGCAGAAAAATCACTGATAACAGGCATCACCGGGCGTTTGCGTAATTTGATTACCAGTGCTTCACTCGCCACGGCTACGCTAACGGAAATAGCAATATTGACCAGAATGCCCCAGCCAAAATACCAGGTCATGGCGATAATGCCGGGAACCAGTGCAAGCAGCACTTCCAGCATGACTTTTTGAACACTGTTTGACTTGAATGTGTGCGGTGAAGTTGATGTCGCAAACTTCATGATTCAGTGTTCTCCCTGCGTTTGTCTGCTTCATCAATCTGGCGCTGTTGAACTGCGGTCAGATTTTCTGTATTGGCTGGTATCTTGCCTTCTTCCTGCAGTTTTTTCTTCTTTTCAGCTGCACGTTTCATGGCTGCTTCAATGGCGGCTTTTTTGGGATCAACATCGGCTGCCTTTTTGTTCTCCAGAGCTTCTTTTTTCTGGCGTAACTTGGCCTGCTTTTCAGCCTTGATGCGAGCCAGCCGGGCATCGCGAAATTCATGGCGCTGACGTGCAATGTCAGCTTTCCTTTTTTCTTCCTCGCGTGCCCAGACTTCGGTTTTGGCAAAGCGGTAATACTGGACCAGAGGAATGTGTGAAGGACACACGTGTGCGCAGCAGCCACATTCAATACAGTCAAACAGGTTGAAGTCCTGTACTTTGTCCAGATCCCGTGCACGTGTATACCAGTAGAGTTGTTGGGGAAGTAGCTGTACCGGACAGACTTCAGCGCATTTACCGCATCTTATGCAGGGGACAGCAGTATTTTTCGGTGAGTCGTCCTTTTGTGTTACCAGGATGCAGTTAGTCCCTTTACTTACGGGTAATTTGTCAGAATTAAGTGCATAGCCCATCATCGGGCCACCCAGAATCAGCTCATCGACGTTGTTGTTATAGCCACCGGCCTGCTCGACTAGAGTACTGATCAGCGTACCGTTTGCCACCATCATATTTTGCGGTTTAGCAATGCCTTCACCCGTGATGGTTACCATGCGTGAGATCAGCGGCTGACCCTTGGTGACAGCATTATCGATTGCAAACAGTGTCGCGACATTGTGGCAGACTATACCGATATCAGCAGGTAAGCCATTGCCTGGAACTTCCTTGCCGGTGAGGATTTTTATGAGTTGCTTTTCACCGCCACTGGGATAAATCGTGGGGATGACGACCAGTTCTATGATACTGGTTTCATGCTCAGAAATGGCCTTCTGCAAGGCCGCAATGGCATCGGGTTTGTTATCTTCGATGCCAATCAGGGTCTGCTTTGCGGAGAGTATGTGCATGACGATATCAATGCCACGAAGAATCTCCTGCGCATGGCCTTGTATAAGTGCGTCGTCGCAGCTGATATAGGGCTCACATTCGGCAGCATTGACGATAAGTGTATCAATGGCCTTGTGAGGTCCTGGATTGAGTTTTACCCGACTGGGGAAAGTGGCTCCACCCAGGCCAACAATACCAGCCCATTGAATACGTTCCCGCAATTCATCGGCAGCACAGCTTTTGTAATCAATGATCGGTTGTGGAAGGTTATCGTCCCATTTGTCTTGACCATCCGTTGCCAGGGTAATACAGGTCGCTGACAGTCCTGAGGGGTGTGGTACAGGCTGCTCATCAATGGCGACAACAGTGCCTGATGAAGGAGCATGTATGGGAGCGCTGATGTAAGCGTTGGCCTGAGCCAATAGCTGGCCTTTAAGCACCCTGTCACCTTCTTTAACGAGAATCTCCGGGGCTTCACCAATATGCTGTTGCAGAGGAATAACCAAAAGATCATCAAGTGCAGCTTCCACGGGCGGGCGCTGCATGGACATGCTTTTCTGATCGGGCAGATGCAAGCCACCATGAAAATGCCATAGTGTGCGTTTGTTATTGTTTGTGGACATTCCTGCTACATGCATCAGTTGCTTACCTGTGTTAACTGTTCGCTATTCTGCTCGGGAAAAGGCCAGCGCCAGTTACTGATATCATCTTTCACCGGATGCATATGGATGCATTCTACCGGGCAGGGCGGCAGACAGAGTTCACAGCCGGTACACTCGGATTCAATGACAGTATGCATGCTTTTTGCTGCGCCGAGAATGGCATCGACGGGACATGCCTGGATACACAGCGTACAGCCAATGCATTCCTCTTCTACGATATAGGCGACAGATTTGGGTTTTTCAGCGGCCTCTTCATCTGCAAGAGCAATCGGGTCTTGTCCGAGCAGATCGGCAAGAGCAATCATGGTAGCTTCACCACCCGGTGGACATTTATTGATTTGTGCTTCGCCCTCAGCCATAGCCTGTGCATAGGGGCGGCAACCAGCAAAGCCACACTGTCCGCACTGGGTTTGAGGCAACAGGGAATCTATCTGATCGACGATGGGGTCGCCTTCAACATGAAAACGAATGGCTGAGTATCCAAGCAGTAAGCCGAACAGTACTGCGAGTGCGGTGATGGTAAGAATGGCTGTGATCATGAGTAACTGACCCTAGTAACTTACCAGGCCGGCGAATCCCATAAATGCCATTGACATGATGCCAGCTGTGATCAGTGCGATCGCATTGCCCTGGAACGGAAGGGGGACGTCTGCGACTGCGATACGTTCCCTGATCGCGGCAAACAGAACCAGTACGAGGGAAAAGCCGGCAGCAGCACCAAAGCCGTATAACGCTGATTCTATGAAGCCATGTGATTCCTGGATATTGAGTAAGGCCACACCAAGCACGGCGCAGTTTGTGGTAATCAAAGGCAGGAATATACCCAGCACCTGGTAAAGTAGCGGACTGGTCTTGTGCATCACCATCTCGGTAAATTGCACCACGACAGCAATAACGAGAATAAAAGCGATGGTTCTGAGGTATTCCAGGCCCAGTGGAATCAGCAGGTATTCATTGACCAGGTAAGAACACACCGAGGACAAAGTCAACACAAAAGTGGTGGCCAGACCCATGCCGGTTGCAGTTTCCAGTTTGCGGGAAACACCCATGAATGGACACAATCCCAGAAACTTTACCAGGACGAAATTGTTCACCAGGATGGTACTTATCAGAATGAGTGCGTATTCAGTCATGACTTTAAGAGCATAACATCTATTCTCAAAAACAGTATTTGAAAATCTTCAATATTTACAGGGTTATAGATTATATTGTCATCCCTGCGAAGGTGGAGATCCATAATTCAATTAACAACCAGACTCCCGCCTACACGGGAGTGACGAATTAATGGGGTATATTGGGGTTATTTGACCTTCATTCCGGGTTGGGCACCTGCTGTTGGTTCCAGAATATACAGCTCTTTACCGCCGGGGCCGGCTGCCAGCACCATGCCTTCTGAAATGCCGAATTTCATTTTACGAGGCGCCAGGTTAGCCACCATGACTGTTAGCTTGCCTGTCAGGTCTTCAGGTGTATAAGCAGACTTGATCCCGGCAAAAACATTGCGGGTGTTTTCTTCTCCGATATCGAGTGTCAACTGCAACAGTTTATCGGCACCTTCGACATGGTTGGCTTCAACAATTTTCGCAATGCGCAAATCCACCTTGGCAAAGTCATCAAAGCTGATGGTATCGGTATCATGTGCGGTTTTATCGGAGTCTTTTTCTTTCTCTGCTTTTCTGGAAGCGTTATCCAGAGACTCAAGGTGTTGTTTGGAGGCTTCGACCATGGCATCGATCTTGTCACGTTCGATACGTGTCATCAGCGGTTTGAATTTGGCAATTTCGTGACCAGTCAAAGGTGTCGCCAGTGCATCCCAGTTAAGCGGCTCAATCTGTAAAAACTGCTCTGATGCTGCCGCGGTTATCGGCAGAATAGGACGTAAATAGCCGATAAGTACCCTGAACAGGTTGAGGCCCATGGAGCAGACTTCATGCAGTTCCTGCTCCTTGCCGTCTTCCTTCGCGATAACCCAGGGTTTCTTCTCATCGATATACTGGTTGGCTTTATCAGCCAGGGACATGATTTCACGTACTGCGCGTGAGAATTCACGTTTTTCGTAATGTTCGGCAATAGCCTCACCGGCTTTGATAAACGACTGGAATAATTCAGGCTCGGCCAGTACATCCGAGAGTTTTCCGGCAAAGCGCTTTTTGATAAAACCGGCGTTACGACTGGCAATATTGACAACCTTGCCAACCAGGTCGGAATTAACCCGTTGCTGGAAGTCCTCCAGGTTAAGGTCGATATCATCGACTCCTGAGCCGAGCTTGGCTGCGAAGTAGTACCGCAGGTATTCCGGGTTCAGATGATCCAGGTAGGTGCGTGCCTTGATAAAGGTACCACGCGACTTTGACATCTTGGCGCCGTCAACGGTGAGAAATCCGTGGGCATAAACCGCGTTGGGCATACGGAAGCCTGCGCCATGCAGCATTGCCGGCCAGAACAGCGCATGGAAGTTGATAATGTCTTTACCGATAAAGTGATAAAGCTCGGTCGTTTGGGTTCCTGCTTTCCAGAATTCATCAAAATCCAGTGCATCGTTCTTGGAGCAGAGGTTTTTGAAGCTGGCGATGTAACCGATAGGTGCATCCAGCCAGACGTAAAAATACTTGCCGGGTGCATCAGGAATTTCAAAACCAAAGTACGGTGCGTCACGCGAAATATCCCAGTCAGACAAGCCGGCTTCAAACCATTCATCCATCTTGTTAGCCATTTCTTCCTGTACATGACCGGCTTTGTGCCATTCCTTGAGCATTTGTTCGAAATCTGACAGCTGGAAAAACAGGTGTTCCGAGTCCTTTTCGATGGGAGTTGCTCCGGATACCGCTGAAACCGGATTTTTCAGGTCAGTGGGTGAATAGGTTGCTCCACAGGCTTCGCAGTTGTCACCGTACTGATCATCAGCATCACATTTAGGGCAGGTGCCCTTGATAAAACGATCCGGCAGAAACATGTTGGCTTCCGGGTCAAAGGCCTGTGAGATGGTCTTGCGTTCGATATGGCCTGCATCACGGTTGTTAGCGTAAATCAGGTTGGCCATTTCCTGGTTTTCAGGTGAATGGGTGGAGTAATAGTTGTCGAAGGCAATGGCAAAATCTGAAAAATCCTGATTGTGCTCTTTCCAGATGCGTTCAATCAGTTCTTCCGGTTCAATGCCCAGTTTACGGGCATGCAACATGATCGGTGTGCCGTGGGCATCGTCGGCGCAAACGTACCAGCATTCATGACCGCGCATTTTCTGGAATCGGCTCCATATATCGGTCTGGATATATTCCACCAGATGACCGATATGAATGGGGCCATTAGCGTAGGGAAGGGCGCTGGTTACCAGGATTTTTCTAGATTCTTGTGACATGTGCGATTGGTTATTGAATATGAATCTGGTAATTATCCCATAAAGCACGGGAAGGCGTCATTGCTCACAAGATAAAAATTTCATTGTGTGAGGCCTGCCGATTCACTGTTCGAATACCCGGGATCCCGGTCTCGGCACAAAAACCCAGTAAATCAGTTGGTAATTATTTATTATTTTAGTGTAAAATCCTGCGCCAATTAAGTCTTAAACCAATGTCCGTGTTCCACGGGTAGCAGGAGAACTGTAAATATGTCTGATTTAACTCGCGAAACAGTCGAGGAAGCTATTAAGAGCTATGTCGAACCGCATCTCGAAAAAGACCTGATTAGTACCAAGTCAGTTAAAGATATCCAAATCGATGGTGGAAATGTATCTGTCTCAATTGTGATGGGTTTTCCCGTCAACTCAGTGAAAGACGATATTGCCGGCGCTGTCAAAGCAGCGGTTGAAGCTGTTGACGGTGTTTCTGCTTGTGAAGTCAATGTCGATATGAAAGTAGATGCTCATTCTGTGCAGAAATCACTCAAGCCTATCGATAACGTTAAAAACATCATTGCTGTAGCTTCAGGCAAAGGCGGGGTTGGTAAATCCACTACAGCTGTAAACCTGGCACTGGCCCTGGCTCATGAAGGCGCCCGCGTTGGCATTCTCGATGCCGATATCTACGGTCCTTCCCAGCCGCGCATGCTCGGAATTTCAGGCCAGCCGGAATCAAAAGATGGTAATTCGCTGGAGCCAATGACCAGTTACAATTTACAGGCCATGTCGATTGGTTTCCTGATTGACGAAGAAACCCCGATGATCTGGCGTGGTCCCATGGTTACCCAGGCTCTGGAACAGTTACTGAACGATACCAACTGGTCGGAACTGGATTATCTGGTCATCGACTTGCCACCAGGAACCGGTGATACCCAGCTGACACTGGCTCAGAAAGTCCCCGTTTCCGGTGCAGTGGTTGTAACGACACCGCAGGATATTGCCCTGCTGGATGCGCGTAAAGGCTTCAAGATGTTTGAAAAAGTAGAAGTACCGGTGTTGGGTATTGTCGAGAATATGAGTATTCATATCTGTTCCAACTGTGGTCATGAAGAACATATCTTTGGTGAGGGCGGTGGTGCCCGCATGGCTGAGCAGTATGGTGTGGATTTCCTCGGTGCTTTGCCTCTGGAACTGCGTATTCGTGAAGAGACTGATTCGGGTAAACCAACCGTTGTCGCCGAACCTGATGCGCGTCCTTCACAGATTTATCGTGAAATTGCCCGTAAGGCAGCTGCCAAGCTGGCGCTTCAGGGCAAGAGCTACGCAGCGAAATTCCCGAATATTGTCATCCAGAACAACTGATCGGAATTTACTGAAGTTCGATATAAAAAAGCCCGCAACTGCGGGCTTTTTTATTCGTTGACTACTTGCCAAAGCAATCGTGGTCCTGTTTTGGGTCGTTTGCAAAACCAATGCTACCGGTTCTACAAACAAAAGAGGGTTGGCGTCGATCAGTGACGCCAACCCTCAGTTTACAGTTTAACCCGAGACATCAAACCCTTACGGGAATGACAGACAATGTGACATCATTCCGGGTCGATCGTTTTTTCTGGAGGTAAACCTGCTGCGATGCGGAAGGTTCTCTCACCAACACTCAGGCAACCCAGAGGTACAACCAGCAGTGTCAGAGCTGTTGACATGAATACACCAAACAGCAGCGAAATTGCCATGCCCTGGAAGATAGGATCAGTCAGGATTACCGCAGAGCCACCAACCAGTGCCAGGGCTGTGATGATAATAGGACGCGTTCTTGCCATCGCCGCAATGATAACGGCGTCATACAGATCCTTACCTTCACGCATCAGTACGATGGTGAAGTCCACCAGCAGAATAGAGTTACGTACGATAATACCTGCCAGCGCGATCCAGCCGATCATCGAAGTAGCTGTAAAGTCCGCACCAAATAGCATGTGGCCTGGCACAATACCCAGCAGTGTCAGCGGGATAGGAGCCATGATAACGGCAGGGATAACGAAGTTACCGAACTGCCACACAACCAGCATATAGATGGCAATCAGCGCAATGGCATAGGCCGCACCCATGTCACGGAAGGTTTCAAAGGTAACGGTCCATTCTCCGGACCATTCGAAACCCGACTGTGCATCATTTTCAGGTGGGCCGGTATAGGTGCCGGAGATTTGAACACCATCAGGTGTGGTGTAGTCTGCCAGCAGTTTATCAACATCCAGCTGTGAATACACAGGGGCTGCCAGGCGGCCCTTGGAGTCGCCGACTACAAACTCGATTGGACGCAAATCCTTGTGGAAGATCATGTCTTCGCGTTTGTATTCAACAAACTTACCCAGTGAGCCTAATGGTACAGTCTGGTTCATCATGTTCATAACCGGCAGATCATGCAGACTTTCCAGGTTGGCGCGTTTGGACAGCGGCACCTGCAACAGGATATAAGTTGGCTCATGCACACCTTTTTGTTTCAGGTCGGCAACCTTGAATTCACCCATGGCCATCGCCAGGTGCTTGTTAATGGTGTCAATTGACACGCCGTTGAGTGCTGCTTTTTCAGTATCAATTTCAAAACGCCATGCAGTCATCGGTGCACGCATCAGGGTCTGTTCTTCACCAACAAACTCGGACTGGTTGAAGATGTTCTTGAGGTCACGCGCAACCTGGCGGCGGGTCTCTGCATCCGGGCCGTGAACTTCGGCAACGAGAGTTTGCAATACCGGTGGGCCTGGAGGCATTTCGACCACGGTCACACCAGCACCATCGAACTCTTTAATGCCGGACTCTTCGATCATGGGTTCAAGTGCTTCACGCAGTGCAACGGCAATTTCGTGACTGCTGCGACTGCGTTCACTCTTGTCAGTCAGTATCACCTGGATCTGTGCCTGCCAGGGAAACATTCTCAGGTAGTAGTGACGAACCAGACCATTGAAATCAAACGGGATTGAGGTGCCAACATAGGTCTGTAGTGAAACGACTTCAGGAAACTCACGGATGACTTCAGCCACATCATTGGTGAAGCTCGCAGTTTCTGGCAGGGCCGTTCCGGCTGGCATATCAATGGCAACCTGGAATTCCGCCTTGTTATCAAACGGCAGCATCTTCACAGTAACATGCGTAGTGTAGAACATCAGGCATGACAGGAAGAAGGCGGCAATAATGCCGTAGAGAAACAGGTTGCCCTTCTTGCGGTTGTTGAACATGCCACCAATGGACTTGTTGTAGAAGCTTTCAAGTTTACTGGCAAAGCGGTGTTCTTCTTCTTCCAGTTTCTTCAACTGTTTCATGGATGGCACGATGCGCATTGCCAGATATGGTGCAAATACCAGTGCTGCGAACAGAGAGAACACCATGGCAACAGAACCCAGGGCGGGGATGGGTTCCATATAAGGGCCCATCATGCCACTGACAAATCCCATCGGCAGCAGGGCTGCCACTACTGTCCAGGTAGCAAGTACCGTCGGATTACCTACTTCGCGTACAGCATCAACCGAAATATCGGTATCCGGTTCGCCATGCATGAGCCAGCGACGGTAGATGTTCTCGACGATAACAATAGCGTTGTCAACAAGGAAGCCAATCGAGAAGATCAGGGCAAAAAGCGATACACGGTTGATACTGTAGCCCATCACCATGGCGGAGAAGACTGTAATCACCAGTACCACCGGGATCGTCAGAAATACCACCATGGCGGGTTTGAAGCCCATGAACCACCACACCAGGGCCACCACCACGGCCGTGGCAAACACCAGTTTGAACAGCAGGGCGTTAACCTTGTCATTCGCCGTTTTACCATAGTCGCGGCTGACTTCGATGTGAACGTTGTCCGGAATGGTGAAGCCTTTGAGCTTTTCAATTTCCGCCATGACATCATTCACTACCGATACACCATTGGCACCTTTCTGCTTGGCGATGGCAAGCGTTACTGCCTGGGCATTATCCACTTTTTCACCCTCATAGGCAGAGCCGGAAGAAAAGCTGACCATTTGGCGCGCATCTTCCGGACCTTGGGTGACCGTAGCAACGTCGCTCATATAAATCGGCTTGCCCTGATGGTTACCGACCACCAGTTTTCTGACATCTTCTACAGAACGCAGGAAGGCACCGGTTTCAACAAAAGCAAAACTGCCGCTGCTTTCGGTAGAACCCACGGTTTGCTCAGCATTGAAGCCCTTGATAGCCATGGCAATTTGGCCCATGCTGATGTTGTAGCCGGAAAGACGCTCGGGTTTTACGTCAATACGTACCTGTGTGGCGCGCCCCCCAGTTACAAAGGTATTACCGGTTTTGGGTACCTGTTTGACGCGCTGCTGGACGCTGACGGCCAGGGTTCTGAGCGTGGCATCGTCAAGTTCGTTTGACCAGAATGTCAAGGTCAGTACCGGAACATCGTCAATTTCCTTGGGCTTCATCATGGCTGGCTCTGCCCCCGGCGGCAGCAGGTCGGAATTGGCCTGAAGTTTGTCATTGGTGCGGACGATGGCAGATTCCATATCCTCACCTACATGATATTCCAGGGTGATGATTCCCATTTCCTTGTCACTGACCGAGTAGACATGTTTCACACCAGGGATTTCACTCAGTACCCTTGACTGGGGGGCAATCAGCAACTTTGAAACTTCTTCCGCAGTGGCGCCGGGCATACGGTAGAAGATGTCAATCATAGGCACGGAAATTTCAGGGTCTTCCTGTCTCGGCGTGGCGATAAGGCCGTAAATACCCAGCAGCATCATGGCTGCAAAGATCAGGGGAGACAGAGGGGAATGGATAAATTCCTTAGCGAGTTTTCCGGCAAAGCCCAGTTCGTGTTCGACTTTTTCGCTCTCGATTCTGGATTCACTCATGGTCAGTGTCCTAACTTGTTTATTTTTTTGCAGTTAAATCCACCAGAGCCTGAATATTTGGCTCTGGTGAAACCTTAAACAACTGAAAGTTTTTCGATCAGGGGATCAGGAGCCTGATCGTGTGCCGGCACCAGGCTCGGCCAGAATTTTATCACCGGCCCGTATACCGCTGATAACTACAACCTTGCCGTCATCGGTACGTTCACCAATACGTATCAGGCGCAACTTAATGGCACCGGTATCGTCAATTTTGTAGACTGCGGGCAGGCTGCCTCTCCACAATATGGCAGTTTCTGGCACGACAGGACTGGCGGAACCTTTTTTCGCAGGATCAGGAATCATCACTTCGGCGTACATACCGGAACGCGCAAGGCTGGAGTCGTCCATGCTGAACTCTACCGTAGTGGTGTGTCCTGCGGCATCAGCAGAAGGATAAATGCGAGAAACCGTTACGGGTGTCAATTGATCACTGCCGTCCATGCGAGCCTGAAGTTTGTCACCCTGGCGGATCATGCGCAGCAGGTTGGTGGGTACTTCAACCCTGATTTCAAGCTGGGTGATATCAGCATAGGTCACCAAGGGCATGCCAGGTTGTACTATATCGCCTTTTTCAACCATTTTTTTGAGGATAACACCATCAAATGGAGCGTAGCTGACAGCGTTGATGAGGTTTTCATCCAGTTCCGCAATCGCGGCCCTTGCCTGCTCAACCTGGTTCAATGCCGTTTGTACGCCCACATTGTACTGATAGAGAGTGGACTGACGTTCCACGCTGGTATCGGCTTCACCGGTAAAGTCACGGAAAGGATCTGAAAACATGCTGAACATGCTGGGTGCACCACCCATCATGGTATTTGCCTGAGAGTTAGGTGACTGGATTTCACGGTTGTACTGCACCATGGCATTGCGGTAACCGGCCACGGCGCTGTTGTACTGGGTTACTGCCTGTCTTCTCTTGGCCATTAAGGCGGCAGTATCCAGGGATACCAGTTGATCGCCCTTTTTGAAGCTGTCGCCTTCTTCACCAGCGATAAACATCACGTCGCCTGGCATCTGGGCAGACATATTGACTGTTTTTACCGGTTGCACAGCACCGCCAAGCACGACTGTGCCAGTTATGTTGGAGCTCTCAACGGTTATAAAATCGTAAGCAGGCTGCGCCGGCGCTTCAACTGCTGCCTGCGACTGGTCCTCGGCTATGACCTGCGAACTGATCAGGGTAAAACCGCCAACGGCTGCACCCACGACAAGGGCTGAAGAGACAAGAATCTTATTCATAATTCGTGATACTCCTTTGGGTTCACTACTTACCTTTTTTCAATGGTAAAACACTATATCATAAAATATTAATATGGCATAGGTTTTTCTTATCAGGTAATCAACTCATAAATTAAATTAAAGATGCCGGAATTGCCTGCGGAACCGCCGTTTTTTGCACTTTTCCGGAATCAGAATGTTAGTTTTTCTTATCCTGCTGGACCGCTGTAATTCAGATTGCCATAAAAATATTTTTGTTTATCCGTGATTTACTGTTTCGCAGTTTAATAGCATAGACAAAATTTACAGATTCTTCTCAGGATATTAAGCGGTTTAATACTTTCTGGAAAAATCCGCCTGGCGCAACAGTGACACCTGCATTTTCAATATTGATGTCATCCAGGTCATAAGCGACATGTTCAATGCCGGCTTCTTCATACATTTGATAGGAAAGTTGCAGGTCATCAGACCAGCGAGACAGAAAATCCTCACTGGGAGCAATAAAAACCACACGTTTAACTTCTTCCTGGACAAGTTTTGAAGCGCAGCGCGGGCAGGGCGGGTGAGTGACGTAAACCGTACAACCTGTCAGATCCCGTTTGGCAAAAATCATCGCATTTTCTTCAGCATGAATGGTGAGGTTGAGCTTACAGGCACGGTCTTCGAGACGGTCTTCGGTATCGTTGACGCCGGCAGCAAAGCCGTTATAACCCAACGATATAATACGATTGCCATCCGTGATAACAGCGCCAACCTGCGAGGAGGGGTCTTTGCTCCAACTGGATATATGGGCGGCCAGTCCGAGAAAACGTGTATCCCACTTTAGGCTCATCTGATGTGTACTGCCTGATGAAAAATACTATGCAATACATCATATAGTGTCTAAACTCGTCTTACAATACTGCATACGGTGTTTTCAGTAATTAAAGACATGAACATTCAATCTTTAATCTTTACTTCTGCATTTCAACAGCCAACCAATTCAGTTACGGATCAAGCAAGCACTTCGCCGCAGGCGGAGAATGAATCAGTTACCACGCGTCCCGTGGAAAGAGTGACTCAGCTAGAGCCAGGTGAGGATCCAGTTCTGGGCGGGCAACTGGATATATTTGTCTGACAGGGCGGAGCAGAAAAAGGTCAGAGTAGTTGTGGCTCTGATAACGGCTCGCCATTGAGGCTGACAACGTCATTTTTCAATGTAACCAGTCCGCTGGCGACCTGTGCGATAGCCTTCGGAAAAATAATATGTTCTTTCTCCAGTACACGGGCAGCCAGTGCTTCGGCTGTATCGTTTTCGAGCACGGGTACCCTGGCCTGTATGATTAACGGGCCGCTATCCAGGTCCGGAGTCACAAAATGTACAGTCGCACCATGTTCTGCATCCCCGGCATCGATGGCCTGCTGGTGGGTATGCAGACCCTTGTATTTTGGTAACAGCGACGGGTGAATGTTGAGCATCCTGCCGGCGTATTTGTTGACAAAATCATCTGTAAGAATTCGCATGAATCCGGCAAGAATGACCAGGCAGGGGTTATATCCATCAATCACTGAGGACAGCACGGCATCATAACTTTCCCGGTCAGGATAGTCCTGATGTGAAACGACCTCTGTGGCTATACCGGCCTTCGAGGCCCGCTGCAGGCCTTTTGCATCAGGCTTGTTACTGATGACGGCGCTGATTTCAGCCGGATAGTCGGGGTGCTGCTGGGCATCAATGATCGCTTGCAGGTTACTGCCGCTGCCACTGATCAGTACGACCAGTGAACAGCGAGTTGAGGAAGTCGGTACTGCCATCTATGTATAGGTGACGCAGGCTTCCCGGCAATCACAACTTTCGATTTGTCCGATTTCAAACACTTTCTCTCCCTGTTTCTGTAACTCAGAAATTGCCTTGTCTTTATCCGCCGGGTCAATACAAACCACCATGCCAATGCCACAATTAAACGTGCGCAGCATTTCGTCTACTTCAATATTACCGTTGGTCTGAATCCAGTCGAAAACCGCCGGGCGTTTCCAGCTGTGCTTGTCGATATTGGCGCAGGTGTATTCTGGTAATACACGTGGCAGGTTTTCAGTGAGACCGCCGCCGGTGATGTGGGCAAAGGCATGGGGCCTGACAGTTTTCATAAGTTCCAGCAGGGGTTTGACATACAGGTGAGTGGGTGCCAGCAGTGCTTCACCCAGCGTAGTATCCTCAAAAGGCATATCAAAACTGGCCTGGGAGCGCTCCAGCACCTTGCGAATCAGTGAATAACCGTTGGAGTGCGGACCAGAAGATGCCAGACCCAGCAGAATATCCCCGGTTTTGACTTCATCAGCCTGAATAATCTGGTCTTTTTCAACGATACCAACGGCAAATCCAGCCAGGTCATAATCCTCACCTTCATACATCCCCGGCATTTCTGCTGTTTCACCCCCGGTCAGTGCACAGCCGGAGAGTTCACAGCCTTTTGCAATACCGGAAATAACATCGGTGGCCGTGCTCAGTTCAAGGTGACCGGTTGCATAGTAATCCAGGAAAAACAGTGGTTCGGCTCCGGTCACAACAATATCGTTGACACACATGGCGACCAGGTCAATGCCAATAGTGTCATGCTTGTTCATTTCCAGGGCCAGTTTCAGTTTGGTGCCTACCCCGTCAGTACCGGAAACCAGAACCGGCTTTTTGTATTTTTCAATTGGCAACTCGAAAAGCGCACCAAAACCACCCAGTCCAGTGAGCACACCAGGGCGGAAAGTGTTTTTTACCACAGGCTTGATCCTGTCGATCAGTGCGTTGCCTGCGTCAATATCAACACCGGCATCGCGGTAACTTAATGAATCATTATTTTCACTGCTGGACATATCGGGTTCCGTTCATTGAATTAGGAGGGCAATTCTAACACCTTTGCTGGTCAAGTCTGGCCTCTGTTTATACAATGGCGGAAGTTTATCCGACAGGCCCTTTTTATGCTAAAGCAAATCGTCTTTTTATTGCTGTTTTCTCTATCTCTGGCGCATGCTGCCGAGGTTGATCATCTCTACCAGGCCGAAGTGTCTGTTGCCGATCAGGGGCAGCAGGAAAGAAACCGGGCGATTGCAGAAGGCTTCCGCAATATACTGGTTAAAGTGACCGGAAATTCCAACATAGGTCTTAACCAGTCTCTCAAAACGTCCATAAAAAAGGCATCGCGCTATGTTCAGCAATATCGTTACCGCGTTGAAGTTGGTGAATCTGCAACTTCTCTTGAGCAGCGTTATTTGCGTATCACATTTGACAAGCAGGCCGTCGATCGTTTGCTTCGTGAAAATGGTTTGCCCGTATGGGGTAAATCACGACCCCTGATCGTTGTCTGGACAGGTTTTGACGATGGCAGCAGAAGAAAGCTGCTATCACCCGAGTTCGATCAGCAGGTTATGACCCTGTTTAGCAGGGCTGCTGATTCACGCGGAATTCCTATTTTGTTTCCGGTTATGGATTTGCAGGACCAGGCGGCGATTTCTGCCAGTGATTTATGGGGTGCTTTCGAGGAGCCCATACGCAATGCCTCACTGCGCTATCAGGCTGATTCCATTCTGATGGTTCGTATTAAATCTGCTGGAAGTGGTTCAGTAAGCTCCAGTTGGTCCTTGTTGGGTAACAATGATGACCGTCAATGGGAGTTCAGGGGGCAGGCATTTGCTTCAGTAGTCAATCAGGGAATGAATGCTGTTGCCGATCATCTGGCTGCTGTTTACGCACCGGCAGGAGGGAGTGGCTCTCAGGTTATCAACATGCAGGTCAGTGGTCTCGATACTTTTGAGGATTTGCTGAAAGTGGAATTTTTTCTTAAAAGCCAGGAAACCGTGCAACGATACCAGTTGCGTCAAAGCCAGACAGATTCAGCCATTTTCTCACTATCACTCAGGGGGGGGATGCAGGCTTTTGTTCAGGCTGTTGAGCTTTCCGGGTTATTTGAAGAGGTTGATATGATGTTTTTCATGACAGCGCCAGAGCCTGTTGAGGAAACAGTGTCGGCGGCTGTTGCCACTACGTCTGAACAGGCAGTTTCAGAACAACCGGTTTCAGCAAACACAGAATCGGCTGAAACAGCAGACGCTACCATGGAGCAAATCCCTGAAATGACTATTCCTGAAATTGCCCAGGACCCTTTGAGTGATATCCAGTTGTATTATCATCTGCGTTAGGTTGTTTTTGTACTAGTATGCAGAAAAAAGATATTCCCAATATCATCAGTTTTCTTCGTTTGTTACTGACTATTCCGGTAATATGGGCGCTGCTGGAAGAAGAGTTTTTGATTGCGCTGATAATTTTCTTCATTGCCGGCGTTTCTGACGGACTGGATGGCTTTCTTGCCAAACGTCTTAACTGGCAGAGCCGTCTGGGTGGGCTGCTTGATCCGCTCGCTGACAAGGCCTTGCTGGTTTCGTCGTTCTTATGTCTGGGCGGATTGGGACTTTTGCCTTCCTGGCTTGTGGCGCTGGTTATCTTTCGTGATGTGGTTATCGTCACCGGCGCATTGGTCTATTCGATCCAGATAGAGCAGCTTAATGCCGAGCCAAGCCTGATCAGCAAACTGAACACGCTTTTGCAGATCTTGTTGGTGCTGGTCGTGGTTGTTAACCATGGTCTGTATGAGATGCCTGCATGGGTAATGCCGGGCTTGATTGTGTCTGTGGCGGCAACAACTGCATTAAGTGGTATTGCCTACGTAATTGAATGGAGCAAGCGCGCCAGGGATAAGTTCCAGGCAAAGGATGGAGATTAAAAAAACTGCCGCTAACTTGCCCGGGGTCCATCCGGGTGAAATTCATTGAGCTGGTCTTTCAAAAAAGGAATGGTCACCTTGCGTTTCTCGACAAGCGAAGCATTTTCCAGTTTATCCAGTATTCTGATGAGTGAATCCAAATCGCGGCTGTGGTGATTCAGCAGGTAGGTAACAGCCTCATCTGACAAATCCATGCCGATATGGTTGGCACGTAATTGCAGGATTTGTTTTTTGTTGGTGTCGTCCAGGGTAGCAATACCCAGGCTGATGCCCCAGGTCAACCGCGATTGCAGGTCAGCCAGACGCACAGGAATTGAAGCCGGGCTGAAGTGACTCGTCACAACAAGCTTGCGATTGCCATCACGCAAACGGTTATACAGATTAAATAACGCCAGCTCCCAATTGGCATGACCAGCAATCCGGTCAATGTCATCGATACAAATTATGTCTGCGCTTTCCAGTCCGTCAAAAATTTCAGGAGATAAATCGTCTGCCTGTTGCATAGGCAGGTAAATCACGGTTTGCTGAGATTTCTCGGCCAGCGAACACAATGCGCTTAGCAAATGGGTTTTACCGGAACGTTCTGCCGACCAGAGGTAAAGGAATTCGTGTTGTGATGAATCGATAACCTGTCTGGCAGCCGTGATGATTTCATCGCTGTTGCGAGCAATAAAGTCCTCTAGCCTGGCCCTCACAGGCAGTTTTAATTTCAATGGGATCTGCATCTGGATGTACAGGCTTTCAGTTATGTAATTTGTCAGCAGTATCAGCCAGTCGCTTTCCAAGGGCCCGGCAAAGCTGTTTTTCCTCATCGGTCAGGGGCTGGTTACTTTCCTTGCCAGCAACATGTGAAGGACCATAGGGAGTGCCACCTGACTGCGTGGTGATCAAGAAAGACTCGGAATAGGGCAAGCCTGTGATCAGCATGCCGTGGTGCATTAATGGCAACATCATACTCAGTAATGTTGATTCCTGTCCGCCGTGCAGCGAAGAACTGGAAGTGAACACACCTGCGGGCTTTCCTATAAGGTCTCCTGACATCCACAGACTTGAAGTGCCGTCGAGAAAATATTTCATCGAACTGGCCATGTTGCCGTATCGGGTAGGGCTACCAAGGGCCAGCGCTGCACAGTTCCTTAATTCATCCAGCGTGACATAGGGAGCGCCTTCCGCAGGTATTGCATCTTCCGTAGCTTCAGTGTTTGCCGAAACCGAGGGTACCGTGCGCAGCATGGCTTCCATGGCGTTGTTTTCTTCCACGCCACGTGCAATGTGTTTGGCCATTTCGGCGGTTGCGCCATGCGTGCTGTAGTAGAGGACCAGTACGTACTGCATCAGACGATTTCCAGAATAAGTTCAGGAGGGCGGCCGATACGGGCCTGGCCGTCTTTGATAACAATAGGACGCTCTATCAGCTTGGGGTGTTCCAGCATGGCATCAATGATCTGCTTATCGCTCAGCTCCATGTTGTTCAGACCGGCTTCCTTGTATTCCTTTTCTCCCTTGCGAAGCAAATCTCTGGGTTTTATTCCCAGCATCTTTATGATTTCCGTCAGCTCTTTTGTGGTAGGTGGAGTTTTGAGGTATTCGATAATTTCCACATCCATTTCGTTTTCAGTCAGCAGGGCCAGCGACTGGCGGGATTTGCTGCAACGTGGATTGTGATAGATTTTAGCCGTCATAGATCGGATCCTGTTAGCAATTAAGAACTGAAAAGGTAATTTTTTACAGCAGGTTGACTGTATCCTTAACAGAAGTCTCATTCTGCAAGGATGCAGAATGGAAGCCTACATGGATGTATTTACGGCGTCTTCTGTGAAGGATATGGTTAACCTGCCGTTACATATTCAAACAATACGATTTGAAATGAACCTGGGTTATTGTAATCAGACCCTGATCCAAAAAACAGGCTCAACGATGAAAAAAAAGACCGACCTGACATTTGAATCTGTACTGCAGCACTCTCTGGACTTTATGAAACTGCTGCTGTCTCGCTTCATGTCCAACGACAGCCTGCAAAATGCTGCGGCCATGACCTATACAACGCTATTGTCGCTGGTACCACTGATTGCTGTCAGTATTGCCGTTTTTTCGGTATTTCCGATAGCAGACAAGATCAGTCTTGCAGTGCAGGATTTCGTCTTCGAGAATTTTGTACCGGCATCAAGTGATGTGCTGCAGTCCTACCTGGATGAATTCAGCGGCAAGGCGGCCAAGATGACCGGTACCAGTTTTGTGTTTCTGGTGATCGTGGCGGTTATGCTGATGGCCAGTATTGATCAGGCTTTTAATCGTATCTGGAGAGTAAAGCGTAAACGCGGTTTTGTGAAAAAGTTTATGGTTTACTGGTCAGTATTGTCATTGGGTCCAATTCTCATTGCTCTCAGTATCGCTGTCACCTCTTATATTATCTCATTGCCGCTGCTGTCGGATTCCGGGATGTTCGAGCCAGCCGGAAAACTACTGGTTTTTGCACCGGTTGCAGTATCTGCCATTGCCTTCATGTTGATGTATTCAGTGATACCCAACAGACCTGTGCCTATTAAACACGCCCTGATCGGAGGGTTTGTGGCAGCGATACTGTTTGAGCTCTCCAAACGCGGTTTTGGTTTCTATGTCACGCAATTTGCGACTTATGAGGCGATCTATGGGGCGCTGGCAACCATCCCGATTTTCCTGATGTGGCTGTATCTCTGCTGGCTGGTTACCTTGCTGGGAGCAGAGTTTACCTATTGTCTAAGTGTGTATCGGTACCAGAAATCAGATGCTGACTGGCAGGGTGATAAATTACTGGATGTATTACAACTGCTTTCCCGGTTATGGCGAGCACAGCAAACCGGTGATGCTTTGTCGTTGCAAAAATTGACCACAGAGCTGGGTACTGCGAGTGAAGAACAGATAGAAAACCTCCTGATTCGTATGCAGAAATCCGGACTGGTATTGAATACCATGAAATATGAGTGGGCGCTGGGCAGGGACCTGTCACATCTGACTCTCGCACAACTGCTGGATATGCGCTCATTGCTGTTGCCTACTACCGGGGAAATAAATTCTTATAACGGTGAGGCGGCTGCTTCTATCAAGCCGATATTAACCCGGGTATCTGAGTCTTCTGCCGAAATCATGCACATACCCCTGGATGAACTTTTTAATGGAAAACCATAGTTGTACGGCTTTAAAGCTTTTCCTATGCTTAAGCAGATATTATCTGAGGATGAACACTTACAATGACACGAAAACCCCCACTGTTTAGCCTGATAGTTTTTGTTTTTTCTGGTTTGCTGTTGCTGACTGCACCAGTCAGCGCGGAACAACGTGACCCAATGCAATTCTTCTTTAACCAGTTCTTTGACGAACTGGACGGTGAGCTTGAAACCGCCAAAGAAGAAGGCAAAAAAGGTGTTTTGCTGATGTTTGAAGAAGACGATTGTCCTTTTTGTGCGCGCATGAAAAAGACCATTCTGAACCAGTCTGAAGTACAGGACTATTTTCGTGAGAATTTCCGCATCATAGTCATCGATAAAGAGAATGTCATCGAAATAACCGATTTTGATGGTACTCCGGTTCTGATGAAGGATTTTGCTGAAAAGCAACACCGTGTACGTGCCACGCCGGTTTTCATGATGTTCGGTCTAGATGGCAAAAAAATGAAACGCGGTCGCTACACCGGAGCAATGACCAGTGTCGATGAGTTTATGGCCTTTGGCAGGTTTTTCGCTGAGGGTATCAATGAAAAGACCAGTTTCACCCGCTATAAAAAATCACTGAAGAAGAATTAAGCTGATGTTCAGGTCAGGGATCAGCGCTATGCTGTCGCTCATGGTGGGTATTGTCCAGGCTGAAGCCTTACCGGTGCCGCTGAGTTTGCAACATGCCTTACAGGTTGCCGAAACACAAAGTAATCCGACGATTCAGCTGGCTGACTCAAAACTTGATTTGGTCAATGCCAGGAAAGCACAATTAGTTTCAGAATCAGGACTTAATGTAACGGCTTTCGGGAAACTTCGCGCCGTAGAACCATCAGACATTTCTATCGATCGTTCCAACAACGACAGTAGTGCCCAACTGCGGGCAAAGAAAAGGCTTTATGATTTCGGTTATACAGAGGCGCGTGAATCTGCTGCACAGAGTGATATTGACAGCCAGCAGTGGTTGACAGTTGATGCCAAACAAAAACATTTGCTGGATATCATACGTAAATTCAATGCCGTTCTGGTCGCTGATAAAAGCTATGTGCTGAAAAATGAAGAAATGACATTGGCCTTTCTGCGCTATGACAAGGCACGTGACAGACATGAGCTGGGAACTGTTTCCGATATTGACCTGATGGAACTGGAAAACGCTTACCGCGAGTTGTTGCAGCAACGAAAGGTCATGGAACAAAAACAGCGCCTGAGCAGAAAACTCCTGGCGCTGGCACTCAATCGCCCGGATGAGCCACCTGCGGAATTATTTGAACCCCAGGTCGTCTGGGATAAAGAGCTGCCATCAATACAAACCGTACTCGAAAAGGCGCTGGCTTCAAATCCAGCCTTACTGGCGGCCAGAGAAGCGGTCAACTCTGCTAACCGCAAGCTGGAAGCCGCCCAGGCTAAAGATAATCCTGTTCTGCATGGTGAGATGTCGGTAGCCGACTATCAGCGCGAAACCGGTTCAACCCACAAGGCTATAGCGGGACTCATTCTGGAAATTCCTCTCTATACTGGCGGTAAAAACAAGTCTGATGTTGCGCTGGCCCGTGCAGGCTTGCGAGAAGCCCAGGCGAATCTCAGGTTGATTGAGCTGGCAGTCCATGAATCTGTGATGGAACTGGTACTGAGACTGGAAACCCTGAAAGCTGATCTGCAGGCCCAGCAGGTCAGCGAAGAGTACGGTGAACTCTACATGGACAAAAACCGGGCACTGTACGAACTGGAAGTGGCTTCAGATTTTGGTGATGCGGTTGTCAGAGTTTCAAAAGTTATTCTAAAAAAGCTGCAAACCAGGCTTGATTTCTTAGCAACTGAAGCACAACTGGCCACCATACAGGGGCTGCCAGTAACAGATATTTTCAAAACCGTGGATGACGGGAAGGCAAAATGATCAAACAAAAAATAAATTTTTCTCTGGTGCTTGTCTTGCTTGCGACACTCACGCCAGCGGCATGGGCAGCTGAAATTAATGCTGTACTTGAGTGGTCAGATCTCAGAAAGCTGGGTACGACGGTTTCTGGCAAGATCAGCAAGGTGATGGTCAGGCCAGGCATGAAAGTTAAAAAGGACGATGCCCTGATATTGCTTGATCAGCGCAATTTTGATGTGCGCGTTCAAGAATCACATGCGGCAATGGATCATGCGCGCCTGTTGATGGAAGAGGCCCAACGTGAGCAGGATCGTGCCATAGAGCTTTATGATCGGACTGTGCTGTCAGATTACGACCGTCAACAGGCAGATATTGGTCTGGCCAGCGCAAAAGCCGTATTTTCCAAGGCTAAAGCCGATTATGAACGGGCCCGTCTGGACAAGGAGTACAGTCAGTTGAATGCTCCCTATGATGCCGTTGTGCTGAATGTTTATGTTGCTCCCGGTGAAGTGGTGGTGAATGAGACTGAATCCAGGGTCATGCTGGAAATTGCACGCGCTGATGAAATGCTGGTGACCACCACACTGGATGGTAATCAGATAGCCTCTCTGGAGAATGGCCAGAAAATTGATGCGGCTTTCCGTGAACAGTGGATTCAGGGAGAAATTCATAGCCTGTCAATGAACGATAAAGGCTACCAGTTGGCAGTAAAGGTTGCGGTTCAACCATCAGATAATGCGCGGGCAGGAGAGGCCTCAGCGGTACGCCTACCCCAATAGTTTATTGTCTATTGCCAGGATAATGCGGTGGATAAATGATCTCTTCTTTCGGAATCTGTCGAAAATATTGACGGTTGCCGGTCTGTACAGGCGGGTTCATTGTCGAAGGACCGTAAATATTTTGTGGCACCGGAAACTGGTCAAAGGTTTTAAGCCGGTTATTCGCAGGTGGCATAAATCCGCTGTTTCTCCCTCCCCAGAACTGATCCATCATATCGACCGGCATGTCGACCGGAAAGCTGCCCGGGTTAAAGAAATTTTTGCTGTTTCTTTTGGGTGACTTATAGGTTTGCCCCCGATTGGCCTGGTGATTGGCCTGGGGATTGAACATCTGGTTGGCCAGGTCTGGGCTACCCCGGAAACCCTCGTGCGCTGCTGCCGGGTATCCTGATATAGCTGATGGTTGTACAGGTGGATAGTCATAATCTGGTTGTTGATGTGTTTCAGGCAATTGCTCTCCCCATTGGTCAAAAGGCAGCTGACGTGAAATTTTGTAGTGCAGGGATAAATCATCTGCATCCGGATAAGTTTGTTCCTGGAACCTCGATGGTGCTGTTTCAGGTGCAGGCGAATAAACCGGTTGGGCGGTCATGGGTAAAGCAACTGGTTCAGGGGCAGTAGCAGCTGCTGGCATTGGTGCCGCAGTTAATGACGGTATTACGCGGCCGGTTGGTTGGGCAGCCTTGCGTTCGGGTTTCATTGCATGCTCAGTTGGGATATTGGCATTATTCGCGGTCTTGTCGTCACCGGTTTCATCAGCGGGCAAAATATTGAGATAGGGTGCTCCTTTGCCTGTATTGAAAGTAGAATTTTGCAGAATTTTATCCTGACCATAGTGGCCCGGAGGAGCGGGGTATTCGCTGGCCAGAATGGTGTTCAGACTTAACAAAAACAGGGTGCTGACGGAAACAATGAAATGCTTGGGATCAGGCATGAGCATGAGGGTTCCTGCTGATTAAAAGTTAGGCGCGTATTGTAACGAGAGTACTGCTAATAACCAACCGAATTGAAATCCAGACCAGCCGGCATTTGTGAAAGGCGCGTTACACAGGAACGGATTTCGCCGTTAGGTAACAGCGCCAGCCAGCGACAACCGGGGGGTTCATGGTCCAGGCCAAAAGTATCTTTTTCCGGGGTGAACTGAATACAGGTGGAAGGTGAAGCCAGCAGGGCAACCTGGTTGCGTTCATTCTCATACACCTGCTCATACACTTGGTGGATATGTCCCCAGAGGATGCCTTTAACATGATTGTGCCGGTCAATAATGTTGAAAAAATCTGCAGCATTATCCACCAGCATGGTATCCATCCATTTGCTGCCGACAGGAACAGGGTGATGATGCAGACAAACCAGAGCATGTTTGTCTGGATGTTTGCTGAGTGTCGCCTGAAGCATATCAAGTTCCTTTTGGCTGAGGCTTCCCCCCTCGCTGTCAGCCAGGGTGGAATCCAGAAAAACAAACAACCAGTTTCCCTGAATCACCATGGGAATATAACTAACTTTTGAATCGACCAGGGTAGCTCGCATGACTTCAGGTGCATCATGATTACCCGGTAGACAGTAAACCGGAACACCAGGCTGCTCCATGATTTTCTGGAAACGCTGATAGCCCGCAACCGAAGAATCATGCACCAGGTCGCCGGTGGAAAGAATCATGTCGATGGGACCGCAAGTGCTTGTCATCCGGAAAACTTCATCCAGCGTTTGCTGGGTATTCATGCCCAGAAGGGTACCGGAAGTATCAGCGTATAGATGCGTATCAGTGATTTGCAGGATTTTGAGACTGCCTTCTGGCAGGTTGTCGAATAATTTCCTTACGGCCTGGCAATTATTGTCGTGATTGCTCATTCGTTGGATGTTTGTCCTTAATAAGGCGCTGGCGACCTTGATAGTATCAATCTCTAATAAGGTAGCTATTGAACTGAATAAAAACAAGCAACATTCATTTCATGCAAAGGTTGCATCACATTCAGCTGCTGCTTTACATTGAAAATAGATGACAGTTCGCTGGTTTTGCTGGTTGTATGATGGCTTGGAATTGGTATTATCGAGCTGTTATTCATAATAAATTTGCAATAGGCAAAAGCTATCAATGCTATTTGAATTAACAATTCAACTAATCGGGAATAATAGTCTATATTAACCATTGATTTCCACATTAACCCAGTAAGAACTCGAGTAATCAGGAGGAGATACTATGTCTTTGAAAGACAGTAAAACAGAACAGAACTTGAAAGATGCATTTGCAGGTGAGTCTCAGGCTAACCGTCGCTACCTGTACTTTGCTGCAAAAGCTGACGTCGAAGGTTACAACGATGTAGCAGCAGTTTTCCGTTCAACTGCAGAAGGTGAAACCGGTCATGCTCACGGCCATCTGGAATACCTGGAAGAAGTTGGTGATCCAGCAACTGGTCTGCCAATCGGTGGTACTGAAGACAATCTGAAGGCTTCCATTGCCGGCGAAACTCATGAGTACACCGACATGTATCCAGGCATGGCTAAATCAGCTCGCGAGGAAGGTTTTGATGAAATCGCTGACTGGTTTGAAACACTGGCAAAAGCTGAGCGTTCTCACGCTAACCGTTTCCAGAAAGCTCTTGATGGTCTGAACGACTAAGTCCTGATAACGGGACTTTCTGAACAGGCAACCGGGAAATTCCCGGTTGTCCTGCAAAGCAGCTTAGCTTGTACATGACTGATTAAGCTGCTTTTCAGGACAAATCTCTTTATTTTAAATCAGTCAGCCACTGCGCAGGAGAACACCATGGCAGGAGCCCGCGAAGGTAGTCTAGAAGCCCCTACACGACACACCCTGGACTGGAAAAATCCTGAGTTCTACGATGAAGACAAACTCTTTGCCGAGCTCGAAAGGGTTTATGACATCTGTCATGGCTGCCGCCGTTGCGTGAGTCTGTGTCAATCATTTCCAACGCTTTTTGACCTGGTGGATGAATCCGAAACCATGGAAGTTGACGGTGTCAAAAAAGAAGATTACTGGAAAGTGGTGGATCACTGCTACCTGTGCGATCTTTGCTTTCTCACCAAATGCCCCTATGTCCCGCCACATGAATGGAATCTGGACTTTCCGCACCTGATGCTGCAAGCCAAGGCGGTTCGCTACAAAAAAGAAGGCGCATCGTTCCGTGACAAACAACTCACAGATACTGACAAGCTGGGTACCCTGGCAGGGATTCCCGTGGTCAGTGATGTGGTCAATGCGCTGAACAAAAACTCCGGTTTCCGGTCAGTGCTGGAGTCATCCTTCGGCGTGCACAAGGATGCCGTAGTGCCCGAATTTCACAGCAAAAAGCTGCGCAAGAGAATTACCAGCGACAGTGCAGGAAATGCAGTCGAAGCCGGTCCGACCAAAGGCCGGGTTGCCCTGTTTGCAACCTGTTACGGTAACAACAATGACCCACAAACCGGTGAAGACCTGGTTGCTGTATTCCGCCACAACAACATACCGGTGCGCCTGGCGGACAAGGAAAAATGCTGTGGTATGCCCAAGCTGGAACTCGGTGACCTTGAATCCGTTGAAGATGCCAAGAATGTAAATATCCCCGAACTGGCGAAACTGGTTGATGAGGGCTGGGATATCGTGGCCCCGGTACCATCCTGCGTGTTGATGTTTAAACAGGAATTGCCCCTGATGTTTCCGGACGACCCCCAGGTTAAAAAAGTTCAGGAAGCTATCTATGACCCGTTTGAGTACCTGATGTTGCGTCACAAGCACGAACAGCTCAACACCGATTTCAAAAACTCTCTGGGCAAGGTGTCCTATCATGTCGCCTGTCACCAGCGTGTGCAGCGTATCGGCATGAAGACTCGCGATTTGCTGCAACTGGTTCCCGATACTGAGGTGACAGCCATTGAACGTTGTTCCGGACATGACGGGACCTACGCAGTGAAAAAAGAGTTTCATGAATATGCGGTCAAGATTGGACGGCCGGTGGTCAACCGTGTCAAAAAAGATGAACCAGACCATTTCACCAGTGATTGTGTTATGGCTGGTCATCATATTGCCGATGGCTTGTGCAAGGCGGATCATGACACCTCGGCCGAACATCCTATTTCGTTGATTAGAAAAGCCTACGGAATCTGAACATGAGTAAACTAAGTAGAGACGATTTATTTTCACTGGAACAATATGCTGAAAAGCGTAAGGAATTCCGTGCCAATGTACTGGAGCATAAAAAGAACCGTGCTTTAAGAATTGGTCCCAATGCAACGCTGTATTTTGAGGATAAGCTCACCATGCAGTATCAGATTCAGGAGATGCTGCGCATTGAAAAGATTTTTGAAGCTGAAGGCATCAAGGAAGAGCTCGATGCTTACAATCCGCTGATTCCAGATGGAAACAACTGGAAGGCCACTTTCATGATGGAATATACAGAAGTGCCCGAACGTCAGGAAGCACTGGCGAAGCTGGTGGGTATTGAAGACAAGACCTGGATGCAGGTTGATGGCTTTGACAAGGTTTATGCCATCTCCGATGAAGACCTTGAAAGAACCGAACAGGAAAAAACCTCCGCTGTGCATTTCATGCGTTTTGAACTGACCCCGGAAATGTCTGCAGCAGTTAAATCCGGCACGGCCATCAATGCCGGTATCGATCATGAAAATTACCAGCATAGCTGCGAGCCCATCGCCGATAACATCCGTAATTCGCTGGCGGGTGACCTGGACTGATTTTCATTTTTTAAATCGTTCTGTCTTTAATTCGCCCTGTTAATGGGCGAGTTAACATTAATAAAATTCTCCTGCCAGATTGCTGAGTTGATCAAGTTTTCGCTATGGTTGCCGATACCTGTTGCAAGCCGGAAATGAGGTCAACTCATGAGATCAACCAATAAAATAAAAATACTTTCAGTCTTTCTTCTTTCTGTTTGTTTTCTCTTTTCTGTTCGTATTGTCGTCGCTGCTGAGCCGATACTGCTAGGTGCAACCATTGGACTGACTGGAAAATACCAGAGCATGGCCGAGATGCAGCAGCGTGGTTTCAGGCTGTGGGAAAAGCATATCAACAAGGCTGGCGGGATTCTTGGCAGGCCAGTCAAAATTTTGATTTACGATGACCTGAGTGACAGGGAGAAAGCAAAAGAGCTCTATGAAAAGCTCATCACTGAAGATAAAGTAGATTTCCTGTTTGGTCCTTATTCTTCAAGTATTACGCTTGCGATTATGCCTGTTGTTGAAAAATATGATATTCCATTGTTGGCCACAGCGGCTACAGCCGACAAAATCTGGCAGCAGGGTTACAGGAATGTCTTTGGTCTTTATCTGGCGGCCAGCCGTTACACAATAGGCATGCTTGAATTATCAGCTCTTGAAGGCTTCAGGAAAGTTGCCATTGTGAGTGCGGATGATACTTTTTCAACCACGGTAGCTTCTGGGGCTGATAACTGGGCAAACAAGTTTGGTATGCAGGTGGTGAATTACGAAGTCTTTAAAAAAGGGACGCGTGATCTTTCTCCGATTGCAGAAAAGCTTGCCAAATCCTCTGCTGAAGTCGTCATCGTCTGCGGGCATTTCAATGAATCTGTAGATATGAAAAAGGCTCTAGCTGAGGTTGGCTATGAACCTGGTGTTTATTTTGCCACGGTTGGTCCGGCTTTAACAAAATACCTTGACAAGTTGGGCCCTGAACTCGCCGACAGCACATTTACCTCTGTACAGTGGAGCGCGGATGTCAACTATCAGCCTGGCAGCAAAGCGGCTTTCTATGAGCCTTTTGTCAATGCCTACAAAGTCGAACCATCCTATCATGCCGCCATCGCCTTCGCTGGAGGGGATGTGTTGGCAACCGCTATTGAACGAGTTGCAACGATGGATAAAGCCAGGGTTCGTGAAATGCTTTATTCAATGGACATCCTGACAGTCGTTGGACGTTACGGAGTGGATAAAACCGGTATGCAGGTCAAGCATTTTCCGGTGCTGATGCAGTGGCAGGATGGGGTGCAAAAAGTCGTCTGGCCGGAAGACCTGGCTAACACGACCCCGCGCTTTCCTGACAAAAGCCACCGCTAGCCAGGCATCTACCCTTGTTTTCCAGTTTTTACAAAAGCATCGCTTTCAGGCTGATCGTGCCACTGGTCAGTATTCTGCTGGTTGTTTCTGCCGTGGTTTACTGGGAGGCCAGGTCTCAGCTCAAAACCTTCGTTGATACCACAGTGACATCCGATCTGCGGAATTTTTCACGTAGCTTGTATATCATGAGCGAGGCTGGGTTAAATGAACTTTTGCATAGCAAAAGAGCAGATAACCCGGTTGCCAAGCGTATTCAGAAAGTGAGAACAGCCAACCAGATTATTGATTTCATGCGTGCCAATGATATCAGTGGTGCGATTCAGGCAGGTGATGAAATCGTCTTTCGTAATGACAGCCTTGCTGCCATAGATGATGCCGAGCTGATGTCCATCAAGCCAAACAGCCTGGGTGTGATTCATTTTGAGGGACATAAATACTTTTCCTATCGTGTCGACTTTGAACCCTGGAACTGGAAGATCATCATGACCAAGGACCGCAGGGCTTATGAAGCTCTGCTGGACAGTTTTAACCGTTCATTTCAGCGCGGCGCTTTTTATATCCTTGTCAGCATCATTCTAATTATTGCGCTGTTGTATCTAACGGTGTGGCGACCGCTGCGTAATATCAACGAGTCAGTGCGTCGTATTGAGCCGCCTTGTTACAAGGGGACTTACGAACTGGAATACCTGTCCAGTGAAATTGCCAGCATGACCAGGATCCTGGAGCAGGCCCGAATAAGTGCAGAGTCGGCCAATCAGGCAAAATCTGAATTTCTGGCATCGATGAGCCATGAACTGCGTACTCCTCTAAACGCTATTCTGGGTTTTGGGCAACTGTTGGAAACGGATCCTGATGATCCATTAACCAAAGACCAGAGGTTTAATGTTGGCCAGATTCTGCGTGGAGGAAGGCATCTGCTTGGCTTGATAGAACAAGTGCTGGATCTTTCAAAAATTGAAGCCGGGCAGATGCATATCGATATCGATGATATTGATCCCCTGGAATGTATCCAAGAAAGTATGGCTATGCTTGGAAACCAGGCGCGTGAGCGCGGTATTAAAATGCTGTTTCAGGATCCTGATTTCTCAGTTCCCCTGCTACGGGCGGATAATGCCCGCGTCACGCAAATCTTGTTGAATCTGTTATCAAATGCGATTAAATACAATCATGAAAACGGTGAGGTCATGATCTCTTTATCAATGACTGATAAGCAGACCTTACGTATCAGCGTCATCGATAGGGGTTATGGTATACCCACGGATAAACAGGACCAGGTGTTTGAGCCATTCAACCGTTTAGGGCGAGAGACCGGCACGATACAGGGTACAGGAATCGGGTTGACGCTTTGCCGTGAATTTGTCGAATTGATGGATGGTCATATAGACTTTGTCAGCGATTATGACCGGGGTAGTACCTTCTGGATCGAATTGCCCGTATCCGATAGTGTACGCCAGCAGGCGCAACAGATGCCTGAAGCTGTGGCACTCACACAAGCCATTGAATCATCGTCAGCTTCTTCACTTATTCTCTATATCGAAGATAATCCTGCGAATGTAAAATTGATGGATGCAATAATCAGCCGCATGGGCAACGTGGAATTGAAAAGCGTACATACCGCTGAACTGGGCCTTGGACTGGCCAAAGAGCTCAAACCGGATCTGATTCTAATGGATATCAACCTGCCGGGCATGTCCGGTATCGATGCATTGAAAATACTGAGAGAATCACAGCAAACTGGTCATATTCCGGTTGTTGCAATTTCAGCAGCCGTCATGCCGGATGAAATAAAACGCGGCAAAGAAGCTGGATTTGATAATTATTTATGTAAGCCTATCCAGGTTCCTGAAGTGATAAAGGTAATTAATGAATACATTCTACTGGCATGACTATGAAACCTGGGGTACTTCACCAAAGTGGGACAGGGCTTCCCAGTTTGCCGGGATCCGTACCGATTGGGATCTGAATATTGTCGGCAAACCATTGGTCATGTACTGTCAGCCTGCTGTGGATATGCTGCCACACCCGGGAGCCTGCCTGGTGACTGGTATCACGCCACAAAAAGCACGTGATGAAGGATTGTGTGAAGCAGACTTCTTTAAAGAAATCAGCAAGGAGTTCTCACAGCCGGGAACCTGTGGGGTGGGCTACAATAGCCTGCGTTTTGATGATGAATTCACGCGTTACGGTTTCTATCGAAACTTCATTGACCCTTATGCACGTGAATGGCAAAACGGTAATTCACGCTGGGATCTTATTGATGTTGTACGGCTGACAAGGGCATTAAGACCCGAGGGCATCGAGTGGCCGGAAAGAGAGCCGGGCGTCCCAAGCTTTCGCCTGGAAAATTTAACAGCGGCCAATGGCATCTCACACGAGGAGGCACATGATGCCCTGTCTGATGTGTATGCCACGATTGCAATGGCAAAACTGGTTAAAACATATCAGCCGAAACTGTTCGAATTCTGTCTAAACTTACGCAATAAGACAGAGGCTGCGAAATACCTGAATGTCAATCACCCCCAACCCGTGTTGCATGTTTCCCGAATGATTCCGGCAAGCCTTGGGTGTATCAGCCCGGTATTACCTGTTGCCACGCACCCGACCAACAAGAACTCGGTGATCGTCTATGATTTGCGTTATGATCCTTCCGATTTGATTAATCTTGATATCGATGAAATCGAGGCCCGCCTGTTTGTTGCCAAAGAGGAACTGCCTGAGGGAAGCGAACGCATCGCTCTAAAAGAAGTCCATATCAACAAGGCGCCGGTATTGTCACCGATGAGTACCTTAACTGAAACAGCTGCTGATGAGTGGTATATCGATACCCAACTGGTCAATGAACATACCCAGTCAATCATTGCAGAGCAGCACCGGCTCCAACAAAAGCTCACGACCCTGTTTTCAAAAAAACAGTTTGCTGCTGAAACTGATCCGGATGCCATGCTGTATGACGGTTTTATCAAACCTCATGATCGAAAAAGCTGTGACCAGGTGTTAACGACCGAACCGAAAAACCTGCAATCCTTGCAAGCTGTTTTCAACGACCCACGTCTTCCCGAGTTGCTGTTTCGTTACCGGGCCCGAAACTGGCCTGAGACGCTGAGTAAGGCTGAATTCACTCAATGGCGTATTTTCTGTCAAAATCGCTGGCAGGACAGTGAAGGCCAAATTGGCATCAACCTGAAAAGCTTTGGCCAGCAACTGGCGGCGATGAGCATCGATCCCGAACTGGATCACAGTCAGAGAGCCATCGTTGATGCTCTACTGGACTGGCCAGTAGAAATTGAAAAACAATTGCTGTAAAAAAATCGTCTGTCTAGTTGGGGGCTTTTGTTTCAGAGGGCCTTGTCAAAATAAAACCCATTACCATCAGCAACACTGTTCCTACTATGAGGCTGATAATCCAGTCAGTTGTGAACCACACAATGATCCAGCTGATGATCATGGAAATGACCGCAGCGATCTTCGCAGGTCGTGGAATACACTGGTTGTTTCTCCAGGCGCGAATAGCCGGACCCGTGCGTGGATGATCCAGTAGTGCCTGATGCAGACGATCTGAAGAGCGGGCAAAAGCCCAGGCGGCAATCAGGATGAACACCGTAGTTGGCATTACCGGTAAAAAAGCACCAATGATGCCAAGCACCAGGGCTGTTGAACCAATCAATATATAACCTGTTTTAACCAGCACCAGTGATTACCAATCTAAGCACAATAATTTCCAGAGAACTATAGTATGCTTCGGCTATCATAAATGAAACTGAAGCAATAAGGATAACGGGGTGGAAAACGGTTTTGATGATTTATTTCTTGATGCGCGATTGTTAAGGGCAATTGGCAAGCTTGGCTTCAAAGAGCCAACGGAAATACAGAGTAAATTGTTGCCGGAAGCTGTCAGCGGGTTTGACATCATTGGCTCTGCTCCGACTGGCAGTGGCAAAACGGTTGCTTACCTGTTGCCGATACTGCAGGGACTGCTGGCGACCCATGGAAAAAAGGTCTGGCCCAAGGCTCTGATTCTGGTGCCGACCCGTGAGTTGGGTAACCAGGTCAGAAAAGTGGTCGAAGCGCTCAGTGAATTTACCAGCCTTAAAAGTACCGTGCTGATTGGGGGTGTGCATGAGTCGCTGCAACAGAAATGGCTGTCAGAGAATCCCGAGGTTGTTGTCGCTACACCCGGCAGGTTGCTGGATATGCTGGAAAAGGATGAGTTGGATGTCCTGAATATCGAATACCTGGTGGTTGATGAAGCTGACCGTATGCTCGATATGGGCTTCATTACTGATGTGGCAGGTATTATTGCGATGTTACCCGTTGAACGGCAAACCATGCTGTTTTCTGCGACCATGGAAAATCCGCTGGTACTGGATTTTGCCAGTAGCATTCTTGAAGAACCGGTGCGGGTTGAAGTCGGTACAGCCCGCAGCATCCCTTCAAGCATTTCCCAGGTTTGTTACCTGTCAGACTCCATTGAGCACAAGTTTGAATTACTGCTCGCATTACTCAAGCCTTTCCAGTCGGGTGCCGAGCATAAAGCTTCCGACCCTGAAGAGGGTAAGGTGCTGATTTTTCTCAACACGCGGGTTGATGGTGAATCCCTGTCCGAACGGTTGCATGCCAGTGGCATCGCCTGTGACATTCTGCATGGTGATATGACCCAGAAAGCACGTAACCAGAAGGTCCGGCATTTTCACGGTGGGCGTTTAAGTGTGCTGGTGGCGACCGATGTGGCTGCGCGGGGTTTGCATTTTGATGCCATCGACTCCGTAATCAATTATGACATGCCGCGAAATGCAGAAATCTACGTGCACCGTGCCGGCAGAACCGGCCGGGCAAGCCAGGTCGGTACCGTTGCTTCCCTGGTGCTGGATTACGAAGCAAAAACCCTGCAGAGAATAGAACGCTTTACCAGGCAACAGATTAAACGATTAGAGATAGAAGGGCTTGAACCCAAAAACCGCGAACCTGAATACAGGCGCAAGAAGAAAAAGAAAAAAGAATTCACTCCTACGGTGAAAAAAGCGCGGGCTAAAAAACGTCTGCGCGCGCAAAAAGACAAAGGCAAGCCCAAGTTTCCTTTAGGCAAGAAGAAACGTCGGGAAATGAAAAAAGGTTGACATTTTTTTCATTGATTTGGCTGATTACTTTCGGCTTGATCGTGTTTCAGTGGGGGGCATCGTTGAATGCCCTCTCCATTAAGAAGAGGGCTGGAATAAGTAAATAAATCAATCAGCCTTTTCAGTCCATTCAGTCAGGGCTTCAATCAGCTGCTTTGCCTGATCCGGACTGGAAATGTTGAACTTGGATTTCTGCTGATATTCGCCATTGCGTTTCTGATAGCGACGAATGGAGTACTTGTCCTTGCCATATTCTTCCTTACTGCGGTTCCACTCGCGGTAACGGAAAATAATGGTGGTCCATGCACCCTTGGACAGGATTTTCTTGTCCAGTTCATCAACAACATCGATGCCGTCTTCTGAGTAGGTGACTGAAAGTTCTTCAGGTGTTGAAGCCATAGTGTCCTCGGTTGTTAAGGGTTTACTGTTTCTCTTGCACCATTGCTCAACAGCAGTGAAACAAGGTCTTGATTATTGATCTGCCTGGCAGTGGCCAGCGGTGTAATTCCGTTCTTGCTGGTAACGTTCACATCTGCTTTGCTGTCGATCAGGTGCTTGGCAACCAGTCGTTTGCCGTTCTTTACGGCAATGATCAAGGGAGTGTTGCCATCTTCATCATGGCTGTTGATCTGGGCCCCACGGCGCACCAGAAAACGAATGACGTCACGGTCATGCACATGCTGCCTGACGATATCAAACAGAGAGCGGGTAGCGTCAAAGTCGGCAGAAAACTTGTCGATTAAAACATCAGCAAGCTGGGTGCGTCCGTTCAACAGTGCAACATCCAGGGCAGTTCGGTTATTCTTGTTTTTCTTGTTGATCTCGGCACCATTTTTCAATAACTCTTGCGAGATGATGATACGGCCATTGATCGCAGATTCATGCAAAGGTGTCTGGCCATCAATATTCAGGGAATTGATGTCGGTCTTCCAGAAAATATGGCGCTCTACCTGGTCAATATCTCCGCGTTTGATGGCGACATATAAACCTATGGTGGGTTGGTCTGGATCACTGCAGCCGATGAGCACAGTTCCCAGAAACGATATCAATAACAGAAGAAGGACTTTTTTCATAACGATGTATAATGTAGCGAATTAGCTCACAGGTTTAAAGACTTGAAGATTCTATCGAAGTTTCATATATGCTGAAAAAAATACTCTTTACTGCAGTTGTTATTTTTCTGGTGCTATTTATTGCCCGCTGGCGACAGAAGAAAGCAGCCCAGGTTGCTGCTAGCTCACCGTCCGAACAATCCTTACCCCGGGAGAAGGGTGGCTCTAAAGTTGTCATCTATTACCTGGCAGGCTCGGTAATTACCCTGATGGCAATAGGAATGATTTACTGGTTTGTCATGGCCTAGACGCTGAACTGTTCGACCAGTTCACTGAGTTTATTGGATAATTTTACCAGTTCCTGACTGAAATCATTTACCTGCTGAGCGTCATTCGAGGTGGCCTCGGCAATCTGGCTGATGGTGGAAATATTCTTCGAGACATCCTCGGTGACCACGCTTTGTTCCTTGGCCGCATTCGCCATCTGGTTGTTCAATGCCTTGATTTCACCCAACTGGGAAGCAATGGTATTCAGAGAGGTGCCGGTAGCCTCAATCTGGGAGCCTCGTTTTGACGCGCTTTCACGCGCATTGGCCATGGTAGTTACTGCCTGTTTGGCGTCAGCCTGCAATTTTTCGATCAGATCCTGAATTTCTTCAGTCGACTCATGTGAGCGTGTCGCCAGTGTGCGGACTTCATCGGCCACCACGGCAAAGCCACGCCCGGATTCACCTGCACGCGCGGCCTCAATCGCGGCGTTGAGCGCCAGCAGGTTGGTTTGTTCAGCAATGTTGCGAATCACGTCCAGTACATGGCCTATGCCCTGGGTACGGTTATCAAGCTGGTTAATGACTTCAGAGGCATGTTCGATTTCAGAAATCAACTCATGAATACCGTTCACAGCTTTTTCAGTCATGCTGCGCCCCTGTCCGGTTTCATGGTCGGCTGAAATCGAGGCTTGTGCTGTCCGGCCAGCACTGTCGTTGACTTCTTCAGCGCTGGCGGAAAGTTCGGTTACAGCAGTCGCAACATTATTGGTCTCGGTTAATTGCGAGAATGCGGCGTTATAAGTGATTTCGGAAACCGAGGATATCTTCCGGGCCGACTCTGCAACCTGTTTGGAAGTGTCGATCACCCCCTTGATGCTTTCCTGGAAACGTTCCAGCATTTTGTTGATTGCCTGCGCAAGCATACCGATTTCATCGTTACTATGAAGCGGCAGACGATTAGACAGGTTGCGAGATTGCTCTGTTTCATGCATGACTTCGCGCATGTTGAGTATCGGCTTGACCAGCAGAGTACGCAGCAGCCAGACCATAATGACCAGACCTGCAACGAACAGTACCAGATTGATAGCGATGATGGTGAAGATAGATGATGAAACTTCCTCGTCAATATGCTGCAGGGAATACGTTGCTTTAACCGCACCCAGGATGGTTCCTTCAGGTACCACGTGGCAGCTCAGGCAGTTGGTACCCCGGTAGTCACTACTGGCGACAAGTGGAATCCAGGTGGTCAGTTCACGGCCGTGTTCGGTTTTTACCATTTGCTGGAAACTTTCACCATTGAGCGCTTTGCGGTCATTCTCAGTTTGAGGTTGTTGGCCTTCGATGCCCTCTCCAAAAATATCATTGATGTGTTTCCCGCGAAGGATGGTGACATCTGTAACACCAGGTGCTTCAAGCATCTTCTTTTTTAGAATGGAGCGCTGGGTAGTAGTACCCGTGAGCATCATGGTATTGACGCCGTCAAAATAGGAGTTGGCAATATCATCGACTTTTTCACTGGCCAGGTCGGTGACCAGTTGTCTCTGTGTAGAATTCAGAAACCATGCTGAGATAATTAACAGTATGGTAAAAGTTAAAGCCAGTGCCAGCAGGATTTTGGTCTGAATTGTTATGTTGTTGAGTTTCATCGATTTTGGCCAGGGTTGTTATTGTTATTGTTATTTCAAATCCGTTTGCAGGTGGTTCAATATCCAAAATTTAATGCAACAGACAGCCTAAGTATACTACTTAAATTTTTTTCCACATGATGTGGCACTTCAGGGGCAAATAGCACCATTTTGCCGGCGACAGGGGTAAAGTTCAGCTGTTGGTGCTGGTCATGTATGACCAGGTCGCCACTGTTGTCAGCCGCTTGAATATAATAAACCGCCGATAGTTTTTCGTCATATTCCTCATGCGTGTGCAAAGAGGTTTCATGGCCGGGTTGCATTTCGTTAAACCAGAAACCCATTTTCATCTTCTCGATATCTTCATTGAGAATCTGCCGGGCGTAGAACCTTCCCATATTGAGTACTGCTTCAATGGCCGGAATCTGTTGTTCAGCTATGTAGGTATTTTCAAAACGCCCCATAAAAAAGTGCGTGCGTTTTAATTCATCTTTGAGGCTGAGTTTCTTGTACTGTTTAACTATTCTGGCATTGATATCCTCGCAGGAGGATAGCCCGCCAATATAAACCGGTCCGGAAGATTCAAGCGGAAGGTAGTCGTGGCTGACATTCATTGCTGGCTTTGTAGAAGCTCTGAAGGATACAAACCTGTGTTTTCAACGGTAATGAGGCTAAAAATAACACAGCCGAAGCTGTGTTATTTTTACGTCGTTTATTTAACCGACGCTGGCTTTCAGGTAGGCATCAGCCTTTTCAGCGGTTAATTTTCCGCCTTGTGCTGTCGCCGCCAGCTCGGGTTGGTTTTGAAACAGGTTGGCGACACGGCTGGCAGTTGCTGCGGCTTCATCAGCACTGGCAATGCTGGTGCTGGCTGTTTCTTCAGGAGCAGCCACAGCGTCGGCGGTGATTGAAACAGAATCCTGGTTGGGAGACTGAACCTGCTGGCTAGCCTCCTGTTCAGTCTGTCTTTGTTTCTGGAGCTCCTGCTCGCTGATATTGGCAGATTGCAGCGCAGCAGAACTTAGGGAACTGGAATTGTTAATAGAATCAATCATGGCAATTCACCCGAAAATATTTAATATCTACATGATATTGTAGACTTAAATTGAGGTAAATACTTAAAAAAGTGATGCACAAAATTTCAACAACGGTACTGGTTTTCTTTCTGGTAACTGCTTCATGGCAGCTACAGGCAGCTACTGATATTCAGTATCAGGCCAGTTACAAGGGGGTTTTTTCACTTTTCAGAACCATGAAAATTGCAGATGTGAACTACTCGGTAAGTTCGCATGAACCTGAATTGCCTGCCAATTTTCAGCAAATACGCCTCTGGGTGACTTCTCAGGCATATTCCACCGTCGAACGGCTGTATCCTTTTCGTTATCTGTATAAAAGCTATTTCAAGACTGATTCTGCACAGACACAGGTTTTTGAAAATATAAAAATAACCAAAAAAAAGAAAAAGTTACGACACCAGGTGGGGCTGCTGGATTTTGAAGAAAACAAGATTCAGCTTTTTAGCAGTTCAGATACCAAAGAAAACATGTTACCGGCTGTCGTTCCGGGTGTAACCAGGTCAGAGCAGCAGCAACAGCTGACAAAACGCCTGCAGCTTAAGAAAAAAGCTTCTCCACTGATTAATCTTCAAATCATGCCAATTGACAGGCTTACCATGTTGGAGCTGATGGCTGAACAGGTAGCGTCCAATAAAGCGGAAAAGGTCTACCGTATTACCAACGGTGATGAATTATTCGACTATCGTGTCACCCTAGGTCAGCAACAGAAACTGAAAGTCGCAGGAAAGGAAATGCAGGCCCGAAAAGTCAAGATTGAGGCTTTAGAATTAACGGTCAGCGGTGAACCGGTGATGGAAGCACAGGGAGAGCTGGAGCAATTGCAGGCAGCCGGGACTGAAAAGCGAAAATATGCCCATGCACCGGTCTATGCCTGGTTTTCAGAGATTGGTGGCCAACAGACTGCGGTGAAATTTCTCAATCGTCATGCGATCGGTGATTTCGTGGTTGAGATGGTTAACAGCAACTAGAGGTCAGTTCTTTATCGGGCTGTCAGGCCAAATCCAGTTTACTGGTATCAGGAACCGCAACAGGTTCGGGACGCGAATCAAATTCCTCCAGGGTGCCAGTATTGGCTTCAGAGGCAGTCAGCTTGCTGGTATCGATATTGGCTGGTGGTGGAGGGGGAGTCTGATCCAGATCACCACTGAAAGCGTCGATTGCCATGTTGCCGGTATCCACTTCCAGCGGCTCAGGTGCCGGCGTGTTATCCAGTGGTGCATCAGTCTCTGTTAAATCCAGCGAGCTGATATCCGGGATAGCTGCCGGTATCACGGTTTCAGCAAATTCTTCCAGGGAGCCGCTATTGGGTTCACCGAGATCGAACTGACCAGTATTGTAATCAGCTGGTGGTGGCTCAGGTGTATCATCAATAATACTGCCAGGCAAAGCCAGAGACGCATCAATGCCGGCAGATGCTGAGGCAACAGCTGCTGGTGCTACAGCAGGTTCGGACTCTGCGGCCTTGAAATTGCTTTGCGGTATGGCTTCGGCAGTTGGAGAACTGGTTGGTGTAGTGGCAGGAGCTGGTGCTGCTGACTGGCAGGGGCGGATATCAACAATTGCGCCTGCCTCGCGAAATTTGACGCGATATTTTATGGCGGTATCCATATCAACCGCTTTTTTGATTTTTGTTGGCTGGCCGGAAAACAGCTTGTCCAGAACAGCTTCGCTGGCCTTGAACAGTTTGCCGATTTTCTGTTTTACCTCTGGTAACTGATCCTGATCAATGACCTTGCCGGAAAAATAGATATCAAATAATTCGTCACTCATGAGTTATCAGGGTTGCTGTAAAAACCTGATACCTAGCATAGTTCATTTCTGGGTTTTCTTCAGGTTGTCTTCCAGTAAAACTGTCAGAAAGTCTCCATCCAGGGGATTGAGTGAATGTTCTGTTGGCAGAAAATAGAGTTGCGACTTGCCACGTAGTGCCGGTACGTTGTTCATATCCTGACTATGCCCGGGAACAATACTGTCTCCGTTGCGATGGATGCTTTGACCTCTGACAATGGAGACATATTCCAGCGCCGGATGTGGCTGTTGATTGAGCCAGTGAAGCAAACTACCGGGATGGGGGGGGACCAGATCCAGCAATAAACCGGTGGAGGATCTGGCGATATGGTATTTTTCACCGCCAAAAATGTTTTTCACCACACCAAATGGCCCGGAGCCATGGGTTTTATTCAGGGCATACAGCGCCAGGCCGGTACCGGAATGGGGCGAGGCGATGGTAATGAGTTTTTTTACGTTACCGGCGCCAAACTTGACCAGCATGGCCCTGGCGACGACGCCACCGGCAGAATGCCCGATAATCACAATATCCTCGTCCACGTGGCGTTTTTGCAGGTCACTGATCATGTTATGGAGCTGGTCGGCCTGAAACATCACCGGCGCGCGCGAGGGTAATACCACGCTATATATTTCGTTACCGGCAATTTGTCCGGGTTGCTGGCTGAGCATGGCACCTTCCGGTGTTTGAAAAATCACACCGGCTTTGCTCCAGCCAGCTGTTTCCAGTTGTCGGTGGATATGGCTTCTCTCCCACGATGAAGGTGACCCCAGAAAACCATGAACCAGCACGGTGATATCTGCCAGGGCAGATTGGCTGATGGCCATCGAGGCGAACAGAAAAGTCAGCAGTTTTTTTATCATCCCGACTCCGGAAAAGTCATGCAATAAGCTGTCAATAAAGTATATTCTAATATAATGATGTTTTGGCTTTTTTCAAGAAGTGATTGTGCGCTTTGCATTATCGCTGATCCGGAATATAGTTTGTGTTTTGATGCTGGTTTGTACGGAGTTACACATGCAATTGACAAAAAAACTGTCGGTGTTTCCATTACTTGTCTGCGTTTTCTCGTCATCTAGTGGGTTATTTGCTGCAGATTCAGAGTCTGATTTACAGGCACTGGTAGATGAAATTCAGGCTCTGGCTGAGAAATCACGCAAGGAAAGGGCTGCTGACCGTTGGCTGCAGATTTCACTGGAGGATCTGGTTGACAAATACAATTTTCCCTGGAAAAACAGCCTGTTGAGTGATGAATTCTCAGATGGTGAATACCGCAATGACCCTGCCTGGAAGGTAGCTAGCGGTGAATTCTGGGTTGACCGTCGTCTTGGACTCAGGTCCGAGGTTGTCAGCCGTGCAATTCCTGAAAGACGTCAGCAGGAGCCGGTACAACGCCAGTCGAATGAGGATATTGGCAAGGCGCTGATTGGTGCCCTGTTGCAGGATGCGCTCGGTAGCAGAAGCCAGCAGCAAAGTGAACCTGAACCAGTTCGTTCGCGCACAGAAACCATCCCGGCTTCTATCCGTACCGCAGTAGCTATCCCAACTACTTTTGCGGTTGAAACAATTTTCAGCCAGAACAATCGTCCTGGTGAGTCCGGCCAGTTTGAGTGGGTTGTGATGCAGGACCAACAGGCTTTTAATGCTTATAAAGTGGTTATCACCACCGGCAGCAAACAGATGCTGGAAGTGATCCGTGTGCGTTCAGGCAGGGATTCATTCCTTGAATCGGTTGAAGTGCCGGGGATTGGTGATGGTGGCGAACATGCGCTTTCCTGGCGCCAGACGGGTACTGGTGAAATCAGCGTATTACTTGACGGTGAAGAAGTTGTCAAAGTCAGTGACAGACCATTTCGTCATGGCTTTAAATTTTTGGGTATGATCAATCGCGGTGGTGATTTTTCCGTCAGCGGTATTGAAGTCCTTGGCGGTCGTTAATGTCATCGGGACTGGGAAAAATCTGGGTGTTTGACGAGAGCAAGCTTGACGAGGCGCTGGCCAGCTACCGCCGGGCATCGCTCGAAGCTTATCCTGCTCAACAGGAAAGAATCGAGATCACATTGCTGGCAATCAGGGATTTTCTTGATTCTGACTATGCCGCTAAACTTAAGATGAACGTGAAAGTTAATAATAATGAAGCTAACAGTTGATGAATTTGATCAGTGGGAGCACAAGGCGATAACCCTGCTGGGTATGTCTGGTGTGGGCAAAACCCATCTTTCCAAAACCCTGCGTGAACACAACTGGTTCCATTATTCCGGTGATTATCGCATTGGAACGCGATATCTGGATGAGCCTATCATTGATAATATCAAGTTGCTCGCCATGCAGGTGCCATTCCTCAGGGACTTGTTACGTTCGGATTCTATTCACATCGGTAATAACATCACCTTTGATCACCTGAAGCCGGTTTCCAGTTTTCTTGGAAAGGTTGGTGATCCCGAAAAAATGGGCCTGCCACTGGAAGAATTCAAACGGCGCCAGCGGTTATTTTATGAAGCTGAAAAGGCAACCATGCTGGATGTGCCCGAGTTCATACGTAAAGCCTATGATATTTACGGCTATAACAATTTCATTAACGACGCTGGTGGCAGTCTGTGCGAGATTGAGGATGACAGTGTATTTGAAACTCTTTCACGCCATACGCTGATTATTTATATCGAAGCAACCGAGCAGAATAAAAAGGATGTCATTGATAGAGCTCGCATAGCTCCAAAACCACTCTATTTTCGCGAAGCTTTTCTGGATGAAAACCTCGAGGTTTATCTTGAAGAAAATGGCCTGCAATACGCTGCGCAGATTGAACCCGATGCTTTTGCCCGCTGGGTATTTCCACGACTCTTTTATGCGCGCATTCCACGATATGAACGCATTGCCAGAGATTATGGTTACACCGTGTCTTCAGAAAGGATTGCACATGTAGAAAATCAGCAGGATTTTCTGGATGTTGTACGCGAAGTCATACGAGAGACAGACTAACATGCCACTGATTGCGCATTCAGGATTACCTACCTTTAGCCGGCTGGAAGAGTCAGGCATGACGGTGTTGCCTGCGGACAGGGCTATCCATCAGGATTTCAGGGAACTGCACGTGGGGCTGCTGAACATGATGCCGGATGCAGCGCTGGAAGCTACTGAAAGACAGTTTTTCCGTCTCGTAGGTCAGAGCAGCCAGGTGGCACAGCTGTACATGCATCCTTTTACCCTGGATGAAATCCAGCGTGGAGAAAAGGCGCGCCAGCACATCGGTCGCTACTACGAAACCTTTGAGCAGATCAAAGAGCAGGGGCTTGATGCCCTGATCATTACCGGCGCCAATGTGGAGCAGACAGATTTACAGCAGGAACCTTTCTGGGAGCCGCTGGCAAAAATCGTTGACTGGGCTTATGACAATGTTACTTCTACCCTGTGTTCCTGCCTGGCCACTCATGCGGTTCTGGAAGCAAGATATGGCAAAAAACGTCGCTACCTGGGTTTCAAACGCTGGGGAGTTTTTTCGCATGTGGTGGTGGATCGAAGTCACCCGCTGATCAGGGATGTGAATACACGTTTTGACGTGCCGCATTCGCGTTTTAACCAGATAGATAAACAACAGTTCATAAATGCCGGTTTACATGTGCTGGTGGAAAGCCCAGAGGCCGAGGTGCATCTTGCGGTAAGTGAAGATGGTTTTCGCATCGTGTTTTTCCAGGGACATCCTGAATATGACCAGATCAGCCTGCTAAAGGAATACAAGCGGGAAATCATGATGTATTTTCATAACAGGAGAGACGATTATCCTGTGTTCCCTGATAACTATTTTACCGAGAAGGCCCAGGCCATACTGGACGAATATCGTCTGGTGGTAATGGATCATCGTGATAATGCTCTGGACTTTCCGGAGTTTCCGGAAACGATTTTACTGCCGATGATCGATAATACCTGGCATGACACGGCTGAGGCTGTGGTAGGCAACTGGGTCGGCAAGGTTTATCAGGTCACTTCGATGAAGCGTAAAATACCTTTCATGGAAGAAATTGATCGCTCTGATCCTCTGGGATGGAAAAAGTCGAAACTGTGAGTTCGTCCACACAATATGCAGCTAAAGTATGTATAAGTTACAGCCGATAACAGGCTAAGCCTGAAATCACAACGGAGACGCGGCTATTGCTCGACTCGATTCCTTCACAGTATCACATCTTTATCGGTATCGGCGCCCTGGTTTTTCTGATGCTGTTTATTGTCAGTGCAGCTCAAAAATATCAGGCCTATCAATACCAAAAAGAGGTTGCACTGCGCCGTATGCTCAGAGGTGTAGAGGAACTTGAACAATATCTCAGCAGGGTTGATGGTGCCGGTGTTCCAAATGCATTGATGGTCATGCTGCGCAAAGAGATTCTTGCCAGGTATGTTGCCATGCGACACATTCACAAGAAGATGGATAACATTGAGCAACTGACACGTGCTGCACAGAGCAAGTTACAGGTGCTGGAGTCGGCAGGTGAGTCCAGACTGGGCAAGCCGAATGACAGGCAGACGTTGAACCTTTACATATCCGGACTGAGTGGGCTGATTGGTTTTCTACACAGCCAGGGGCATCTTGCCGGCATGAACGAAATTCAGCGAACCAAGTACGAACATGAGCTGAGTTCCATCCGGGCACAACTGTTTTTTGATTTTAATCTTGATGAAGCCAAGGGTACGGCCAAACAGCAACTCTGGACAGATGCCAGCCGCTATATCCGGGAGATCATGTCATTTATTCAGAGCCACGGGCCGGCAACAGAGCGTACCAGGAAGCTTTATCATCAGGCGAACAAATATTATCAACAGGTACTGGCCAAGCAGGTGCCCGGGGCAGTTCCACCTCCGCATCCAGAACAAGCAGTAGAACCAGACTCTCAATCCCAAGCTGAATCAGAACAGGCCATGTAGTTATTATGCTGGATCACAAGATCAGGGAATACATATCAATCAGTGTTACCGGGCGTGTGTTCGTATTTTGTGCTAAAGAAGGCGTAAAGAACACTGCACAGATAAGACAATACGAAAAACAGATTCGTGATTTTCTGGAGAAAAAAGCCAATGAGGGTGCTGATATCAAGGAACTTGAGCGGCTGACATTTGAGCGGCTTGAATTATTACGGCAGGAAATTAATGGCCAGCCAACTGAAAGGCCAACTAAACGGCCAGTTGAAGAAA
>Ga0180433_10000896_pt1 | contig 50600 bp, 45 predicted proteins | sample SS_ome_8_FD_132980 | JGI IMG/M metagenome (GOLD analysis project Ga0180433, IMG submission 132980) | Hypersaline lake sediment archaeal communities from the Salton Sea, California, USA - SS_1_D_1 metaG | ecosystem: Environmental > Aquatic > Non-marine Saline and Alkaline > Hypersaline >...
ATAAATCATGCCCTTTGCCAGGTAGTGTTGTTCCGTAAAATCTGACAGGGCATAAGCTGATTCCAGCACCATGTCTTCACTGATACGTTTGCATTTACCCAGCACCGCTGCAAAACCAATACCCGGAAAGACGAAGGCATTGTTACCCTGGCCAACACGAATATCCTTGCCGTTGTGAGTCACTGCAGGAAATGGACTGCCGGTGGCCAGTATCGCCTGTCCCTGTGTCCAGTCAGCCAGATCCTGTGGCGTGGCTTCACAGTTGGCATTGGGATTGGACAGCGGGAAGATAATGGGCTGATCGGTATTGTTGTGAATCTGTTCAACCATGTGGCGGGTAAACAAACCGGCGCAACCGGTAAAGCCCATCAGTGCAGTTGCACCGGAATATTTGATCACTTCATTGAGTGTTGGGACTTCCCCTTCAATACCCCAGCCGGCAAAGGTTTCCTCAAACTGGGAAACCGACTGCATATAGGGTTCAATGTTTTTGCCATCGACCAGCAGTCCATCAATGTCGACAACGAATAACTGCTTGCGAGCCTGTTCATCACTAAGCCCTGCTTTCATCATGCCGGACTTGATGGCACGAGCCACACCTACCCCGCCGGCCCCGGCACCGACTACTACGACCCGTTGATCGGCGATGGATTCATTCTTTATCTTGCAGGCACTAAGCAAGCCGGCAAGGACCACGGCACCGGTACCCTGAATGTCATCATTGAAACAGGGGATCTTGTCCTTGTAACGTTCCAGTACTTCAAAAGCCACCGCGCGCGAAAAGTCTTCCCACTGGATCACGGCCTTGGGCCACTTTTTTTCAACATGGTCTACAAAGCGATCCATTAGTTGGTAATAGGGTTTACCTGACAAACGCGGTTGTTTGATACCAAGATAGGAAGGATCATCCAGCAGCTTGCGTGAATCTGTGCCGACATCCAGATTCACCGGCATGGTATGGAAAGGACTGATGCCGCCACCAGAAGTGTAAAGCGCCAGCTTGCCAACGCAAATGGCCAGACCACCGTGTCCCTGGTCACCAATACCCAGAATGGCCGAGGCATCGGTGGCGACGATAATACGTACGTCATTCCATGGATAGTTATCGAGGCACTGGTCGATACGGTCGATATTCTGCGGACTGACCGTCAGCCCTCTCGGTATCTTGTAAAGCGCGCTGAACTGCTGCACGGCCTTGCCGACAGTAGGCGTATAGACGATGGGCATCATCTCCTCGAGGTGACGCTCCAGCAGGGCATAAAAAGCCACTTCATTGCGCTCCTGCAGAGAACGCAGAAATTCGTATTTTTCGATATCGTCCAGCTGGCGCTGAAAGCCCTTGTACAAGCGGTTGACCTGCTCATCCAGCGTAACGACTGCCGCAGGCAACAATCCATCCAGCCCGAGTGCTTCACGCTCTTCGTAGGTAAAAGCCGTTCCCTTGTTGGTAGCTGTCAGGCGCAATACTTCCATGCCCCGTACGTTAACGGACAGGTATCCCTTACCGGATTCATCGATCTGGTAATCAAAATACGGACTGATCTTGCTCAAGACGCCTCCAGGTGAACTATGATGAGAATTTATTTTTTTAATAATTAATAACTTTTAAAGTTATTTTTTTAATAGTTCTAAGGCTAGTCAATGAAAAATAAATTGTCGACACTTTTTTGAAGAAAAGAATATAAATTCCCATTCAAAGATTTAATAGTGAGAATATGTCAACAATATATGAGAAGACTTTTTATACACAACAAGTCTTTCATTCAAGCTTCACAAAGCATGCTTTTACCAGGTTCACCTGCCCTCCTGGAAAGCAGCAGGACTCTGCCCTGCACCAGTATTGTGCGTCATTGTCGATCCATTCAAAAGAAAACCAGGGCAGGTGAGATTCGACTGATTGAAATATCAATTTTGGTGCACTTTTTCAGTGGGCGGTACGGATATTGCTGGATGTCTGCTATCAAGCAACATAAAGTGAATTGCCATTGGTACAGACAGGAAATCCCATGAACAAAACAGCCTCTTTAACTTTTGACGATAAAACTTACCACCTCGATGTCCTGCAGGGGTCAGAAGGAGAACTGGGTCTTGATATTGGCCAATTACGCAGTCAGAGCGGACTGATTACCCTTGACCCCGGCTACGTGAACACGGGAAGCTGCCAAAGCGCCATTACCTTTATCAACGGTGAAAAAGGTATTCTGCGATACCGCGGCATACCCATTGAACAGTTTGCTCAGTCGCCTAATTTTATCGAAGTCGCCTGGCTGTTGATCTTTGGCAGCCTGCCTACCCGACATGAATATGACGATTTCGTTGTGGACTTGCGCAAACATGCCAATCTCGATGAAGGCATGAAACACCATTTTGAAGGGTTTCCGCGCAATGCCCCGCCCATGGCCATTTTATCTGCGATGATCAATGCCCTGTCGTGCTTTTATCCTGAACTCATGTCCATTGAGGACCCGGAGAGTTTTCGTAATGCAGCCGCCCGCCTCATCAGTAAGATACGCACCATCGCTGCCTATGCCTTTCGCCATTCCCAGGGGCGACCCTTTATCTACCCTGATCCCCGCCTGCGTTATGTGCCGAATTTCATGCACATGATGTTCTCCCAGCCTTATGATCCCTACGAATGCAGTGAGACAGTGAATACGGCGTTGTCGCTGTTATTGATATTACATGCTGACCATGAACAGAACTGCTCCACCTCCACGGTACGTATGGTTGGTTCCAGCCAGGCCAACCTGTTCGCGTCCTGCTCGGCAGGAGTATCTGCACTATGGGGGCCATTACATGGCGGGGCAAACGTGGCCGTGATTCACATGCTTGAACAAATTCATGAAGGCAACATGACGCCGGAAGAATACGTAAAGCTCGCCAAGGATAAGGATAGTGGCGTAAGGCTGATGGGCTTTGGTCATCGCGTTTATAAAAACTTCGACCCACGAGCAAAAATTCTATCAGAACAGGCACAAAGCATACTGCGAGAAATGAATCTGCATGATCCATTACTGGATATTGCCCGCAAACTCGAGGAGATTGCGCTCGAAGATCCATATTTTGTTGAACGCAAACTCTATCCCAACGTGGACTTTTACAGCGGCATTATCTTGCGTGCACTCGGCATTCCTACTGATATGTTCACCGTGATGTTTGCCATTGGCCGCCTGCCAGGCTGGATCGCTCACTGGTGGGAACAAAATCAGACACCGGGAAGCCGCATTTCCCGGCCCCGCCAGATTTACACGGGTAATATGAAAATAGATTATGCGCCAATCGCACAGCGTTGAAATGCAGTTGAGTTTAAAAGGAGTAGTAAAATGAACCAACCCATATCATGGAAATCAACCGACATCCAAAAAGTCAATAACTACCTCATCATTAAAGGCAACCAATTGTTAAAAACCGGTGACAATGCCGAACGAGTGTATCGCGCCTGTTATGCGCTGCCATCCGATCCAGACAAGATGAATGACTGGATAAACATACACCTGAACGAAAATGAAGAGCAGGAACTTTACGACCTGTGTCTTCACAGCAGGAAGTGGAACCGATATTGATTACATGAAATAGGTCTCTGCCAGCGCGGCATGCACCTCTTCAATGCCAACCTGTATGTCGTCAATTTTTTCATGCAACTCTGCCTGGGAAATTTTATCGGTGTTTATGCTCGCGGTATGCTTCACAGTTTTACGAATCTTGGCCAGGGTCTTTTTTGTATTGACAAATGAACCAACACTTTCTTCTACCGAATCCAGGCAATGAATCACCGAGCGGGGAAACTGGATATTTTTCAGCAGGTAATTCAGCACTGCCGAACGGCTCACCCTGATCTGCACGTGGCGGCGATAACTCTGGTAGCCGGACATGGACTTTAATACACTGATCCACTGTAACGTATCGAGGGTGCGTGTTTCCAGAAGATCATCATCAAACAGGTCAGTGGATCGCACATCCAGTATACGTGTTGTCATATCCGATCTTTCAAGGTTTCTACCAATACGTACAAAGTGGTAGCCTTCATCACGATACAATACCGAACCCAGCAAACCACCCAGGCGCTGAGAACCTTCGATAATATTATTCAGGTAGTCATCCCTGCCCTTTTTGGTAATGCCGCTCCTGGCATTATCACGGGTATAGATATTCAGTTCGTTAATCAGTTCCCAGGCTGATCGCGGCAATACTTCACGTACAGTCCTGCCGTTTTCCTTGGCCTGCTTGAGGCAGGCAACAATGGAATTGGGATTGGCTTCATGATCAATAAGAAAACGTACCACGCTGCGTTCATCAGAATCAGCACAACAATCCGTAAAGATGTCGACCAGGCCCGTGATATTAACCAGCTGTTCCCAGCCCGGCGTTATACCCTTGGGCGTATCCAGCACCAGCTGGGTATTTACGTTGATAAGGCGTGCCGTGTTTTCTGCACGTTCAACATATCGTGCAAGCCAGTAAAGATTTTCTGCAACCCGTGAAAGCATGTTAACCCTCATCCATATCAACGATCCAGGTATCTTTTGAGCCACCACCCTGTGATGAATTCACCACCAGCGAACCTTTTCGCAAGGCCACGCGCGTCAGCCCTCCAGTGGTTACCGTGGTTTTCTTTCCGCTTAAAATAAAAGGCCTCAGGTCAACGTGACGCGGTTCGATTTTTTTACCGATAACGGTAGGCACTGTTGAAATTCCGAGCGTTGGCTGGCCAATATAATTACGAGGATTTTTTCTGATCAGTTTTTCGAAGGTCTCGCGTTCTGCGCGTGTGGAATTTGGACCAACGAGCATGCCATAGCCGCCTGATTCATTGGCAGGCTTGACGACAAGCTTCTCGAGATTATCCAGCACATATTCCTTTTCATCTTTGTACATGCAACGATAAGTTGGTACGTTGGGTATACCCGGTTTCTCATTCAGATAGTATTCAATGATCTCGGGCACAAAGGCGTACACGACTTTATCATCGGCAACGCCAGCTCCGGGAGCATTGGCAAGGCCCACATGCCCGGCTTTCCAGGCACGCATTAAGCCCGGTACACCCAGCATGGAGTCTTTATTGAAAACTTCGGGATCCATAAACTCATCGTCAATGCGACGATATATCACATCGACGCGTTGCGGCCCGGCCACTGTTTTCATGTAAACCACATCATCCTTGTCGACAAACAGGTCGGAGCCCTGCACCAGTTCGGCTCCCATTTGCAATGCAAGATAGGCATGCTCAAAGTATGCCGAATTGTAGATTCCCGGCGTTAATACCGCGATGGCAGGACGCGCCGCTCTGCGATTTTGCAGCCCTGCCAGCATTTCATAAAGCTGTATGGGGTAATCATCAACAGACAAAGGGGCATAACTTTCAAATAATTCGGGGAACACGCGTTTGGTAATCAGGCGGTTTTCCAGCATGTAGGAGACACCGGAAGGTACCCGCAGGTTATCCTCCAACACGTACATGGTGCCATCTGAATCACGCACCAGGTCGGAACCACAGATATGCGCCCAGATACCATTCGGTGGTGTCACGCCCACACACTGCTTGCGAAAGTTTTTTGATTCCTTCAATACCTCTTCAGGGAAAATACCATCCTTGATTATCTCCTGATCGTTATAGAGATCGTTGATGAAAAGGTTCAGTGCCTTGACGCGTTGTTTAAGACCGGCCTCAATCACATCCCATTCAGACCTGGGGATAATGCGCGGAATAATATCAAACGGCCAGCTGCGATCGATCATGCCTCCTTCTTCTTCGTTATAGACAGTGAAAGTGACACCCATTTCCTTGATAGCAAGATCCGCAGCATCCTGGCGCAATTCCAGCTCATCTTCATCCATACCACGTAACTGCTTGACGATTTTTTTTGCAAAGGTACGTGAACGGTTGGTTGCGGCCAGCATCTCGTCATAAAAGTCTGTTTTATACTGGGTCAGATCTATCGCCATTTATTCTTCACTCTGTTGACGCATAACGTAAATCCAGACAATAGGGATGGTCCCTGTTTGGCTGCTCAGGAGGAATATCCACTTTTCCTGATGAATGTCCATGCTGCCAGAATCGTGCCAGACGGCGTGACTCAGCCGCAAACGCATTGACCGGAAAATCGTCCGAATTCAGTCCACCCGGATGCTCGACATGGTAGGTACAACCACCCAGGGAAACCTTGTTCCAGCCATCGACCAGATCAAATATCAGCGGAGCATGCACCGGAATTGATGGATGCAACCCGGAAGGCAGGTTCATTGCCTTAAAGCGCACACCTGATACGTATTCTCCACGTTCACCGGTGCACCTTAATGGTACCCGCCTGCCGTTACATGCCACAAAATGGCGCGAATCTGTCATACCGCGCACACGCAACTGTAACCGCTCAACCGAGGAGTCGACGAACCTGGCCGTGCCCTGTGCCGTCACCTCTTCACCCAGCACATGCCAGGGTTCAATAGCAAAGCGCAGTTCAAGCTCGACATCACCGATATTCATCGAACCATAGCGGGGGAATCTGAATTCAATAAAAGGATCCAGCCAGTCCGCATCAAAGTCGTAGCCCCAGCGTTTCAGGTCTGCCACCACGTCCTGCACATCCCTGGAAACGTAATGTGGCAACATGAAACGGTCATGCAACTCGGTTCCCCAGCGCACCGGCTGCTGCTCGTAAGGCTCTTTCCAGAAGCGGGAAACCAGTGTACGCAGTAACAGGTTCTGCACCAGCGACATTCGTGCATGCGGAGGCATTTCGAAACCACGAAATTCGACCAGTCCCAGCCTTCCGGAAGCCGAATCCGGTGAATAGAGTTTGTCGATACAAAATTCCGCGCGGTGGGTATTACCGGTCATGTCGACCAGCAGGTTTCTCAGCACGCGATCCACAACCCAGGGAGATGGAGCTTCTCCCGCAGGAAGATTCTGCAGTGCGATTTCCAGTTCAAAGAGACTGTCATCACGGGCTTCATCAACTCTTGGCGCCTGCGAAGTGGGCCCGATAAACATGCCGGAAAACAGGTAGGACAGCGAAGGATGATTCTGCCAGTAGCGAATCAGGCTCGCCAGTACCTGGGGTTTACGTAACATGGGGCTGTCAGTCGCTGATATTCCCCCCAGTGTCACATGATTACCACCACCGGTTCCTGTATGACGGCCGTCCAACATGAATTTTTCGGTCCCCAGACGTGACAGGCGTGCCTCTTCATAAAGGACCTCAGTATTATTGACCAGTTCAGCCCAGTTTTCGGCTGGGTGAATATTAACTTCGATGACACCCGGATCAGGCGTGACAGAAAACCGTTTAAGGCGATCATCACGGGGGGCTTCGTAGCCTTCAATGACCAGCTCCTGGTCAAGTTGTGCCGCCACGGTTTCAACCACGCTCAGCAATTCCAGCCAGTGATTGAGGTCGGTTAACGGCGGCAGGAAAACATGCAGGTGACCGTTTCGCGGTTCCAGGCACAAGGCGGTGCGTACATACATCGAGTCATCCAGCTCCTGATCTGCAGCATGCTGCATCTGAAGGCCATGTTCATCGGCATGCGGATGCGGCACAAAGCGGGTATACCTGGCACTGACTGAGCCACTGGCTGACCCATTGGCTGAGCTGCTGAGTTTTTCTTTTGCGGCGAACGGGTCTGCTTCGTAAATCTTCTGCCGGTCTTTATCTTCCTCCCACAACAGTGAATCCAGCGGCAAACGGTACCCCATTGGAGAATCACCGGGCACCAGGAACATGTGTTCACGGCGGAATTTCCATTTCGAGCTAATCCATTTTCTGGCAACCGGGTCCCAGGCCAGTGGCAGGGTATAACCAGTGATTTTATCCAGGCCCGCTTCAAACAGTTTTAACAGGCGCTTGCGTTCAATCTCGTCATCCAGCTTGTTATCCAGTACATCGACATTGACCGGTAACGTGCCTTCTTTCCACAAATAATAAAGAACATCCTCAAAACCCGGGGTGATATTTTCCCGGCTTAATCCCAGCTGTTCTGCCAGCTTGAATGCAAATTCCCGGGCATTATCGATGTCCGACTGACCCGCAGTCCCCGGGTTTGCCAGCAACTTGTTGTCATGCCACACAGGCTCGAGATCTTTACGCCAGTAACAGTGCAATGCCCAGCGTGGTAAGGGCTCGCCCGGATACCACTTGCCCTGGCCATGATGTAATACCCCTCCGGGTGCGAATCGATCCCATAAACGCCTGAATAAATCACCAGCGAGTTTGAGCTTGTCATCACCCAGTGCCTCGGTATTCCATTGCGCGCCATCCATATCATCAATAGATACAAAGGTAGGTTCGCCGCCCATGGTCAACCTGACATCATTTTCACTGAGTTCCTCATCCAGCAACTCACCCAGTTGCATCACCTGTTGCCACTGTTCTTCAGTGAAGGGCTTGGTGACACGTGGATCTTCCTTGATACGAGTGACTGTATTGACAAAGTCGAACTCGACCTTGCATTTATCCGTGGCGCCCTCGACCGGAGCAGCACTCACCGGGTCAGGGGTACAGGCCAGCGGGATATGACCTTCTCCCGCAAACAGGCCTGAAGTGGGATCAAGCCCGACCCAGCCAGCACCCGGTAAATAGACTTCAGCCCAGGCATGCAGATCGGTAAAGTCCTCGTCTGGGCCGGAAGGCCCATCCAGAGAAGGCACATCAGCGGTCAGTTGCACCAGGTAACCGGACACAAAACGCGCCGCCAGCCCCATGTGACGTAAAATCTGTACCAGTAGCCAGGCACTGTCACGGCAGGAGCCAATACGCCTGCTCAAGGTTTTTTCACAGGTTTGCACGCCAGGTTCCATGCGAATCGAATAGTCGATATCCTGCTCGAGCTGCTGGTTTAATTTAACCAGAAAATCCACAATCGGCACCTTTTCCGATTGGTGATTTTTAATCCAGTCAGTCAGTAAAGGGCCATCTTCAACCAGCTCGAAATAAGGCGCCAGTTCTTTTTTCAACTGGGATGGATAAGTGAAGGGATAGTGTTTGGCAACATCTTCGACAAAGAAATCGAATGGGTTGATTTTTACCAGTTCAACAATCAGATTGACATCGATAACCAGCTTGCGGGTTTTTTCAGGAAAAACCAAGCGGGCCATGAAGTTTCCAAAGGGATCCTGCTGCCAGTTGAGAAATTGCTTTTTGGGTTCAACTTTCAGTGCATATTGGTGCACGAGAGTGCGCGAATGTGGTGCAGGGCGCAAGCGGATGATATGTGGAGATAATGATACCGCCCGGTCAAAACTGTATTCAGTCCTGTGATGAATAGCAACCTGGATAGACATGTCTCAGTCCTGGGTGAGTGTGTATAAATTAACATAACTCACAAACAAGTATCGTGCCATTAAAAATATATGACAGGGCTTTTCTTGAACTAAACTTAACTGCATACTGTGTCTATTCTGATTCCAGTAGTGAGTGTTTGTCATGACTTATTGTGTTGGTCTTCGTCTCAATGATGGTCTGGTGTTTGCCTCGGACTCCCGTACCAATGCCGGGGTGGATTACGTTACCACCTACAGCAAGATGCATGTTTTTTCGCCAGCCAATGATCGTATATTCGTTATCCTCTCTGCGGGAAACCTGGCTACGACCCAGGAAGTAATGAACCATATCAAGCGGGACATTGAATATCCAACCAATACTCCCAATCTGACAAATGTTCGTTACCTGTTTGAAGCGGCTGAATATGTCGGACGCATCAGCCAGGAGGTTCAACAATCTCATAATGCGGCTCTTCATCAGACCGGTGTCAGTGGTGAAACCACACTGTTGATCGGTGGTCAAATTTCAGGACAGGAACCTGGTCTGATGCTGATTTACCCACAGGGAAATTACATTGCCGCTTCACCGGAAACTCCCTACCTGCAGATTGGCGAAAGCAAATACGGCAAACCGGGACTTGACCGAATCGTGAGTGCTGATATGACGCTGGATGAAGGTGCCAGGCTTTGCCTGGTTTCGCTGGATGCCACTACTCGCTCGAATATCACCGTTGGACCACCCTTTGAGGTGGCAACGCTGAACAAAGGCGATTTAAAACTTAATTGCCGCTGTGTGTTTGAAGAGTCCGACCCTTACCTGATCAATTTACGCCGCTCCTGGAATGACGGAATTAATGAGGTTTTTAAAAAATTACCGCCCATGTCCTGGAGTCCGCAGCAGACAGAACTCAAATTACAGCAGACACAACAGCAGGTACAGCCGCCACAAGTACAGGCACCACAAGCTCAACCACAACAACAGCAGCAAATTCAGGCTTACGGTACGCAGTCAGACTTTGGTACGGGTACTGGAAAAATTTAGAATGAACTAGGGCAGCAAATCCTCTATCACCGCCCTTTCACCCAGCAGTTCATTACGGGAAATATCCAGACGATTTCGCGAGAATTCATCAAGATCCAATCCCTGTACAATTTCATATTCACCATCTTTAATGGAAACGGGATAGGAAAACATGACACCCTCAGAAATTCCGTAACTGCCATCTGAAGGCACGGACATGCTCACCCAGTCACCTTGCGGAGTTCCCCGTGCCCAGTCACGTACATGATCAACCACGGCATCGGCCGCGGATGCAGCAGATGACAGTCCGCGTGCTTCAATGATCTCGGCACCTCGACGCTGGATGCGTGGAATGAAATGATCGATGGCCCAGTCCCTCGTCACCATTTCCAGCGCGGGTTTGCCATTGATCAGGCAATTACCGATATCAGGATACTGTGTCATGGAATGATTTCCCCAGATCGTCATACGGGTGATATCAGCGACAAGTGAATTGGTCTTGTTGGCAAGCTGACCAAGTGCACGATTGTGATCAAGACGCGTCATGGCGGTAAAGTGGCGTGGATCAAGGTCTGGCGCATTCGAAGCAGCAATCAATGCATTGGTATTGGCCGGATTACCCACCACCAGAACACGCACATTAGGAGATGCATTGTCGTTGATGGCGCGGCCCTGGGCAGAAAAGATGCGGGCATTCTCGGTGATCAGGTCATTGCGTTCCATGCCCTTGCTGCGCGGCTTGGCGCCAATCAGGATGGCGTAGTCTGTATCACGAAAACCGATGGAAGGATCATCAGTTAATACCACGTCATGCAACAGCGGCAAGGCGCAGTCTTCCAGTTCCATCCCCACGCCACTGAGTGAAGACATGGCCTGTGGCATTTCCAGCAACCTTAATATCACCGGTTGATCTGGACCAAACATTTCACCGGAGCCTACACGAAAAGCCAGTGCATAACCAATATGGCCGGCCGCACCGGTAATAGTAACCTTGATAGGGGATTTCATATTATTCTGATCCTTGTATCAGCCAACAGAGACAGTTATAAGAATAGATGCGATGACAGCAAGTGCCAGAAAATTTTTAAATACAAAGCATAAATCAGAGCAGCATAAAGATAACAGCAATGGCAGCGATAGCACCTAATGCCATGTAAAAAGCCATCTCCTGGAAGCTTGATCTTGATTCGACCGTTTCAGGTTCAGCATCGGCCCTGGCGGGCTGTGCATCATGCGGGGCCGCAACATAGACAATAGTGATATTGTCCGAACCACCATGATTTATTGCAGCTTCAAGCAGGTTGCTGACAGCAGCGTTCTCACTGGAGCTTTCGCGCAGAATATTTGCTATCTGATCATCAGGGACTTCATCCGTGAGGCCATCACTGCAAAGCAATATTCTCTCGTCTTGATGAAACCGGCCACTGACCTTGTCCACCACCACGGTTTCCAGGTCAGCCACCCCCAGTGCCTGGGTCACCAGGTTTTTCTTGGGGTGGGAACAGGCCTCTTTTTTACTGATCTGTCCCTGGTCAATCAATTGCTGTACAAAAGAATGGTCTCGGCTTAGACGTTTTAGGTGATGACCGTTCCACAAATAGGCACGACTGTCACCGACCCACTCCACTGAATAATTCTGACCATCTACCTGTAAAGCAACCAGGGTACAACCCATACCCGGGAAGCCGACACCCTTTTCACTGGCAGCAATAATTTCCTGATGTGATTTATGTATGGCATCGGTCAGGGATTCACCGGCGCTGATACCTTCACTGATAGTGACACGTGCAATTTCACTGGCAACTTCTCCCCCCTGGTGCCCTCCCATTCCATCAGCCACAAGCCAAAGGTTTAAGTCCGCATCCGCAAAAAATGTATCTTCGTTATGATCACGCACCACGCCGGCAGTGGTTTCGGCGGCATAGCTGAGTTTACCGTTGCCGTTACTGTTCATCAGGAAACCTTGAACGAAATAAGGCTGGTGTCTTCACCACTTATCTTTTCACCGGGGCTGATAAAACCACTTGAACTGATAGGCATTTCTTCGCGACGCAGATAAACTTCCTTGCCATTTTCCAGCTTGACATACGTACCATTGGTGCTGGTATCAGTTGCAACGAACTTGCCTCGGCTGTAATCAATCTTGATGTGAGTACGTGAAGCCAGAGAGGACTCGACAATCATGTCAGACGACGGTGAACGTCCGATCACGAAAGGCAAGTCATCCCTGCCCAAGCTGACCGAAGTACCATTATGGCTCAGCTCGAGGGTACTATCCTGCTTGATATTGCCTGTAGCAAACACGACCGAGGTTCGGTCATCATTGGATGACCACAGGATATCGTAAATTGTTACCGGCTCGGATTTGCCTTTCAGTGTGGTTTTATCGAATTCCCTGGCTTTCTCCTGAAGCAGGGGATTCAGAGCATTATAGGTATCCTGAGTAGTAATAATCTGCTGTGATTTGGATATTCCCACCATGCGGGCAGCGACATTGACGGCATCGCCAAAAACATCGTTTCCATCCTCAATGACCTCACCATGATGCAAACCGGTTTTTACAGTCAGAAACAAGCGCTCAGCACCAAAAGGCATGACCATGGTGTCATTGATTTCACAGGCAGCTTCAACCGCCGAGTTAGCATCAGGAAAGCGACACATGATTTCATCGCCAATGGTTTTGATAAGTATCCCATTATGCTTTGTGGCGATCTTAAGCATGAACTCAATACAGTCATCTATCGCCGACTTGGCTGCTTGATCACCATATTTTTCATATAACGAAGTGCTGCCGACCACATCGGTAAACATCACTGTGCATTCAATCGATTGGCGATCCATTCATACGTCCTGAGCAAACTGGAGATTTTTCTTATTGATATTCAGATAATTACCAAATATAGCAAAGACAGCAAGTTAATTTGCTGTTTTACTGAATTTAGTTGAATGGACAGGGGGGAATATGGCACGCCCGGCAGGGTGAAAAGCAACCGTTGTGCAAAAACACAACGCAGTGCTTTGAACGCTCAGCAGGGATGCTGAGCCGGAATAACCACCATGGAAGGTTCAAAACACAAAATGAAAATCATACTTGAAATATGGCACGCCCGGCAGGATTCGAACCTGCTACCCTCGGCTTAGAAGGCCGATGCTCTATCCAAATGAGCTACGGGCGCATTAATCGAACAAAAAAGGGGTCAGAGTCATCTGACTCCGACCCCTTTTTAAGAATCTGGTCGGGGTAGAGAGATTCGAACTCCCGACATCCTGCTCCCAAAGCAGGCGCGCTACCAGACTGCGCTATACCCCGAATTCCTGACGACCTCTCATCAGGGAGGCGGAATAATACTCACACTACCGCCCGGCGTCAATTGATGAATTGCAAAAATCGGTTATCATGCGGCCTCTTTGACTCCATTACAGCTCTGAAGGAAATAATGACATGAGTGCGCAGATTCTCGACGGAAAAGCCATTGCTGCCGAACTTAAAGATTCGGTGAAACAAAAAGTAGACAAAATGGTTGCCGAAGGCAATCGGGCACCCGGGCTGGTAGTCATTCTGGTGGGTGAAAACCCGGCTTCCCAGGTGTACGTACGCAACAAGCAAAACTCCTGTGAACAGGTGGGCTTTTACTCTGAACTAAAACGACTGAGCGCTGACACGACACAGGAAGAACTGCTGTCACTGATTGATGAGCTGAATGAGCGCGAAGAGGTGGATGGTATCCTGGTGCAGCTTCCCCTGCCCGAACATATTGATGAAGAAACGGTGACTGAACGTATCCTGCCAACCAAGGATGTGGACGGCTTTCACCCCTATAACGTTGGACGACTCACCCTGCGTATGCCTTTGCTGCGTCCCTGCACCCCCAGGGGTGTCATGACCATGCTGGAAAAAACCGGCGTCGACCTGGTGGGCAAGGATGCCGTGATTATTGGCCAGTCCAACATTGTTGGCCGCCCCATGGCACTGGAACTGCTGGCCGCCCGTTGCACGATCACCATCTGTCACAGCAAAACCACGGACCTGCAAGAGAAAGTTCGAAATGCCGATATCGTGGTAGCGGCGGTTGGCGTTCCGAAATTCGTCAAGGGTGACTGGGTCAAACCCGGTGCCATTGTCATTGATGTCGGCATCAACCGTCTGGACGATGGCACGCTATGCGGTGATGTGGACTATGATGGTGCCGCTGAACAGGCCGGATGGATTACCCCGGTACCGGGTGGAGTTGGGCCGATGACCGTCGCTACGCTGCTGGAGAACACACTGCAGGCAGCAGAAATGCACAAACAGGCCTGATTGCCCTGAACACTACCTGATTGCAGATTGGGCTAAATGCGTTGCAGTGTGTTACGCCAATCTGCATTGGGTTCAGTCTTGAGCAGTTCCAGGTACTGCCCTACTTCATTTTCATACCAGAAATCATGTCCTTGGTTGGGTTCCTGTTCAAAGCCCCACCACACACCGCTTTTGTCTTGCGCAATCCAGGCTACCCACTGTGGCAGATCAGAATCTGACAGCCGGTGTTTCAATCTTGAGTCCATTGCTCATCACGCCCATGTAATATTCAAGTGCCTTGTATTCCTGGCTGCCTGTTGCGAATGGTTCTGCCCTTAATTCCACAAAACATTCGTTAAAGCGTCGATGCAGACTGGTTACCCGGTCACTGGTAAAACGGTAACCCGGAAAGCCGTTCGTCTGGCCTTGCGTCAGTTTACGACCACGCATGAAAACCCCCTGGTACTGAACATGGCAGTGATGACAGGTCATTGCCATTTGCCCAAAACGCTTTTTGTACAGTTGCTCACCTTGTTGATATAAAGCCCGGCTTTGTTCATTCACTTCAACATTGATCTCTGTACCCCTGGCCAAAGAACGCACAAAGGTTTCCAGGGCAATCAGTTTCGGGTCATCGTAAAGTAACGGGAAACGATCCTGTTTATCCGTCCAGCACGCATGGATTCTTTCCTGCAGGGTGTGTACTGTTTCATAAGCCGGTTGATAGGCCGGGTAAGAAGCAATGTTATTTTTATTTAGCAGTTCGCCCTCTTCTCCATGGCAACTGCCACAGGACTTTTCTCCTGCTTCGGATTCAGTGAATATCTGGCTGCCAAGCTCGACTGTCGGCATTCCGGGATTGAGAAATTCATCATCCTGAATCTCCTGAATATCCTTACTGAGAAAATCATACCCTGAAACAGGATCTGGGAATTGTGCGTTAATTTGCATCGAATACAGCATTAACCAGCCAAGTACCATTCTTGAAAATTTCATTACTGCTCCTTGAATGTCAAAAGATAAGTAATGACATCTTCAACATGCTGGGCACTGAGAAAGGTTTTGCCTTCATATCTGAAGGCCAGACGATGATGCTTATCAGGATGGCGGTAAAAGCCGGGCATAATGGATTGGGGGTTGACCAGTGTTGCATCAACGATTCGTGCCCTCAGCTGCGCTTCAGAATAGCGTAGCGCTACGCCATGCAATGGCGGCCCAATCTGGCCGTGAAAATCTTCTTCTGGAATTGGCATGGCATGACAGGCCAGACAATTTCCCATCCCCCGGTCGATTGCAATTTTTTTCCCCCGATGTGCATCGCCTTTAAGGCCACACAGGGGCTTTTCAATTGCGGGCAGACCATTTTCAGAAACCAGGGCCCAGTGACAGTAGCTGTCGGCCTTAGCCAGCTGAGACAGCGCTCCGGAGAGTAACAGCAGAAACAGAAAGCTGAAGTTGCGATTTTTTTTTGCAAGGCCCATGTTCTCATTCTAACCGTTTGAAAAAAATATTGTGGTGTAATACCCCGGGAATACGTCAGGATTACGCTGCATTGTTCGAGGATCAATGCTGATTGAAGCTGTTGGCTCGCCTGTGCGAAAATAGACAGATTAATTTTACTCAGAAAAAAGAACTATGGCTCAATACATTTACACAATGAATCGCGTTGGCAAGATTGTCCCCCCAAAACGCGAAATTCTCAGCAATATTTCCCTGTCATTTTTCCCAGGCGCGAAAATTGGCGTACTTGGCCTCAATGGTGCCGGTAAATCCACGCTACTGCGTATTATGGCAGGGATCGATACCGACATTGAAGGCGAAGCCCGCCCTCAGGCCGGTATCAAGGTGGGGTATTTACCCCAGGAACCACAGCTTGATCCTGACAAGGATGTACGTGGAAATGTTGAGGAAGCATTGGGCCATATCAAGGAAGCCCTGAGCGAACTGGACAAGGTATATGCTGCCTACGCCGAGCCGGATGCAGACTTTGATGAACTGGCCAAACGTCAGGCCGAGCTGGAAAACATTATCCAGGCTTCTGACGGACATAACCTGGACCGTCAGCTGGAAGTTGCTGCCGATGCGCTGCGACTGCCACCATGGGACTCTGATGTGAGCAAACTATCCGGTGGTGAACGCCGCCGCGTAGCCTTGTGCCGTCTGTTACTGTCTGCGCCCGATATGTTGCTGCTGGACGAACCTACCAACCATCTTGACGCAGAATCCGTTGCCTGGCTGGAAAGATTCCTCCACGACTACCAGGGCACAGTGGTCGCCGTAACCCACGACCGTTATTTCCTCGATAATGTGGCTGGCTGGATACTGGAACTCGACCGTGGCCATGGCATTCCATGGGAAGGCAACTACTCTTCCTGGCTGGAACAAAAAGAAGCGCGCCTTGAGCAGGAAGCCAAGCAGGAAGCGGCGCGAGTCAAAAGCATGAAGCACGAACTGGAATGGGTGCGCTCCAATCCCAAGGGCCGCCAGGCCAAGAGCAAGGCGCGTCTGGCACGTTTTGAAGAACTGCAGAGCCAGGACTTTCAGAAACGTAATGAAACCAACGAACTCTATATTCCACCCGGCCCGCGCCTGGGTGACATGGTAATTGAAGCCAATGGCCTCAAGAAGTCTTTTGGCGATAAGGTGCTGTACGATAACCTCTCTTTCAATCTTCCCAAGGGCGGCATCGTCGGTATTATTGGCCCGAACGGTGCGGGTAAAACCACGCTGTTTCGCATGATTACCGGTCAGGAACAGCCTGATGAAGGTGAACTGCGTATCGGTGAAACAGTACAGGTAGCCTATGCCGACCAGTCTCGTGATGCGCTGGATGACAACAAAACCGTGTGGGAAGAAATTTCTGGCGGTTCAGACATCATCACAGTTGACCGCTATGAAATTCAGTCGCGCGCCTATGTCAGCCGTTTCAACTTCAAGGGCAGCGACCAGCAAAAACGTGTTGGCGATCTCTCCGGTGGTGAGCGCAACCGTGTACATTTGGCCAATATGCTCAAGTCTGGCGGCAACCTGTTGCTGCTTGACGAACCCACCAACGACCTGGATGTTGAAACGCTGCGCGCCCTTGAAGAGGCCTTGCTGAACTTCCCGGGCTGTGCAGTCGTTATCTCGCATGACCGCTGGTTCCTTGACCGTATTGCAACGCATATTCTCGCGTTTGAAGGCGATTCGCAGGTTACCTGGTTTGAAGGTAACTATGAAGATTACGAACGAGATCGCAAGCGTCGGCTCGGAGATGCTGCTGATCAGCCGCACAGGATTAAATATAAAAAGATTGATGCATAACATATTGTCATTCCCGCGAAGGCGGGAATCCAGCAATATCAAGCTCCCGGTTATCTTCCCGCAAAGGCGCCGTGAATACTTCCATGCAGGCTTGGCTGCAGCTTCCCTGCTGCAGACACTTTGCTGAAAGACAACTGGAAGCTCTCCTTCATGACCCGTGCTACATCCCGATTACTCCTTATTTTTTTTCTGTTATTACTCAACAAAGGAGTAATAGCCGATGTCGTCAAACCAGCCCTCGTTGAAATCAGCGTTTTCACCAGTGGCCATTACAAGATAGAAGTGAGAGCCAGCGTTGAAGCTCTGTTGACTGGCATTAATGCGCAATACAAGAACACCACCGAAGCGCCGACAGCAGACGAGTACGATGAATTGCGGGCATTACCTGCAGTTGAATTACAGGAAAGATTCAAACCCTTTTATGAAACCTTCGAAACCAAGGCGCAGTTACTATTCGATAACCAGCCTACTCCACTGAAAATCACCCGGGTAGATATTCCGGTTCCCGGTTACACCCAGGTGCCTCGCAACAGTGTGATCTATCTCGAAGGAAAAATCCCGAGAAATGCAAAGCTGCTTCACTGGTACTACCCGGCTGCGTTTGGTGACAATGCGGTGCGAGTAAGGCAGGTCGATGAAAGCAATGAAAAATGGCACTGGTCGCAATGGCAATGGATTCGCAGTGACAAAACTAGTGATGCTTTCTCACTGACCGAGGTTTTTACTCAGCGCTCTACCTGGTCGGTGATCACGGAATATATCAATGCCGGCTATGCACACATTTTGCCATTTGGAATGGATCATATCCTTTTCATTATTGGTATTTTTCTTCTGAGTACGAAAATCCGGCCATTACTCTGGCAGGTCACCATGTTCACCATTGCGCATACCATCACACTGGGTTTGTCGATGACTGGTGTTCTTAATCTGCCCGCAAATATCGTTGAACCGTTAATCGCACTGTCCATAGCCTACATTGGAATTGAAAACATCTGGCACAGGAAGCTGCATAACAGCCGCCTGCTGCTGGTGTTTGCTTTTGGTCTGCTGCACGGCATGGGTTTTGCCAGTATGCTGCAAGAATTCGGTATGCCGGAAGATGCCTTTATCACCGCATTGATCAGTTTCAATATCGGAGTGGAAATTGGACAGCTGGCAATCATTTTAATAGGTTTTTTGAGTGTCGGCCTGTGGTTCAGAAACCGCGACTGGTACCGAAACGTCATCATCATCCCAGGCTCTGCACTGATCGGTCTTACCGGGCTATACTGGACCTATGATCGCATCGTGATATGAATCAAGACTATTTGCACCTGAATGGTTTATGATAATGCGGATATAACAAAAATTACGCTGTCATCAGCCTGCGGTTACTTCCACTTGGAACTGATGAACGAATCACCGAGGAAAAAAAATGAACGTGAATGAAATAATGTGTAAACATATTACGACCGTCGCTCCGGATACCAGTGTCATGGAAGCGGCATCGCTGATGTGCCTTTATCGTTACAGTGGTATTCCGGTGGTTGACGGCGAAAAACTCGTTGGACTGATTGCAGAAAAAGATGTTCTATCTCACTTGTTTCCAAAACTCGAAGATGCCATGGAAAGCCTGGCAACTATCGACTTCACCGAAAAAACCAAAGAATATTCTTCTTTATTGACAAAGCCTGTCTCAGACCTGATGGCTAAAAATGTCAAAACCGTGACCGCTGACATGCCAATATTGAAAGCCGCCGTTTTCATGGCAAACAACCGTTTCAGAAGAATACCTGTTGCTGACAATGGTAAATTGATCGGCATGGTCAGTCTGGGTGATATCCACAAGGCCATTTTCCATCAGAGCATCAAAGCTTCCAAGGGATCCTGATTCACCATGTCGGAATTTCCTGTCTCCGTGCTTGGCATAGTTGCCTGGTCAGGCACTGGAAAAACCACCCTGCTCGAGCGACTGATACCTGCCCTGAAAAGCAAGGGTATCCGTGTTGCTGCCATTAAACATTCTCACCATGATTTTGAGATCGACAAGCAGGGAAAGGATTCGGATCGCTTGAGAAAAGCCGGGGCGGACCAGATTATTCTGGCATCCAGGTATCGAACGGCCTTTATCATCGAGGAAGATGGAGAAACGGAGCCAGAGCTGCATCGACAACTCAGTCGGCTTGATACTGAAAAACTGGATCTTGTATTGGTAGAAGGTTTCCGCCAGGAAGCGATACCGAAAATCGAAGTTTACCGACCGGCCCTGAATAAACCACTGCTTTATCTTGAAGATGACAGTATTGTAGCGGTGGCCTCTGATGAGCCACCTGTACAGGAGATATCTGTTCCGGTGTTGCCGTTGAATGATGAGCAGGCAGTATGCGAATTTATTGTGAATCTGCTAACCACGACTTAAGCAGTTCATAGCCTACAGAAAGTACTACAGCCCCTACAAACAGCCCGATAATACCAAACGCCAGCATGCCACCGATGGCGCCCATCATGATAATCAGAATCGGTGTCTTGCTGTCACGCCCCATCAAAAAGGCACGCAATGGTGTATCAATAATGCTGATCACTATGGCCAATACCAGAAAAGCAATGGCTACAAACAAGGTGCTGCTATAAAAAAGATAGATAGCAACCGGCAATAAAATTAACATTGGAGGTAACTGTATGGTCGCCACAACCAGCACCGCCATGGTCCAGAAACCCGTGCCCGGTACCGCTGCCAGCATCATCCCTGCTCCAGAAAGCATGGCCTGAATAATCGCCACACCCAGAATACCCTGCGCCACATTACTGACGGTTGAAACCGCAAGGCTGCTTAAAACGAGTCCCTTTTCATCTGCAATTTTTTTACTCAGGTTATCCGACCATTGCCTGGCAGTATCAGCCTGATAAAGAAATAACGCTGCAATCACAATAGCCACCATGGTTTGCAGCAGCATCGCACCAAAACTGGCAGACAATGACAACAATTGTTTACCAACGGTTTGAAATACCGGTGAAAGCTTTTGAAAAATGGTTTCGATATCCTTGGTAACAACAAGCTCTTGCAGGTAAGTGCCCATTAAAGGAATCTTGGCGAGTAAAGGCTGTATTGCCGGTAATTCCACTTTTCCTGAATCAAGGTAGTCAGAAATCAAACGCACCACATCGATAGATGAACTGGTTAACAACACCATTGGCAAAATGACCAACCCCATGAGTCCAACAGCAATGAAAGTAGCAGACAATAATGACTTTTGGTTTGTAACCTCACAGAGCTTCTGATAAAGCGGATAAACAGCAATAGCAATTATTCCACCCCACATCAGTGGAATAATGAATGGCTTAATAATCTCATAGCACCAGAGGATCAGCAGAAAGATCAGCCCGAGGCGGATAAAGAGATTAACTGTTTGGGATGAATCTGTAGAAATCATTATTAACTGACTATATCTTTGTCGCCAAAACTGTATTTCTCAAAAGCTTTCATTGTGGACGACCGATTGCGTAATAGGTAAAGCCTTTTTTCTTGAGGCGTGCAGGGTCATACTGATTACGCCCGTCAAAGATAACCGGTGTGGAAAGGTGGTCTTTAATGACATCAAAATCGGGGGCTTTGAATTGCTGCCATTCAGTAACTATTATCAAGGCATCAGCATTTTGTAATGCGGCCTCTTTGGTACCCATGAGAGTCAGATCATCACGACTGCCGTAGATACGCTGACATTCGTTCATCGCTTCCGGATCAAACGCCTGCACTTTGGCTCCTGCATTCCACAGAGCTTCCATGACAACGCGCGAAGGTGCTTCACGCATATCATCCGTTTTGGGTTTAAAGCTTAGTCCCCAAAGTGCAAAAGTTTTACCTTTAACACCCTCGTTGAAATGATTTGTAATCTTGTCAAAAATGACTTCTTTCTGACGATAGTTAACTGCTTCAACGGCCTTAAGTAACTCGCTGTTATAGCCAATGCCGTCAGAAGTACGGATGAGAGCCTGCACGTCTTTGGGAAAACAGGAACCGCCATAACCACAACCGGGATAAATAAACTGGTATCCAATACGCGTATCCGACCCGATACCATGGCGCACGGCCTCGATATCTGCACCTAGTCGTTCAGCCAGCTGTGACATCTCGTTCATAAAGCTGATCTTGGTGGCCAGCATGCAGTTGGCCGCGTACTTGGTCAGCTCGGCACTACGTACATCCATAACAATAATCTTCTCATGGTTGCGGTTAAATGGCGCATACAATTCACGCATAGTATCGGCAACATCTTCATCGTCAGTACCAATAACAATACGATCCGGACTCGTACAGTCTCCAACAGCTGCACCTTCCTTGAGAAACTCAGGGTTGGAAACCACGTTAAAATTGATATCGACACCGCGACTGGCAAGCACTTCTTCCACCCTGGCCCTGACCTTGTCGGCGGTACCCACTGGAACCGTGCTTTTATCTACTATTATTTTTGGACTATCCATGTGAGTAGCAATGGTTTCTGCGACAGACAGCACGTATTTCAGGTCAGCCGATCCATCTTCATCCGGAGGAGTACCAACCGCGATAAACTGGATTTCACCATGAGCTATACCCTCGGCAGCATCGGTACTGAAATGCAAACGTCCTTCCTGGTAATTATGCTCAACCAGTGGCGTCAGGCCCGGCTCGTAAATTGGAATGATGCCTTTCTTGAGATTATCGACCTTTTGCTGGTCTACATCGATACAATAAACATCATGTCCTGCGTCGGCCAGCACAGCAGCCTGTACCAGGCCAACATATCCGATACCAAAAACCGTAACTTTCATTGATTTCCCTGAGTAATACGTAAAAATATGAAAATGAATTCTAACAAAGAAAAGTGACGATTTACTGACATATTTCAGTAAAATGACTATATGAAACAGATTCACTGGCCCGCTATCCTGCACTATGACAATGATCCGGAACTTGAATTTTTGGACAATGAGTCTGCCTGGCATCAGGTTTTAACTTCAAGCGACAATGCTTTTGAACCACAGGATCGCTTGATTGACAGCGAAGGACAGGTTTTTTCGTGCAAAGAGCTGAGTCAGGCGCCAGCTGTAGAGCTGCAATCACAGGAAAACATAAAACTGGAAACTATGCTGGGGCTGATCAAGGCACACCTGGCTGACGCCGGATCATGCTGTGTCGCCAAAACTTATGCGCCGACGATCCGGGATGCGATAAAGATTCTTGAAAATAACCAATGTGGAATCGATTAACGCCTGAATTTATTTTTCTGCACCCAGTTTGATGGCATGGCTACTTCGAATATCCGCATCAGACTGGCGTTGTTGCAAAGGTGTGCTGGTATCCCAACCCTGAACATGTTGTTCCACCAGTTTATGCATCATGTCAATATGCTGATCCTTGGTGTTTAGACAGGGAATATACTGATAATTCTCACCACCGGCTTGCAGAAAAATATCCCTGTTTTCCATCGCAATTTCTTCCAGCGTTTCCAGGCAGTCCGCGCTGAATCCGGGACAGATAACCTGTACGCTTTTTATACCCTGCTTACCCAGAGACTCAAGGGTTTTATCCGTGTAGGGTTTCAACCATTCCTTGGCACCAAGGCGTGATTGAAACGTAATCTGCCATTGAGACTCGGCAAGACCCAGTCTGTCTGCAAGCATACGTGCTGTTTTCTGGCATTCGCAAAAATAGGGGTCGCCTTTTAACAGGTAATCTTTGGGGATACCATGGAAAGACATGATGAGTTTTTCTGCCTTTCCATGCTCCTGCCAATAATCACGAACACTTTGCTCAAGCGAAGAAATGTAGTCGGCCACGTCGTGATAATGATTGATGAAGCGCAGCTCGGGTACCCAGCGCCAGTGTTGAAACTCAGCAGTAACCGCATCGAATGTCGACGCCGTTGTGGTAGCTGAATACTGGGGATAAAGAGGAAACACCAGTATCTTGCGGGCACCGGCCTGACGCAATTTTTCAAGCCCGCTGGCTATTGATGGATTTCCATAGCGCATGGCCATCACCACTTCGAACTGGTCGGGATAAACCTGCTGCAGGCTCGATTGAAGTCTCTCAGCCTGCCGTTGAGTGATAGACAACAGGGGCGAGCCTTCTTCGGTCCATATTTTTTTATAGGCTTTTGCCGAGCGAGGTGGACGTGTCGTCAGGATAAACAGGTTCAACACCATCCACCACACAGGGCGCGGCACTTCAACCACGCGCGGATCCGAAAGAAATTCACGCAAATAGCGACGGACGTCTGAAGTCTCACAGGAATCAGGCGTGCCCAGGTTGGTCAATAGCACACCGGTCTTTTCAACCTGGTGATGGTTATAATCAGATTCGTTGATAAACTTCATAACAGAAAATTTTTATATTTAGATATGACTGAAACAATATCATGAAACAAAACACTCGGCACTGGATTCAAATGAAAACCTTTTTATTTCTGAAGCTGTTGTTTTTCACCGGCTTTCCTGTAGCTGTACAGGCCACTGAAATGTCCACGGGAATGACTGGCCAACAGCTCAGCGTACAGGTCGTCAATATTTTTGAAAACGGCACGATTGAAACCATTGCTCCCTCCGGTAAACGTCAGAAAGTTCAGCTGGCGGGGATTCAGGCCATCTCCTTTCCCAACCAGGTAAAGTCAGCCACTGCCAAAAGGCTTAAAACCCTGATACTCGGTAAAACAGTGCTGATTCAAACCACCGGTAATCAACATGTTTTAATGTCACTGGGAGGCATGGATATCGCTAGTCGCATCGTCAGCGAAGGAGTCGCCCTGATTGAGGAAAGAAGTTTGAAGCGTTTACCCATGTCCCGCCAGCAGCAACTCATATCAGCTGAAGAATATGCCAGGCAATATCGCAGAGGAATCTGGCAACAACAACGCCCTGCATTGCAGCAGCGTTTTCACCATCCTCTATGGCCAGCTGACCGTCTACCCTCTCCTGTTACCAAGGCTCCGGTTTACAGACCAGACACGAAGTAATGATTAGGCTAGAATAGTCCTATGAACCTGCAAACACAGATCAGCAAAACCGAGGCCAACATCGCTTTTTTCGAAGCCAGGTTTGCGCTGATCGAACATCTGCCTGACAGCATCTACAAACAAGCCCAACTGAAGGCCTACCAGGCTATGCACAAACAACTTTCAGACCAACTTGAAGAACTTCAAATCAAGCAGCAAGCTCTGCGTGCACGCAAGAAATCTTCATAATCAGTATTGAAGATTTTCCGGCAATTCTTTCCTGCCAAAAATAATAGCTGTGCTAATCTATATTAAATAAGTAAATAACCAACAATTCCTTTTACAAAATCCGCATCAATTATGAGCGATAACCTGGAACTTCTGCGAGCCACTGCTGCCCTCTCCGGCAGTAACGCCAATTTCATAGAAGAGATCTATGAACAATACCTGCAGGATCCAGGCAACGTAAGTGATGAATGGCGAAAACATTTTGACCAGATGCAAAGCCAACAGCCCAATGCTGTTGCCGATGTACCCCACTCCCCAGTACGCCAGCATTTCGCTTTGCTGGCGCGTGACCTCAATCGTCCAGCAGGCCCTGCTGATAACAGCCTGACCGCAGATGCAGCTGAAAAACAGGCAGCGGTATTACGTCTCATCAATGCCTACCGGGTACGTGGCCATCAGCATGCCGAACTTGACCCGCTCACTTTACGTGACAGAGTGGATGTGCCCGATCTTTCTCCGGCCTTTCATAACCTGACACCTGTTGACCTGGACAAGGTTTTTAATACCGGTTCACTGTATGCGGAAGAACAGCTGCCGTTGAAACAGATCATCAGGTTTCTGGAAAAAGTTTACTGCGGCAATGTTGGTTCAGAGTACATGCATATCACCGACACCGAACAGAAACGCTGGATCCAGAAACGTCTTGAAGGGTACCAGGTCAATCCGGAAATCGATGATGAATACCGTCGCTGGCTGCTGACCCTGGTAACAGCTGCAGAAGGACTGGAACGCTACCTGCATACCAAGTACGTCGGGCAAAAACGTTTTTCCCTGGAAGGTGGCGAAACCCTTATCCCGTTACTGGACGAACTGATTCAACGTTGTGGCACCAAGGGTATCGAGGAAGTCGTCATAGGCATGGCGCACCGCGGCCGTCTGAATGTATTAACCAACATCCTCGGCAAACCACCCCAACAGATTTTTGATGAGTTCGAAGGCAACAAGGAAATTTCTGAAGAAATACGCTCCGGTGATGTGAAGTATCACATGGGCTTTTCAACCGATATCAATACACCGGGTACCAGTGTGCATGTCGCGCTTGGTTTTAACCCGTCGCACCTTGAAATCATCGGCCCGGTCATTCAGGGTTCGGTGCGTGCCCGCCAGCACAGGCGCGGTGATCATATCGGCAACCATGTACTACCCGTGGTTATCCATGGCGACTCGGCTTTTGCCGGCCAGGGTGTGGTCATGGAAAGTTTTAACATGTCCCAGGCACGCGGTTATGGAACGGGTGGTACGGTACATGTAGTTGTCAATAACCAGATTGGTTTTACCACCAGTAATCCACTTGATACCCGCTCTACCCTGTATTGCACCGATGTGGGTAAAACAGTGCAGGCCCCTATCTTTCACGTGAATGGCGATAGCCCAGAGGCAGTGATATTCGTCACTCGACTGGCGCTGGACTTCAGAAACCGTTTCAGAAAAGATGTCATCATCGACCTGGTTTGCTATCGACGTCATGGCCACAATGAAGCGGATGAACTGGCTGTTACCCAGCCCATGATGTACAAAAAAATTCGTAATAAGCAAACCACCCGCGAACTGTATGCACAAAACCTGATCGCCAAGGGCATTATCAGCCCGGAAACAGCCAGTGACCTGGTCGATGATTATCGTGAAGAGCTTGAAAAGGGCATTGTGGTAGCAAGGCCGGTGTTGTGTGACCTGGGTGACCACCATACCGTGAAATGGAACCCATACAAAGGCATCAACTGGGATTACAAGGTCGATACCAATATCACTCACGAACACCTGCTCTACCTGGCCGAACAGCTTCGAAAAGTACCAGAGGATTTTGAATTACACCCACGTATCGTCAAGATCATGGACAATCGCCACAAGATGGCCATCGGTGAACAAATGGTGGACTGGGGATTCGGTGAAACACTGGCTTATGCCTCTCTGCTGGAACAGGGGATTCCGGTAAGGCTGTCCGGCCAGGATTCAGGCCGGGGTACCTTCTTTCATCGTCATGCAGTACTGCATAACCAGGCCAATGGTGATGGCTACGTACCGCTTTCCAACATCAGTGAAAACCAGGCTGACTTTGTCGTCATCGACTCAGTCCTTTCCGAAGAAGCCGTTCTCGCTTATGAATACGGCTATGCCACCGCTGAGCCAACTGCACTTACAATCTGGGAGGCGCAGTTTGGCGATTTTGCCAATGGCGCCCAGGTGGTCATCGACCAGTTTATTTCCTCAGCCTACAGTAAATGGGGACTGCACTGTGGTCTCACCCTGTTTCTACCTCATGGCTATGAAGGCCAGGGAGCGGAACATTCTTCAGCGCGTATCGAACGCTACATGCAGTTATGCGCAGAGCATAATATGCAGGTTTGTGTTCCCAGTAGTGCTGCCCAGACTTTTCATTTACTGCGTCGTCAAATGTTACGTCCTTTCCGTCGGCCACTGGTGGTAATGACACCCAAGAGCTTACTGCGTCATCCACTGGCAGCTTCGCCATTGTGGAAGTTCACCGAAGGCCAGTTCCATAATGTGATCGGAGATCCGGAAGAACCAGACCCAATCAAGGTCACAGACATTCTGATGTGCTCCGGCAAGGTCTATTATGAACTGCATGAAGCACGCAAGGCTCGTAATATTGAACATGTCGCCATCATCCGTATCGAACAGATGTACCCATTCCCTGTAGAAGACTTTACTGCTGCCATTGCCCCCTACTCCAATGCTGACAAGATGATCTGGGTTCAGGAAGAACCACAAAACCAGGGAGCCTGGGACATGATCAAGCATCGCTTTCTGCGCCAAATGGAGGTGGGCAGGGATTTATTTTATGTGGGTAGACCCGCTGCCGCGGCCCCTGCCGTAGGTTACCCCAAATTACACAGACAACAACAGGAAACCCTGATCGAAGAAGCACTCACCGGTCAGTTTAACCCAAGCATGAACTGCAGGATTCCACAATGACGATAGAAGTCCATGTACCCGCTTTACCTGAATCAGTCACCGATGCCACGATTTTAAGCTGGCATAAACAGCCAGGCGACACGGTCAAACGCGATGAGAATATAGTTGACCTTGAAACCGACAAGGTAGTACTGGAAGTGACCGCAACGGCTGAAGGTGTTCTTGAACAGGCGTTGTTCAATGAAGGCGATACTGTTGAAGCTGGACAGTTACTGGCGACAATTGCTCAAGGCGCTTCATCCACAGCCAGCTCTCCAGAAGCTGCCAGCAAAACACCTGCACCTAAAGCAGAAACAACTTCAAACAAAGATGCCGATGTACTCACCCCTGCGGTTCGCAAACTGGTTAAGGAACATAAACTCGATCCCTCCCAGATCAAAGGTAGTGGCAAGGACGGACGTATACTGAAATCCGATGTCATGTCTTATCTCGATTCGCAGGAAACGCAGGAAGAAACCGACAAAGACAGTCAGGCCATCAGCCAATCGGTCGCTACCATGACGACAGGTGAACGTCCCGAGCAACGCGTTCCCATGACAAGATTACGCGCACGCATTGCTGAACGCCTGATCGAAGCGCAACAGACAGCAGCAATTCTGACGACCTTTAACGAGGTCAACCTGGATGCTGTTAATCGTATGCGCGCCGATTACCGAGACCGCTTCGAAAGCAAACATGATGTGCGCCTTGGATTCATGTCATTTTTTGTCAAGGCAAGTATCGAGGCATTAAAACGTTTTACCGCGGTCAATGCATCTATTGATGGCAATGATATTGTTTACCACGGCTATTATGATATTGGCGTTGCAGTCGGCTCTCCGCGCGGTCTGGTGGTTCCGGTACTACGCAATGCCGACCAGATGTCATTCGCTGATATCGAGAAAAACATCAAGCAACTGGGCACCAAGGCCCGGGAAGGTACGCTTACCTATGAAGAACTCAACGGTGGCACCTTTACCATTTCCAACGGCGGTATATATGGCTCGATGCTGTCGACGCCAATCCTCAATCCACCCCAAAGCGCTATCCTTGGTATGCATAACATTCAGCAACGCCCCGTTGTAGAAAAGGGTGAGATAGTCATCCGGCCCATGATGTACCTGGCACTGTCTTATGACCATCGCATTATCGATGGCAAGGAAGCTGTACAGTTTCTGGTGACGATCAAGGAATGCCTGGAAGATCCAGCGCGGCTGCTGCTGGATATTTAACAAATACCTGATTAATTGTCATTTCGAGCTTGTCGAAACACTTTACCGGATCCTGCGATCCTCGCCTGGAATGACACCTGAGGAATCCAATGAGCACAATCAAACAAACCGATTTTATTCAAAGCATCGCTGATGGTTTTCAGTTTATATCCTATTACCACCCGAAAGATTATATTGATGCACTTTACCAGGCTTACCTGAAAGAACAGTCTCCTGCCGCGAAAGATGCCATGGCACAGATACTGGTTAACTCGCGCATGTGTGCAGAGGGCCAGCGCCCTATCTGCCAGGACACGGGGTCTGCTGTTGTATTCCTGGAAATCGGTATGGACGTGCAATGGGATGCTGACCTGTCTGTCGAGGAAATGGTGAACGAAGGTGTGCGCCAGGCTTACAACCATCCGGATAATGTATTGCGGGCATCAATGGTTAGTGATCCGCTGGGCGCCAGGCAAAATACCCGCGACAATACACCGGCAATTGTTCATACCCGCGTAGTCAAAGGTGACAAGGTTGAAGTCAAGCTGGCTGCCAAGGGCGGTGGTTCTGAAAACAAATCCAGGTTCACCGTATTGAACCCCAGTGCGTCGCTGGTTGACTGGGTACTGGAAACCGTACCTGCACTGGGTGCCGGCTGGTGCCCTCCGGGCATGCTGGGTATCGGTGTCGGCGGTACCGCCGAAAAGGCCATGATGCTGGCCAAGGAATCACTGATGGAGCCGGTCAATATCCAGGAACTGATTGAAAAAGGCCCCTGCTCGCGTGCAGAAGAAATCCGTCTTGAACTTTATGAAAAAATCAATGCGCTGGGCATTGGTGCGCAGGGCCTGGGGGGCATGACCACCGTACTGGATGTCAAAATTGCTGATTTCCCTACGCATGCGGCCTCTTTACCGGTCGGCATGATTCCAAACTGCGCAGCAACCCGCCATATTGAGTTCGAACTGGATGGCAGCGGACCTGCCCTGTTGACGCCACCATCGTTGTCAGACTGGCCCGATGTCACCTGGGAAGCTGCGGAAGATACCCGGCAGGTTAACCTGGATACCGTCACCCGCGAGGAAATCAGCTCATGGCAACCGGGAGACCGGCTGTTATTAAGTGGCAAAATGCTCACCGGCCGTGATGCTGCTCACAAGCGGATTGCCGATCTGCTCGCCAGAGGTGAACCCATGCCAGAAGGCGTGGACTTTACCAACCGCTTTATCTATTACGTTGGCCCGGTTGATCCTGTCAGGGACGAAGTGGTTGGCCCTGCGGGCCCCACCACTTCCACCCGCATGGACAAATTCACCGAAATGATGCTGGGTGAAACCGGACTGGTTGGCATGATTGGAAAAGCCGAACGTGGCCCGGTGGCCATTGAAGCCATCAAGAAACATCAGGGAGTCTATTTAATGGCTGTTGGCGGGGCTGCCTACCTGGTTTCACAGGCCATCAAGTCATCCCGCATAGTTGCCTTTGAAGAGCTGGGAATGGAAGCTATCCGGGAATTTGAAATTGAGAATATGCCGGTAACAGTTGCTGTCGATGTCAACGGTAATTCAGCTCATAAAACCGGGCCGGCTGAATGGAAAATAAAAATCGCTGATATGATGAAATAAATCAGTTGATACGACAGTCAGGACACTCTTCGAGCTGCAACTGTATCTGCTCAATGTACTCAGGTTCAAGACTTGAAACCAGTTGATAAGCCAGATGTCGACGCTCCATAAGCTCCCGAACATGTTCGGATTTGGCAGATGCAGAGGGAATACTTTCGTGGAAATCTACCAGAAAGGGGGCTCGGGTTCCCCGGTATTCGGTCATCGCACCGGACTGGTACAGAATAATGCCCATACGAGTGAGCAAACGTGAAAATGCCCTGGTGATAATCATGTAACTGTAATCAATACCCTGAGAGATACCATAGTAAGAAATGGCTCTTAACATACCCCAGGTAATTTCAAATTGATCTTTGCCCTCGATAGCCCCAATCCAGTCGAGTTGATTTCGAGTCACATTGGCAAACTGGTTATTACTGGAAACATTCTGTTTGATAATACAGAAACGGGAAATTTCACCGATATTTTTCCGATCAATGCCCGTCAGAAATCCCGGAGAAAGACTATTTATCTTTTCCACAGGGAGAGCGTCAGAATCAGGAATTATCAAGCGTGTTGAAGCTACCCACAGGCCAGATTGCTTTTCCCTGACGATAAAATGGACGGAATGATCATCCCAGTCATCCATCTCTTCACCTGTAGGATACGAGGCGGGGTCCAGATATCCCCGCTCAAGGCAGAAGACCCGGTAGCGTATTTGTTTGTTGATGCTTTTCCCGAAATCCGTATCGCAAAGAAAAATCTCGAAACGGTCGTCAAACATAGAAATCGATTGTTTCAGTTTTTTTGAATATATGGGTTAAAATAACACTATTAAGCTAACACACACATAATAAATCGCAATCAGGGAAAACATGAAGTTCCTCGATAAAATTGGAAAGCTTATTGAACTGCACAGGATGAATCTGGCAGCTCCCTACCATGAATACTTCAAAATGGAAGTTGCCACCACCGAGGAGCTAAAACAGACTTCATACCGGCTTCGCTACGATGTCTACTGCGAAGAACTTGGCTGGGAAGATAGGGAAAAATTTCCCGAACACCTGGAAACTGATGAATTTGATCCCTGGTCGGAGCATTGCCTGCTATATCACCGTGGTACCAGACAATATGCCGGAACCGTTCGCCTGGTCAAAACCCACCCGGATTTTCCAGAACAGAACATCCCCATGATCGCTCATTATGACGGCGAATTCTGGGACACACCCTTTAGCCCGCTAAAAATGCCCCTGGGCTCTTATGGTGAAATTTCCCGGCTGGCACTGCTTCAGATGTTCAGAAAACGCGCCGGCGAACGCGAAACACCCGATGGCCAGGGTAGAGAACTGTTTGAATGGAACCAGACAGAACGGCGACGCTTCCCACATATCGCTCTGGGCCTCTATCTATCAGCAGCAACAGCTGGTCTCTCCCAGGGAATGACCGGTGTGTATGCCATGATGGAGCCTCGTCTGGCACGTCACTTGAGATTTGCCGGTATTCGATTTGAACAGGTCGGCGATCCGATTGAATTCAGGGGAAAACGCGCACCTTATTACATCTCAAGGGAAATATTACTTAAAAGCCTTGTCAAACCACTTCGCGGCCTGCTTTACGCCATCGCAGATGACATGGATATTGATTTAAAGAAAAAGTTTTAAGCTTTCTGTCTCCCGGGAGACCCTTTTCACCGGCAAGCGAACCTTATGTCCAATTTAATTAAAGCTACAGGGTCAGTACGCCTGCCATTTCTCAGTTTAACTGTTGTCTGCCTGTTGCTGGGCGTTAGCAGCGTCATTTTCAATGGCACCCAGCTCGACCCTGCACTACTCATACTGGTAGCGCTGGGTGGTTTATCTGCTCATGCCAGTGTTAACCTCCTTAATGAATACATCGATTACAAAAGCGGCCTGGATCTGAAAACCATAAAAACACCTTTCAGCGGCGGCAGTGGTACTTTGCCGAAATATCCTGAGGCTGCCGCGACAGTCCTCTTGCTGGGTATTACGACACTCTTGATCACGGTTAGCATAGGACTTTATCTCACCTGGTTGCAGGGCCTGCCATTGTTCATTCTTGGATTGTGTGGCGTCATCATCATTCTGGTTTATACACACTGGATAAATCGCTGGCCTTTGATATGCCTGATAGCTCCCGGCGTTGCCTTTGGTCCAATCATGGTGACCGGAACTGAGCTGGCCCTGAGCAATCAAGTGACGCCTCTAGCCCTGGTTATTTCACTGGTTCCATTTTTTGTAGTCAACAATCTGCTACTGCTCAATCAGATACCTGATATCGAAGCTGACCGCAGCGTTGGGCGCAATCACTTTCCCATCCGCTATGGAGCCGAATCTGCTTTCAATGTATTCAGGCAGTTTAATCTTCTGGCTGCTATCGTTATCATTAGCGGGTACCTGACCGGACTTTTCCCGGCCCTGGTATTGATCGCATTACTGCCATTAATTGTTAATTCGGGCAAAGTATCGATAGATAATCTTGAAAATAAAATGAAAACCAATGCATTGGCAGCCAATGCCACTCCGGCGCTATCTTCTCTGGCTCTGCTGATAGCGCCTGTTATTTAGCGAAGGAATCAGAATATGACCCATTTTAATTATGATGAAGCCTTTTCCCGGAATATTGGCTGGATTACGCAGGAGGAACAACAAAAACTCCGCAATTGCCGTATTGCCATTGCTGGAATGGGTGGCGTCGGTGGAGCCCATTTACTTACCCTTTCCCGGCTGGGCATCGGTCACTTCAATATTTCTGATCTGGATGAATTCGAAGTGGCCAACTTCAACCGACAGGCCGGAGCCAATATGAAAACCCTCGGTCGCCAGAAAGTCGAGGTGCTTGAAGAGATGGCCAGGAACCTGAATCCGCAGCAGGAAATCAAGTCATTTCCTCATGGTGTGACGGAAGATAATGTTGATGAGTTTCTCGATGGCGTAGACCTGTACGTTGATGGTCTGGACTATTTTGCAGTTTCTGCACGCAGAGCAACCTTTGCCAAATGTCATGAAAAAGGTATCCCGGCAGTGACAGCAGCTCCACTTGGAATAGGTGCTGCAGTTTTAAACTTCATGCCGGGTGGCATGTCATTTGAAGAATATTTTCGTCTGGAAGGTAAACCGGAAATGGAACAGCTGCTGAGCTTTCTGATCGGACTTTCTCCGGCCATGCTGCAGCGTACCTATCTTGCGGACCCCACCACGGTTGATCTTGCCAATCACAAGGGACCTTCTACTCCTATGGCTGTTGAAATTTGTGCCGGTATGGCCGCCAGTCAGGCAATGAAAATACTATTAAAGCGTGGTCCTGTTTTAGCCGCCCCGTGGGGACAGCAGTTTGATGGCTATCGGGACAAATACAAGAAAACCTGGCGCCCCTGGGGCAATAATAACCCAATCCAGAAGCTGACTCTGCTGCTCGCTAAAAAACAACTGGGCATTACATAGCCACTTCATTTTGACTGATACTTAACTGACTCCATGAATGACACGCTAGCACAACGCTCCAGACTGGAAGCCCAGAAAACACCGGTGGCTATTATCCACAGCGGTCTGTTTGTGTTCGCCAACCAGGCTTACCTGGACATGTTCGGGTTCGATGATTTTGAAGACCTGCAAGCCACCACCTTACTGGATCTGGTGAACGATCAGGACCAGGAGCAAATTAAGCTGCAGTTGCACCAGACCGCTCTTGATAAATCAGGAAATCAGAGCGGACAAGAGAAACAGTTTTCCATGCAAAAAGCTGACGGTGCGGAGCTTTCAGTCAATATCGAATTCAGTAATATCGTTTTTGACGAAGAAGACTGCGTTCAGATCTCTGTAAGGCCGGCCAGTCAGTCAAAATTTGTTAATTTCATGCGTTCTGTTTCCTGGGGCTACTACCTCAGTATCGTGGTTCTGCTGTTTCTTTCATTGCTACCCAACATGCTGTTGTTGAAACTCAATATCAACAACTCTCCTGTTGTATTCTTTCCACCGGATGAGCCAGCCGTTGTTGCTGATGACGAGTTACGGGAATTCTTTCCAAGCGATCAGGTTATCGTGTTTCTTTTTGAAGGCGTCGCCCTTTATTCTGACGGCTTTTTAAATGCTTACCATTCATTAGCTGAAAAATTAAAAGAGCACCCGAAAATTGAAAAGGTGATGTCTGTTACCACACAGGATCATATTTCAGGTAGTGCAGAAGGTTTTTCAGTGACACCGTTAATTGATGTTGAAGAACTTGATGACTCCCATCCGAGGGATCGCAAAGCGATAATGCTGGCAGATCGCTTCGCCCGCGGCAGCCTGGTTTCTGAAACAGCAGATGCGATTGGACTGGTGGTTATTCCGCAGGATGCCAGCAACAGCATTCTCAGACTGCAATTACTCAATGACATCAATGCCGTCATCGATGAATTACGCCTTGCCGGGTATGTCACCGCGGTTGCAGGTGAAGTGCCAATGGATGTCGCTCAGATCAAATCGATGCTGCGTGATAACATGATATTTATTCCACTAACGACTGCCATTGGTTTATTGCTTATCTGGCTGCTATTCCATCGGTTTCTGGCGGTTTTTATCAGCGGTGCTGTCATCGGAGTCATTGTCAGCAGCACCATTGCCATCTATGTCATAGTTGATCAACCATTTACGCTCATTGCCAGTATTACACCTCCCTTGCTGACGGCATTGACGATTGCTGTTCTGGTACACCTGTTTAATGCGGTGCACTATGAAGCACAGCGAGGAAAAATTGGTCGAAACAGGATTCAAAAAGCTGTCAGTAACATTAGACGCCCTGCTCTTTATGCAACTCTCACCACTTCAGCCGGTCTTGCCTCATTAGGACTAAGCCCGATTCCGGCAATTGCTTCATTTGGTTTGATCGCATCATTCGGTGTTTTGCTGATTTTTTTCATTGTTATTTTTATCGTTCCGCAAATTCTCATTCGTTGGGACTTTGCTGCCTGGCCTGCACGTGGAAGCGGATTAAAGTGGATGGATAGCTCTATCATGTATCTGACGCGTGTGGGACTGAAGTACCCTGTCTGGGTGCTTGCAGGAGCCATCCTCATATTGAGTGCCGGCATTCCGTTCATCACCAATATCAAGGTAGAAACCAATCTTCAGGAATTTTTCTCTCCAGAACACGAAATCCGGAAAAGTACCGATCACATCGATAAAACCATGGTGGGTACCACTCCCCTGGACGTGGTATTTAAGTCGGATGAAATTGATGCCTTGAAATCTCCAGAAAACCTTCAACAAATAAAAAGATTCCAGCAATGGGTAGACACCCTGGACGAAGTGGATAATTCGGCTTCTCTCACCGACTTCATAGAGGAAATGCACTGGGGATTTAATGAAGAGCAGGATGAATTCCGCTCCATTCCGGACGATGCCGATCTCATCAGCCAATATTTACTCGTTTATGATGGCAATGATCTCTATGACCTTGTTGACCAGGATTTCCAGATCACCCGCATATCCCTGAACCTTAATGTTCATAGCGCCAATGACATCGGCCGGGTTATCGATAAGATTCGGGACTATCTGGATGAAAACATCGAAAACATGGATACCGACGTGGCTGGCATAGGAAGGTTATTTTCTGACATGGAGGTATTGCTCATTGACGGACAGGTTAGCAGCCTGGGGGGAGCGCTCGTATTGATCTTTGTATTGATGCTGATTTTATGGCGTTCTTTGCTGCAATCGCTGATTTGTATGATTCCCAACCTGTCACCCATCTTACTCATCTTCATCTTCATGGGTATTTTCAATATCTGGCTGGACATGGCTACGGCGATGATTGCCAGTGTGGCTGTCGGTATTGCAGTAGATGACACAATTCACATGTTTCATGCATTTATCAAACGCGTGAAAAATGGCAGCAGGCCCTCTGTTGCCATGCTCAGAACTACTGCTCATGCAGGCCGGGCCATTATGACCACGACGGTGATTTTGTCCTCGCAATTTATGATTTTATTGTTATCCGAATTTATTCCGACAACCAACTTCGGCTTGTTGACCAGCATTGGCCTGATTACGGCTTTGCTGTTTGATTTAATTATTCTGCCAGCAATTTTGATCCTCGTTTACCGCAAATACCAGCAGGCACCTAAAACAGTGACAGAAAATAACGCCGTTAAGACACCAGCGTAAAATTTCGTTATTATGAATTCGCCTTCAGGAAGAAGGCTTCTACACACAAGGAAGTAACATGTTCAAAAATCTGATGATATCAGCCTGTCTGGCACTTTCACTTAGTGACGTTTCCCATGCAAGAGTCAATCAATGTATTGATGAAAAGGGTCATCGTTATTTCACTGACAGGGGCTGTCCGAGACCACAGAGGCAGGCACTCAGACTCAAAAGCCATCGCCACGGATCCGGAGTTTCAGCCTTAATCGTGAATCCCCCCCGGAACCCCAAAACTCTTGAGACTTACTGTAACCCGGGAAAGGGGAAATTTATTCGTTGCGAATAATGTTTACTCGGAGCGCGTCTTGATTGACAGCGCATGCAACTCTTCGCTTTCGAGTTCCGCCTTGACAGTTTCCATCACCATGCGGTGTTGCTGAATGATGGTTTTACCTGAAAAACCATCATAAACAACACTGGCCTCGAAATGGCGCCCGTCACCGGTGACTTCCGCACTGCAGCCTTGCAGGCCGGCTTCAATGAGTTGTTTTATTTTTTCTGTTTCCATTTGGCCCTCATACTTACCAGAGAGTTTTCAAGTATTCACTTTGTTAATGAAATTCGCTCAAGTAGATTTCTACAATTCTCGTGTCGAAGTAAACTTAACATCCGGCCACCTTTCTTCGGCCAGACTCAAGTTGACGCGTGTTGGCGCAAGGTAAACCAGCTGATCATCGCCATCCATCGCCAGGTTATCGTGGTTCTTGGTTTTAAAACGCTGCAGTTCTTTTTCATCATCACAATACACCCAGCGTGCGGTATTGACCTGAACAGGCTCGACCACGGCTTCAACATTGTATTCGTCTTTCAAACGCTGTGCAGCAACCTCAAACTGCAGCACGCCCACAGCACCAAGAATCATGTCGTTGTTTTTCAGTGGACGAAATACCTGCGTGGCGCCCTCTTCGCATAGCTGCACCACGCCCTTTTGCAGTTGTTTTAGTTTCAATGGATCTTTCAATACCACACGACGGAACAGTTCTGGCGCAAAATAGGGAATCCCTTCGTAACGCAATTCTTCACCTTCAGTAAAAGTATCACCAATCTGAATGGTGCCATGATTGTGCAGGCCAATAATGTCTCCTGGATAAGCCTCTTCCACCTGTCGGCGAGCATCGGCCTGGAAGGTGATCGCATTGGAGACCTGTACGGTTTTATTGATACGTACCTGTTTCATTTTCATACCGCCCTTGTAAGATCCCGAACACACTCGCAGGAAAGCCACGCGGTCTCGATGCGCAGGATCCATGTTGGCCTGGATCTTGAACACAAACCCGGAAAACCTGGGCTCGGTTGCTTCTACCAGTCTCTGGCGGGTATGGCGTGGAATCGGCGGGGGCGCATAATTCACAAAGGCATCCAGTAATTCCGAAACACCAAAATTGTTGATGGCTGAACCGAAGAACACTGGAGTCAGTTCACCTTTCATGTAGGCATCCAGATCCAGCTCATGACTGGCACCGCGTACCAGTTCGATTTCATCACGCAGTTCATCGGCCATATCGCCAATGACTTCATCCAGGCGCGGATTATCCAGCCCCTCGATAATCTCACCCTCCATGATCTTACCGCCATGCGTGGCACTAAAAATGTGCGTGGTTTCAGTACGCAGATCAAACACCCCTTTTAAACGTTTACCCATGCCTATCGGCCAGGTCACAGGGGCACACTTGATCTTGAGTATGTCCTCAATCTCATCCAGCAGTTCAATCGGGTCTTTACCTTCACGATCGAGCTTGTTGATGAAGGTCAGAATCGGTGTATCACGCATGCGACAGATTTCCATCAACTTGATAGTGCGTTCTTCCACACCCTTGGCAACGTCGATAACCATAAGTGCCGAATCCACCGCCGTCAGGGTACGGTAAGTATCTTCGGAGAAGTCCTCGTGACCCGGTGTATCAAGCAGGTTGACGATGCGATCCTTGTATTCAAACTGCATCACCGACGAAGTAATCGAAATACCACGCTGCTTTTCCATCTCCATCCAGTCAGAAGTCGCATGGCGGGCAGCCTTGCGGCCTTTCACCGTTCCGGCCAACTGAATGGCACCGCCGAACAGCAACAGCTTTTCAGTCAGCGTGGTTTTACCGGCATCAGGGTGAGAAATTATCGCGAACGTACGACGGCGCTCGACTTCCTGTAAAAATTCAGACATTGATCAACAACAGCTAAAAAAAACTGGCGGGATTATAACCGATATTTGCTGCCACGAATGATTACGGTAGAAATTTTAAAGGACCTTGGCAAAAACCAGCGCATCTTCCCTGCCATTTTCAGCAGGGTAATAACCATTGCGCTGGCCAATCTCGTTGAAACCTTCTGACTCATAAAGTACCTGAGCCACGCGGTTAGTGATTCGCACTTCCAGGAAAACAGTATCTACATTGTGATCCCTGGCGAGCGACAGCAGTCGGGCAAGTATTTTCCTGCCCAGTCCACGTCCCTGAAAATCAGGCAGGATACAAATATTGAGAATATGCGCCTCTCCTGCTGCAATGGACATGACACCATAACCAATGATATCTCCATCAAGCTCCATCACCCAGCAACAATATCCAACGCGCAGGCAATCACTGAAAATGCCGCGAGTCCACGGATGTGAATAACACAGTTCCTCGATATCCATGACTTGCTCAAGGTCGTCGTGCTCCATGGTACGAAGCCTTAACAGAGGGTTTTTTAATATGGCACTCACTGTGACAACACCTGATTCAGTTTCTTTAAGTCTTCCCAGGACTTTGCCTTTTCAGACGGCTTTCTCAGTAAATAGGCCGGGTGGTAGGTCACCAGAACCGGAATACTCCTGTTAACCAACTGGTGCTGCTGCAAACGTAAACGGCCCACCGATTCTTCTGTTTTCAGCAGGTTCTTGGCGGAAACACCACCGACCGATAGAATAATTTTAGGCTTAATCAGGTCAATTTGCCGGTTTAAATAGCCTTCGCAGGCAGTCACTTCCTCAAAAGAAGGATTACGGTTATTAGGTGGGCGGCATTTAAGGATGTTGGCAATAAATACCTGTTGACGATCCAGGCCGATCGCCTTGAGCATATTGTCGAGCAGTTGTCCTGCTCTCCCCACAAAGGGCTCACCCCTGGCATCTTCATCTGCGCCGGGAGCCTCGCCGATGACCATGACATCGGCATCCGGATTACCCACACCAAAAACCGTATTCGTGCGGGTTTTGCAAAGTTCACAACGTTCGCAGTTTGCTATCTGTTGCTGCAAGCCTTCCCAGTCGAGTGATTCCACTCCAGGTATTGGGGGCTTGTCCTTTAATGGAAACACAAGCAGCTCATCTTCTGCATCAGCTTGTGGCATCGTTTCAAGCTGATCTCGATGCTGGTCGTGGTCTTGATCGAGCACCATGTAGGACATAAGATCGTCAGCTGCAGTTCGCTGATCAGTTGGCAGAGTGTCAACAGGCTCAACTGCTTCTGCCTGTTCGGATAAGACCGGCTGCCCAGTAGCCTCCCGCAAACGGTATACCTGTATTCCCATGGTATCTAAATATTTATTGCGGGTTGCTTCTCTCATGATCTAAAAGAAGAAATAGTTATCGTCAAACATCTGCTACCTGTGGATGAGCCCGCTTAATCGGCTCAACCAGCTTATTCCAGGCATTCAGATAGGCCTTGGCAGAAGCAACCACGATATCCGTGTCGGCACCCTGTCCGTTGACGATCATGTCATCCTTTTTAAGCCTGACCGTCACCTCACCTTGTGAATCGGTTCCACTGGTGATGTTATTTACTGAATAAAGTAACAACTCGGTATCACTGTTAATGATGGTCTCAATCGCCTTGAATGCAGCGTCTACGGGACCACTGCCCTGTGAATGACCCGATGATTCTTCACCATTGATACTCAACACGATGGAAGCATCCGGGATTTCACCTGTTTCCGAGCAGACCTTCAAGGAGACCAGTTTGACATTTTCGTTTTCAACGGTTGAGCCGGTATCAGTAACCAGGGCCTGAAGATCATCATCAAAAATTTCGTGTTTCTTGTCAGCCAGTTCCTTGAAACGTGCGAAGGCGGCATTCAGTTCCTGGTCGGATTCGAAGCTGATACCCAGTTCTTCAAGGCGCGTTTTAAAGGCATTACGACCGGAATGCTTACCCATAACCATACGGTTCTGCGTCCAGCCCACATCCTGGGCGCGCATGATTTCATAGGTTTCACGCGACTTTAGTACGCCGTCCTGATGAATTCCGGATTCATGCGCAAAGGCATTGGCGCCGACAATCGCCTTGTTAGGCTGTACCGGAAACCCGGTAATGTTGGAAACCAGTTTTGAACAGTTTACAATCTGGGTGGTATCGAGTTCAGTGTCACAATCAAAAATATCTCGACGCGTACGCACTGCCATGACGATTTCCTCAAGTGAAGCATTACCAGCCCTTTCACCCAGACCGTTAATGGTACATTCCACCTGGCGTGCACCGTTCTGAACCGCGGATAACGAGTTAGCCACGGCGAGTCCCAAATCGTTGTGGCAATGCACGGAGAAAACTGCCTTGTCAGAATTCGGTATACGCTCGCGCAACTGCAGAATGGTGTTGCCAAATTGTTGTGGCAGGTTATAGCCGACGGTGTCCGGCACATTCAGTGTAGTCGCACCCGCTTCAATCACGGCTTCAAAGATGAGGCACAGAAAATCAATTTCTGAACGCCCTGCATCTTCGGCTGAAAACTCGACATTATCCGTATACTGACGGGCACGTTTAACCGCATGCACAGCCTGTTCGAGGACTTCCTCAGGAGACATGCGCAACTTGTGCTGCATGTGGATGGGTGAAGTAGCAATAAAGGTATGAATGCGCGCCGAATTAGCATCTTTCAGGGCCTCTCCAGCACGGTCAATGTCACCATCGAGAGCTCTGGCCAGACCACAAATAGTTGAGTCCTTAACTGTACGCGCCACGGCCTGTACCGCTTCAAAGTCCCCGACACTGGCGATGGGAAAACCGGCCTCAATCACATCAACGCGCATTTTTTCCAGCGCCTTGGCAATACGGATTTTTTCATCCTTTGTCATTGATGCGCCCGGACTTTGTTCACCATCACGCAAAGTGGTGTCAAAAATAATTAACTTGTCGTTAGCCGATGTCTGGTTCATTTCTGTCTCCGTATCACAGAAAAGTCTCGCTGAATTAACCGCTTGATAGTACTGGATTTCCGTCTTCACGGAAATGACAAAACGAGACCTGAGTGTAAATTTGTGTATTTTAAAAAGAAGTTTTTTCTGCTGCGTGCTCTACCCCGCCGGGATTGTATTGATCGCCCCAACTAGGGCAGTAGTCGCAGAAAAGACAGAAAAAGACAGGCAGGCAGGAATGTAACTGCAGGGGAATCTGCACTTACTTTGATAGAAAAATTGTTGCCCGTGATATTCATGATTCGACTATAACGCGAAAAATACCAACAACTCAATCACTTTTCTTTTCTTCGCCTATCTCTTCTTCACCGGGCTCGGAGTTAGAAACCGTATTTCTGACTTCCCGGTGTTGTTTCAGTTTCAACAGGGTCATCACCGGGCCGGAAATGGCGTAGGCAAAGAAAATCAGGAACAACACCAGGGGCGGCTGTAGCAACACTACGGCAAAGCCCAGCATGACTATAACCATCACAAAAAATGGTACTTTTCCCTTGAAGTCCACATCCTTGAAACTGTGATAACGCACATTGCTGACCATTAACAGGCCAACCATCACTGAAAGAAAGGCAACAATGTAGGACACATCGGAACCCTCAATACCGTTATCAACACTGATCCACAAGGCGCCTGCCATAATGGCTGCCGCTGATGGACTAGGCAATCCCTGAAAATAGCGTTTATCTGCTATGCCGATCTGCGTATTAAAGCGTGCGAGGCGCAGGGCTGTACCTGCTGTATACACAAATGCCGCCAGCCAGCCGGCTTTCCCCAGTCCGGTAAGTGCCCACTGATACATTACCAGGGCAGGCGCCAGCCCAAATGACACCATATCGGCCAGGGAATCGTATTCGGCGCCGAATGCAGACTGTGTGCTGGTCATGCGGGCTACGCGTCCATCAAGCCCATCAAGGATCATGGCAGCAAAAATCGCCATTGCAGCCTGTTCAAAATGCCCGTTCATAGCCGCAAGGATCGCAAAAAAACCACTGAACAATGCCGCCGTAGTGAACAGGTTTGGCAACAGGTAAATACCGCGTGGTCGCTTGGCTTTATGAGTCGTCATATCTGCAATTGGAAACGAAAACTTTCGGAAAGTATATATAAAAAATCGCCTTGCGGCGGAAGCTTTTTTAAAAATCTTCCATCGTGCAAAGAAAAACCCGGCATAAGCCGGGTTTATCAGCTATCGATTTAGTAAACGATATTAGTTTTTGGACTTGTCTACGATCTTTTTGATCCAAGGCATCATGGCACGCAGTTTTTCACCTGTCTGTTCGATTGGGTGGGCTGCGTTCAGGCGACGATGTGCGGTCATCTCAGGGTAATTTGCCTGACCTTCGAGAATAAATTTCTTGGCATACTCACCCGTCTGGATATTCTGCAGACACTCTCTCATTGCCCAGCGACTTTCTTCATTGATAACCTTGGAGCCTGTTACATACTCACCATACTCAGCGTTATTGGAGATTGAGTAGTTCATATTGGCAATACCACCTTCGTACATAAGGTCAACAATCAGTTTAAGTTCATGCAGACACTCAAAGTAGGCCATTTCAGGTGCATAACCTGCTTCAGTCAGCGTTTCAAAACCGGCTTTAACCAGTTCAACAGCACCACCACACAAGACAGCCTGCTCACCGAACAGATCTGTTTCTGTCTCGTCTTTAAACGTCGTTTCAATGATACCGGTACGACCACCGCCCACACCTGAAGCGTAAGAAAGCGCGATGTCTTTAGCCTGGCCGGTCGCATCCTGATAAACAGCAATCAGATCAGGAATACCGCCACCTTTTTCAAATTCACTGCGTACAGTGTGGCCAGGTGCCTTAGGTGCAATCATGATCACATCCAGATCTTCACGCGGGACAATCTGGTTGTAGTGAATAGCAAAACCATGTGCAAATGCCAGCGCTGCACCCTGTTTCAGGTTTGGCTCAAGCTGGTTTTTGTAAAGCTGGGACTGGAACTCATCAGGAGTCAGCACCATAACCACGTCAGCATCTTTAACTGCTTCCTCAACACCGGATACTGGCAGACCTGCTGCCTCTGCCTTGGCTGCAGAAGCTGAACCCGGACGCAGTGCTACAGTAACGTCGACACCTGAGTCTTTGAGGTTGTTGGCATGGGCATGTCCCTGAGAACCGTAACCGATAATGGTTACTTTCTTACCCTGAATCAGGGAAAGGTCACAGTCTTTGTCGTAGTAAATGTTGATACTCATTAGCTTTACTCTTTTAAATAATAAATAAAAATTGTTAGTTGTTACATGATGCCCTTAGGACCACGCGCTATACCCAGTGCTCCTGAACGCACCACTTCGATAATATGTTCATTACCGACACTGTCAATGAATGCATTCAGCTTATCCTCGTTACCTGCCATTTCAATGATGTAGGAAGAATTGGTAACATCGATGATATTGGCCCGGAATATATCAGATAGCCGCTTGGTTTCCTCACGCAGTGCACCCTCTGCCTTTACCTTGATCAGCATGTATTCACGCTCAATGATTGGACCATTGTCAGAGAGATCCAGCACTTTTACGGTATCGATGAGCTTGTTCAGCTGCTTGGTAATCTGCTCGATGATTTCATCATTACCCCGGGTGACAATCGTCATGCGCGACAACGAGTCATCTTCTGTGGGAGCCACGGTTAGTGACTCGATGTTATAGGCGCGAGCAGAGAAAAGACCGGCAACGCGAGACAATGCACCGGCTTCGTTTTCCATCAAAATCGAAATTATATGACGCATCTTTACTTCCCGCTTATATCATTTCACTGTTAGGCGACAAGTGCATTTCATGATGCCCTTTGCCTGCCTGGATCATTGGGTAAACGTTTTCTTCAGGATCAACAACAACATCCATAAAGACCAGCCGGTCTTTCATGGCAAAAGCCTCTTTCATGGCTCCCTCGAGGTCACCGGGTTTACTCACCTGCATGCCTACATGACCAAAACTTTCGGCCAGCTTGACAAAGTCAGGCAAAGCATCAACATAGGAATGCGAATAACGCTTGTCGTAGAAAAACTCCTGCCACTGCCGAACCATGCCCATGTAGCCATTGTTCAACAGGATGATTTTGACCGGCAGGTCATATTGCTTTGCTGTTGCCAGTTCCTGGATACACATCTGGATACTGGCTTCACCCGTAATACAGGCAACATCGGCCTCCGGATAGGCCATTTTGACGCCCAGCGCTGCAGGCAAGCCAAAACCCATGGTGCCAAGCCCACCGGAATTAATCCAGCGACGCGGTTTGTCGAATGGATAAAACTGTGCCGCAAACATCTGGTGCTGACCGACATCCGAAGTGATGAAGGCATCTCCACTGGTTACCTTGTGCAGGGTTTCAACGGCGAACTGCGGCTTGATGATATCAGAATCACGATTGTATTTGAGACAATCCATACCGCGCCATTTGTCAATCTGCTGCCACCATTCTGTCAGGTCAAGGTTGATATCAGAACGTTCCTTGAGTACCCGCAGAAAATCCTGCAACACGTTTTTTACGCTGCCAACTATGGGTACATCGACGCGTACATTTTTGGAAATGGAAGCCGGATCGATGTCGATATGTATAATTTTCGCATTCGGGCAGAACTTCTCCACATGACCCGTGACGCGATCGTCAAAACGTGCGCCAATGGCCAGCAACACATCGGCATCGTGCATTGCCATGTTGGCTTCATAGGTACCATGCATGCCCAGCATCCCCATGAATTGCTGATCGGTTGCCGGGAAAGCACCCAGTCCCATCAGGGTTTGAGTGACTGGCAGATTCAGTTTCTTGGCCAGTTCAGTCAGTTCCTTGGAGGCATCGCTCTGAATAACACCACCACCTGTATACATCACAGGCCGTTTGGATTTGAGCAGGAGATCAACAGCTCTTTTGATCTGGCCAAGATGCCCTTTCACCACGGGGTTGTAGGAACGTATCTTGATTGAATCCGGATACGTATAGTCAATTTTAATGGTGGGATCAGTCAAATCCTTGGGAATATCGATCACCACCGGCCCGGGGCGGCCGGTTGTCGCAATATAAAAGGCTTTTTTAATGGTCTCTGCCATCGAATCAAGCGACTCGACAAGGAAATTGTGTTTTACACAGGGGCGCGTGATACCAACGGTATCAACTTCCTGGAAAGCATCGGAACCGATAAATGGCTTGGGGACCTGCCCCGTGAGAACCACCATGGGGATCGAATCCATGTAGGCCGTGGCAATACCTGTCACCGCATTGGTCGCACCCGGACCGGATGTTACCAGCGCTACACCCGGCTTGCCGGTGGCACGCGCATAGGCATCTGCCGCATGAGTAGCCGCCTGTTCATGGCGCACCAGAATATGTTGCACATCTTCTTGCTGGAAAATTGCATCGTAGATGTGCAATACGGCACCACCGGGGTAGCCGAAGACATGCTCGACTCCCTCATCTTTGAGTGCCTGGACGACGATTTCAGCACCACTGAGCTCCACTGGACTCTCCTTTGTAAATACACCGACTTTACCGGCAAACCTAAAAGAAATTGACACATAATTTTTGTGACAGTAATCCCCTGACCGGAAATTTCCAGGCCATCTGTCAAATAAAAATGCGAGAATTTGAGAAACTACTAATATTGGCTTACAGGGTCAAGTAAAACCTTACCAAGACAGCAAAAAACTGATATTTTTATACGAATCTGTTGGATTCCAATATTTTTACCAGGGAAAATGAAATGAAACTCGCTGCTATCACGGCTATTTTTCTGCTGCTCACCACTTTCAGCGCAATTGCAGAAATGTACAAGTACATCGATGAAAACGGCCAGGTGGTCTATACACAATTTCTCCCGGAAGCCGGCGTGGAAACTGAAACCATCAGAGGCCCTGCACCTCCTCCCTCAACTGCCAAGACCAGCCAGCAGAACCTGATCGATAACCTGGTAACACAGGCAGAAACCAGAGAAGACAAACGCGAAGCGGAAAAAAAAGCCAAACAGGAAGAAGCCAGAAACGAGCAGCTCAAACAGAATTGTAAGGCTGCCAGGTCAAATCTTGAATATTTACAACGGCAAGCACAAGGCCAGGACAAAAGAATGCTGGTGGGTAAAGATGGCAAGCCAATGAAGATGTCAGATGCTCAACGTCAGCAACAGATTAAAAAAGCAAAAGAAATCATCGAGCGGGACTGCAAATAGTCATGCCCCTGTTGCGCCTGACAACCAACCAGGAATTAGCAGCTGACAAACAGCAGCAAATCTCCTTGCAGTTATCAGCCTCTGTTGCAGAAATGCTCGGCAAACCTGAAAATTATGTCATGGTGATAATCCAGCTGAACCCTGCCATGTCGTTTGCCGGTTCCCATGAGCCGCTGGCCTATCTTGAATTAAAGAGCCTGGGCCTTCCCGAAGACAAGACCACTGACTTTTCAGCCATGCTGTGTCAACATGTCAACAGCCTGCTGAACGTCCCTCCAAGCAGAACCTATATTGAATTTTCCAGCCCGGCCAGACATCTCTGGGGCTGGAACAGCAATACTTTTTAACTTAATTAACGGAACTACCCATGGCTACTTTTGATGACCCGCAAGCAGCGGAAGATGCTTACTATGATGCTTTTGATGAGCATGATCTCGATAAAATGATGTCTGTCTGGGCAGACTCAGATGAAACTGTCTGCCTGTTGCCAATGTTAATGGCCATCAAGGGCACAAAAGCCATCCGACAGGCTTACGAACCACTTCTGAAAAATGACAGTGGTTTTGAAATTCAGGTAGGACATATGCACTGGATTAAGACTGATGAACTTGCCATCCACCTGGTTGAGGAGGCTGTCAAAGTACCTAATGCACCACCTCAATCTGTTTATGCCACAAATATTTTCCAGAAAAATGAAAGTGGCTCCTGGCACATGACCATGCATCAGAATTCACCGTTGCCGATGGAGCCACCGACGCCGGAGCAAATGCAGAGTTAGCTTTTGCATTCCTGTAGCTTGAAAAAAACTTAGTGCAGTTTACTCATGCCGGCTATCAGTGTCCCCGTTCAGAAGACGTCGTAAATACATCCCTGTAGACTTCGCTGCAGCATCCCTGCTGCAGAGACTTCTTAACGGGGACACTGCTAACCGTCTCTAGATCTACTACAGTTATCTCAACATGTTCGTACACCTTAAAACCCTCGGCTGCCGCTTGAATGAAGCAGAACTGGAAAGCTGGTCACGTGATTTTCATGAGCGCGGCCATGAAATGACCAGAGCGGTCGAAAAAGCCGGGCTGGTTGTTATCAATACCTGTGCTGTTACCAAAGAGGCCGTAAAAAAATCCCGTAAGCTGTTACGCAAGGCCAGGCGTGAAAACCCTGAAGCCAAACTGGTCATCACCGGCTGTTATGCCTCGCTGGAGCCGGGGCAAACAGCAGAAATTGAAGGAGTCGACCTGGTTATACCCAATACGGACAAAGCACACCTGGTGAGCATCATTCACCAGCAACTTGAGCTGCCGGAACCGCAAAATCCTTTAATTGAAAACGATACCAGCCCCCTGCTTTTCAGTGGTCGGCAGAGAGCTTTTATCAAGGTTCAGGATGGTTGTCGTTATCGCTGTACCTACTGCATTGTGACATTGGCACGTGGTGAAGAAAGCAGCCGTTCGATTAAAGATATCATTGATGAAATCAACAACCTCTCCTCACAGGACATCAAGGAAGTCGTATTGACAGGTGTGCATCTAGGGGGATATGGCGCGGGACAAAACAATAATCTTGCCGAGCTGGTTCAGGAAATTCTCAAATCAACCGATATGCAGCGCATCCGCATGGGTTCCCTGGAACCCTGGGAACTCTACGATGATTTCTGGAAGCTGTTTGAAAACACTCGCGTTATGCCACACCTGCACCTGCCACTGCAAAGTGGGACCAACAGCATTTTAAGACGAATGGCAAGACGCTGCAAAACAGAAGACTTTGCCCAACTGTTAAACCAGGCCCGCCAAACAAATCCTTTATTCAATATTACCACCGATATCATCGTTGGCTTTCCGGGAGAAACTGAGGATGAATGGCAGCAGGGCCTGTCATTTATCGAGCAATGCCAGTTTGGACATATCCATATTTTTGCTTTCTCACCGCGAGAAGGCACCAAGGCAGCGATGCTTCCTGATCCCGTATCGCGGGATATCAAGCGTCAGCGTAGTGAAGAACTGCATCAACTGGCTGCCCGCATGAAGCAGGATAACCTTGAAAAGATGCTGGGACAGACAAGTCCCGTTTTGTTTGAAGGAAATCAGCAGTTAAATCCAGATACCTCCATTACCTGGTCTGGTTACACGCCGAACTTTCAGCGGGTGAAAGTCACGACTAACCGAAATGATTTATGTAATCAGATTCTGGATGTTCAGCTTGAAAGTTCGCTGTTTAATGATGAATTGAATGGCCATCTTATTTAAACCTAACCAGATCAACTATCTATCACAGAAGACGCTGTTAATACCTCCCTGTAAGCTTCGATGCCGCATCCCTGCGGCATCAGACTTCTGTGACAGATAGCTTTGATCCGGTTGATTGTTCCCATTCAGGACATCCGTGTCTTCGAAGAAAGCGTTCACGGTCAGGAAGACCGTGAAGAGCGGCCAGGGATGGCTTCACAGCGTCTTTCGTAGAAGACTGGATGTCCGGAATAAGGAAATTAGAGATCAAAATCGGACCACACAGGACAATGATCCGAAGGCTTTTCCATACCGCGTATATCATAGGCAATACCGGACCCGGAACATTTCGCATTTAACGAATTCGACGCGAGGATCAGGTCAATTCTTAATCCGCGCTTGGGCTCGCGTTCAAAACCGCGACTGCGGTAATCAAACCAGCTGAATTGATCATCAACTTCCGGATTAATGGTGCGATAGGTATCATGCAGTCCCCAGCCTGCCAGCTTACCCAGCCATTCTCTCTCTTCCGGAAGAAAACTGCATTTACCGGTTTTTAGCCAGCGCCTGGCATTGTCAGCACCAATACCGATATCCAGATCCAGCGGAGCGATGTTCATATCACCGATTACAACAAGGTGCTGATCGGGATTGAAACTCGTTTCAAGGTAATGACTCAGGTCTGCATAAAATTTGCGCTTGTTGGGAAACTTGGTTTCATGATCGCGACTCTCACCCTGTGGAAAATAGCCATTGAATACTGAAACCTGCTGACCATTGATCTCGTAGGCAGCAGTAATTGCCCGGCGCTGGGCATGTTCATCATCATCCGGAAAGCCTTTTGTGACCTCAAGTGGTTTGTTTTTGGACAACAGTGCTACCCCGTAATGGCTTTTCTGCCCAAAGAACTCAGCGTGATACCCCAGGGCCTCTACCATCTCCAGCGGGAAGTCCTTATCCTGGGCCTTGGTTTCCTGGATACCGATCACGTCAGGATCATAC
>Ga0180433_10000897_pt1 | contig 50596 bp, 42 predicted proteins | sample SS_ome_8_FD_132980 | JGI IMG/M metagenome (GOLD analysis project Ga0180433, IMG submission 132980) | Hypersaline lake sediment archaeal communities from the Salton Sea, California, USA - SS_1_D_1 metaG | ecosystem: Environmental > Aquatic > Non-marine Saline and Alkaline > Hypersaline >...
AATACTTCAGGACGGACGGCTGGAACGAGTGGGAGGAAAGCATCCGATCAAAATAGATGTTCGCATTGTGCTGGCTACTAACAGTGATCTTGTTACCCTGGTATCCAAGGGCAGATTCAGAGAGGATTTATGGTATCGTATATCAACGTTTCCGATATTTTTACCTCCCTTACGGGAAAGGCTTGAAGATCTGAAAGCTTTGGCAGATCATTTTGCCAAAAGATCAGCAACCCGTTTTGGTCTTCCCATTGTTCTCCCCACTGAAAAAGATATACATTTACTTTCTTCTTATTCCTGGCCTGGTAATATTCGGGAATTAGGAGCTGTTATTGACAGGGCAGCATTATTAGGTAATGGTAAGGATTTACAAATAGCCAAAGCATTAGGGTGGCAGAATTCTTTTGTAAAACAGAAAGAGAAGAATCCTAAACAGGCTTTTGCATATGATTCCGATAAAGAAGTTTGTTCGTTGGATAATGCTATTTGTGAGCATATCAAAAAAGCACTCAAACATTCACATGGTCAGGTTGAAGGGGAGAAAGGAGCTGCAAAGCTACTGGACATTAATCCTCATACGCTTCGTGCCCGGATGCGGAAACTGGGCATAGACTGGAGTGAATACAGAAAATAGGGAACAGGAAAAAATAAAAAGAAAAAAGGAAAAAGGAAAAAGGAAAAAGGAAAAAACAGAACTTGAGAGCTTTAGAGCTTTAGAACGTAGGTGTGCAGAGGTCAGAAGCCAGAAATCAGTAATCAGCATTATGGTTGTTGATGAACGGGAAGCGGGGTATCGGAGAAACGGAGAATGGAGATGCAAAAAGTGAACGTTAAGAATGCAAGGTTGCAAGATTGCAAGAACCTTAGAACCTGAGAGATTTTAAATTTTAGGAATCAGTAAGGTAGATTTTCAAAAATAATATTACAAAAAGCCTCCCCTGATAAGGGGAGACTAAGAGGGGTTTATGATACATATTATTTTTGAAAATCTAGTCCTTATAATAAACAAGAATAAAGATTAAAAAGAATTAATGAGCAACGAACTAAACAAAAAAAATTATAAATTTATCACTTTTGAGCTTCGTACACTCTGTCTTAACCTTTTATTATTAGTCAACCCCAGAGTAAGTCCTTAAGGAATGTTACTCAATCTCAACCTCAACCTGAATAGGTAAGGATTATATTCCCCTGAGAAGGAATAATATACTATATATTGAAATCTTTAGAAGAATAGTCCGCCTACTCCACAATCTCAAAATCATAGGTATGGACAGCATCTTCTTTTCTCAGTTTATCATGTATTACTGCTTTGAAAGTATATTTTCCCGGAGATAAATTTCCCAGGTTAAGTGAGTTAGTGGCGTAGTAATCCAGAACAGGTGATACAGTCTGATAATTGAAATTCAGTGCTTCCGGACCATTATAAATTTCATTTCCTTCTGCATCCAGTAAAATCATATCCTGGGTAAACCATACATGATATCCACCGTTCCTTCGATTGGTAAAAAGGTTAGCCGGTTCATAGTAAAAATAGATCTCAGTTCCTGCTTTTACCTGATTAGTTTCAGCAGCCACATACTGACCATATCCAATTATATTGGTGCAGAGAATAAAATTTTTAAATCCAAGTTGTCCCTTAATCTGAATATCAATGATCTTTTCTTTTAAGCGTGCAACTTCACTTTCCTGAGCACTAACAGCTGTACATCCAATGATCAGAAAAACTGTAATGATGATTGAACAGATAATGCGTTTCATAGAATCCTCCATTTTCTTATCTTTAATTTTGGTTTTTTAGGTCTTGTCCTGAAATAGGTTTACAATTAAAACAACAGTTGTTATTCTTTGCTCCTTTCACTCGCTCAGAATGACATTTTTGAACGACTGGCCTAAAAACTGTAAACTTTTTTCAGGACGACACCCACCTTATTTCCTTGTTCCATTTTCCTTTTTTCCCTTTTCCATTTATATAGCTTCAGTCAAGCAAATTTCTAAAGTTCTATAGCTCTTTAGTTCTAAAGCTATCAAATTCTTTTTTATCCCTTGGCTTACACGCAGGACAAGCTTTTATCCTTTATCTTTTATCTTTATTATCTTCCCTTCCACACCGGATCAAAAGCATAGCCGGCATTGGTGAGGTACTGAATTCCACCGGTTTGCAGGTTCAGCACTGCCAGAAAGGGGTGATTCAAATCACTCTGGGTTACACTGAACACCATAGATTGTCCGTCTGCTGAGAAATCCATTCCGATAACTCCATAAGGAGAAGCGCCTGAGATACCGTCTGGAAGTGTATAATACTGGGCTTGACTGGTATGAATATCAATCATAATTATCCAGCTGGGACTGATAGCAATATCTGCTTCACCTTGACTTAAATAAGCAACTCTTTTGCCGTCCGGAGCAAATGCCATTCCGGAATATTCACTGACCAGTGCTTTCCCCTGCCATCCGCCGGACTGAATATACGGTACTTCTATGGTCTTTACTTCCTCACCGGTAAGAGCATTGCAGATATGAAGACGGTAGTTATCCGCAAATACCAGAATATCCTCGGTAGGTGAAAAGACCGGTCCCAGCCCTCTTTTTTTCATCACATCCGGGACAAGGGCATCATCGTGATATACAGCCTTCTGCTTGCCGGTTTTGAGATCAATGGAAAACACCTTATACCAGCTTCCCACTGCCATATAGGTATGATCATACGCTCCGGAATTCCAATCGTACACATTGACATTTCCGACATGCTTTGAGCTTTTCATAGAAAAAGCCAGCAGCTTCCCATCCCGTGAAATTGTAGGATGTTTAACTTGGATATTACTGTTAGCAGGAAAATTTATTTCAAACGGAGCTCCCCTTACTGTCCCGATCAGACGAGGATGGGTGGCATGTTTAACTGCAAATACGACAGTTTTCCCATTATCACCTTTTGCCGGTTCAGTGATTGTGGTTTGATTATCAAAAGTCTGATGAGTGGTTGTTTCTCCTGTTTGGGGGTCAAGAGAACACCAGGATAGTCCGCCATTTGGTTCCATGCGTATAAATCCAATATCTGATGATGATATTCCGGTATTTTTATTATAACTTTCCGGGTTGTCGGATACTCTGGACTGTTGTGTGGATTGAGAAAATTCTTCAGATAAATCATCAGTGCTTCTTTGTCTGTTCAGGGAAAGCGTTTGCCCGGATTCAGTATGTATAAGGGTTAATATATTATCACTGATTTGCCAGGTATAGGAAGCCTGGCTTCCGTCGACTACCAGGATCAGCAAGTCTTCGACTATATCCCAGTATCCTGTCTTACCGGAAAATTCTACTGTTTTATCTTCATGAAACGTCATGGTGGTCTGAATATTTTCTTTATTAATATGCCAGGTGCCGGTAATATCCTGTTGAGCACACAGGGAAGAGAAGATGAAAAGATTCAGCATAAAAATTAAATAGTTATATAATGATTTCATTTTTTAAGAGCTCCTTGTATTTTATTATTTTTATTTTAAAAAAGTCATATCTTGCAAAGACATCAGTTGACTTTTTCGACAGTCTTTAAAGGTCACTTGTTCATCCGTTGTAGTGCCCTGTTAGGGGTTTACCTGTTGTCTTTTAACCCGTAGCAGTCTTGTTTTTTTCTTTAGAATTCTCAATGTGATGTATGCTAACAAACCGAAACTGAATATCACCATCCAAACCGGATCAATTACAACAGATCCTTTTACAGCGGAATCCTTAGCACATTCGAGAACAGTAAAGGCAGAGATGATTCCGAAGAGGCTGGGATACTCCCGCTTCAGGGCTTTTTTGAATGAAAAGGAAAGCACAGTCGGTTGCCACAATCTTAAATGTGGGATAAATACAGGTGTTCGGTGTACATAATCCTTAAAAATCTTGCCATATTTATTACTAAGGTATGATTCCTCTATCTGTATAATTCTTCCATAATACAACCAGAAAACGAGAACGTATAGGATATAAATCCACCAAACTCGAAGCAGCATAGTAATACCCAGCACAATAAAAAAATTTCCAAGGTAGAGCGGATTACGGGTTATAGAGTATATTCCTGTTGTATTCAGTGAATCTGCTCTCTGCTTTTTGGTATTTCTCCCCGATGTCCCTTTAGGCGTATAGCCAATTGTATAGCAGCGAATCCATAAACCGAAGAGAGAGATCGCGAAACAAAACATTCCCCAAATAAGATCATATACATGTGAATCAAACAAATATGAGTAATTCAGAAGTGCTGGAATAATCACAGCAATGAAAATGAGTGGAAGATAGCTCCTCCAGCGAAAAAGCCATTTACCTATTGTTGCAGATTTGTTTTTTAATGACATTTATGATCTCCTGTTTTGATTTCTGGTTGTATTGTTATACCACGGAAGTAATTCGATATTGAATATGTAAATCTAAAAAAGTAATTAGTTTTAATTAGCAAATTATTTTCAGAATGTCAAGAAATTATTTATATAAATAATAATGGGATAAAAAAATATCAAGAAAAACAAATTCAATTGGCTTTTTTTTAAATTTTTCTTACCTTGACTTATACAGAATCAAAGGAGATAATATGCTGAAAACAGCAAAAAAAGCAGCTGCAATGGGAGGGGGTATTCTTCAAAAAGAATTCAGGAAACTCAAAGAAGGACAAATTGATATTAAAGGGAAAGGGGATTATGTTACTGAACTCGATTATAAATCAGAACATAAAATTATATCATTTATCAAACATAAGTTTCCTGATCATGCAATTATGGCAGAAGAGTCGGAAAAACAGAAAACAGAATCAACCTATCAATGGATAATCGATCCTTTGGATGGAACAGCAAACTATATACAAGGGATTCCGGTATATGCTGTCTCTGTTGCCCTCAGTATTAACGGAATAATTAATACAGGGGTGATATATACTCCGGAAACTGAAGAAATGTTCTGGGCAGAAAGGAATAAGGGAGCATATTTAAACGGACACCGCATTCGTGTTTCCGGAAAGAAAACTATGGACGATGCTATTCTTGCAACAGGTTTTCCTTTCCGGGTTAAAGAAAATCTGGATACCTATCTTCAATCATTTAAAAAGCTGTTCCATCAAAGTGCAGGAATCCGACGGATGGGAGCAGCAGCAGTGGATCTTGCTTATATTGCTTGCGGAATTTTTGATGGTTTCTGGGAAATGCGGTTAAAACCCTGGGATGTGGCTGCGGGATCTCTGTTAATTACTGAAGCAGGTGGCAGAATTGGTGATTTTCGGGGAAATCAGGAGTTTATGGAATCAGGAAATATTGTTGCAGGAAATCCTTTTGTTTACAATAAAATTGTGAAAGTTACAGAAAAAATGGTATTGAAATAAATATACATTTTAAAAAATTACGTTCTTACCATTTATGTTAAATGTTTGATTTAAAATGTGAAGTAAATTTTAGAAAAAATGAGGGTAAACAGAAAATAAATCGTAATGTAATATAGTAACATGTTAGATGATGAGTACTTTGTTTAGGATACATTTTTTTACTACAATAATAATTTATTCTGTAATCATCCATGGAGTATTAGAATATGAAGAACATGGTCAAGATGGCAACTGTTTTTTTAATGCTTTTATGTATAATTGCTTCTCTTTATGCAACTGAATATGAAGATCAGGCAACTGATGATACTACAAAAATTGAAACATTATATATGAATCAGTTAAAAAATTGCCAGCAGGAAAAATTTGAGAAACAATATGAATATCCTTTTTTAGCTCTATTGTCTAAAGAGGATAAAAAACAATATAATGAACTGCAAAATCTCAAACAAAAGAAGGAATATATTGAGTACTATTGGAAAGATCATAATCCCAATCCTCTTCTTAAATCAAATGACTATCTGTATGATTTTATCAGACGATATCACTATGTAAAAAATAATTTTTCTTATGCAAAACCACCTTATTTTGATCATCGGGGAAAGTATTATTTAAAATATGGGGAGCCGTCTTATCGATATCAGGAGAAATCACAAATAAAAAATGCTGATTTATTTCGAAGTCCTCTTATCAGGAGTTTTTTGAGAGAAATAATAGGGAGTACAACATACAGAAGAATAATTATTCCTATGCAGTATACAGTTAATGCTAATGAAACCTGGGTATACCAGTTTTTACCAGGGGGAGCGGAGAACGAGCTGGTTCTTCATTTTGTGGCAGAAGGTAAGTTTTTCAGAGAAGTACCCTCACTTGATAATGCCATACTATCTCCCAACACAGCTGCAATAAAATATTTCTACTGGGCTGATATGATAAAAAAAAGAGCATCGGCGACGCAATCACAGTTAGTTTTTAACACTTTGGACCAGATTTTAAGGTTCGAACAGGATATAATTGATGCAGCATGGTCCGGGGCTTCGCATACAACTGCTTTTGATGTTACCAGTCCTGAACATCAGATCAGGCAGATGAAAAATACCTTGAATGTAAAATTAAAGAGAAATAAAAGCCGTACTCCAACCACACGGTATGCTTCAAGCGAAGCAATTCAGGAGTTATCTTTTAAGTATGGCATAGCACAATACAAAGGGTCTCAGGGCAGCACTATGCTTATCATGAATTATTTTATCCCCTATGCTTTTAACTTCTCAGAGAACCTGGAGTCCACTGTATCTGATTCTATCAGTATAGAGTATGCGTGTCTTTTTGAGGATCATAGGCTGGAAAGAGTAAAACAAAAAAATTATTCAATACGTTACCCGCTGCAGAAAATATCTCAATTGAAACTGCCCTATCTCATAGAAAGCAGCAGTATTTCCGTACCTGCTCAGAAAGGAAGAATTACATTACAGTTAAAAGATAATGCTACCGAAAGAATAGGATTTGTCAAACATGATATATCTTTAAGGGATTTTAATACTGATGATCTTTGTATCAGTGATATTCAGTTTTGCCGGGAGATACAAGATTCTCTGTACAGGGATATCTATCCTCTGATAAGAAAGAGGGGGATCAGTGTTACTCCCTATCCGTATGAGAGTATAAAAAGATCAGAGCAGGTATTCTGTTACTTTGAAATATACAATATTAAGTCCAGTGGTATCGAAAATGAGTATGAGGTTGCTATAGAAGTGACTACTGTTAAAGATAAAAAGGGATTATTTAAAAGAATAGGGAATATTTTCAGCCATTCACAGGAAAATTCAATTAGTCTGCAGCAAACCAGAATTGCAGAGCAGGATGATTCGCAGGAGCTCATAGGCCTTGATCTCAGTAATCTTAAGCCGGGAACTTATATTCTGGCTATAAAGGCATCTGATAAAGATAAAGAAAATCGTTCAGCTATTATTACAAGAGAGCTGGAGATTACTGAATAATCAAAAGAGGATGTAAAACCATTAATATGATAAGGATTAACATTAAGATTAAAAGCGATTTCAATATTTTTGTCTAAGTGGGGTGATAGAATGAGTAATCGGGGGATAAAATTAATTGCTGTTATTGCATGTTTTTATAGTATTATCTCTCTTTATGCATATCAATCAGGTGATGATACAACCAAGAAAAAGTCTATATATATGTCAGAGTTAATAACATGTAAACAAGAAAAGTTTGAGAAAACATATGAATACCCGTTTTTAGTTTTATTGACTGATGAGAACAAAAAAGAATATACGGAGCTTAACAGTATTGAACAAAAAAAGGCATACATAGAATATTTTTGGAAAGAACATAATCCTAATCCGATTCTTAATTTTAATGATTATTTACATGATTTTATCAGACGATATTATTATACCAAAGAACATTTTAGTTGTCCTAAGCCACCCTATTTTGATGACCGTGGTAAATATTACCTGAAGTATGGTAAGCCGTCTTATCGATATCAGGAAAAATCGCAGATAAAAAATAATAAGTTTTTCAGAACTCACGGGATCAGAGGATTTCTGGCCAATAAACTTTTTTATTCCGGTGCCGGTGAATGGTATGTTCCCCTTGAATATTCAGTTCAGAGTAATGAGACCTGGGTATATAATTTTAAAAAGGGCATTGGGGAAAAAGAACTGATAGTTCATTTTGTTGGTGAGGGAAGTTTTTTCAGAGAAGTGGAATCTATTGATGAAGCGATCATCTTTCCCCGAAAAGATAAATTGAAATTTTTTTACTGGGGAGATATGATAAAGGACAGAGCAGCAGCAATACGATCCACTACGATTTTTAGTTTATCTGATGAAATTTATGGTTTTGAAGAAGATATAAGAGCAGTTTCAACTATAGGAGGATTACAATCTGACATTTATGATGTTAATGACCCTCATCACAAACTCAGACAAATCAGGAATAAGTTTAAAGCAGATATGAAAAGTAAAAAAAATTATACACCTGTATCACTCTCTTCTCCGAGAAAAGCACTTCCGGAGCTGACTTTCAAGTATGATATATTACAATTCAAAGATCAACAGGGCAGAACTACTCTCAGTATTAATTATTTTACCCCATATTCCCTTAATTTCTTAGAAGATCTGGAATGGCCTGCACCTGATACTCTCAGTTTGGAATATACGTGTCTTCTGGAAGATCAGAATCTGGAACGACTAAAATATCATAATTATTCTAAAAGGTATTCATTACAGAAAATATCTCAATTAAGATTTCCCTATCTCATAGAAAGCAGCAGCATTTCCGTACCTGCCCAACAAGGAAGGATTACAATACAGTTAAAAGATCAAAAAACCAGAAAGATAGGATTTGTCACCCGGGATATTTCTTTAAGAGATTTTAGTACCGGAGAACTTTGTATCAGTGATATTCAGTTCTGCCGGGAGATAAAAGGTTCTCTGTATAAAGATTTTTATCCGCTGATACAAAAGAGAGGGATCAGTGTTACTCCCTATCCGTATAAAAACATAAAAAGTACGGATCAGATATTTTGTTATTTTGAGATATATAATATTAAGACCAGCGGTATTGAAAATGAGTATGAAGTTTCTATTGAGGTCAAAACTGTTAAAGAGAAAAAAGGGATTTTTAAAAAAATAGGGAGTATTTTCAGCAGTTCTCCGGAAAATGTAATTAGTCTGCAGCAAACCAGAGTTACAGAGCAGAATGATTCTCAGGAGTTGATTGGACTGGATTTCAGTAATCTGAAGCCGGGGGATTATATTCTGGCTATACGGGTTAAAGAGAAGAATGACCAGAATCCTTCAGCTGAGGTCACAAGAGATCTGGTGATTATGAAATAATGAATAAAAAAAAGAAAAGCATTATGAGTTATATCAGCAGGAAAAAGAGAGTTAACTTATTAATACTCATTTTTATTGTGATTGTTGTATTAATATTTACAGGAAGTGCTGATACGTATGGTCAGAAAAAAAAGATACCATATATATGGCTCTTAAAAAATTGCAACCAGGAAGTATTCACAAAAACATTTGAATATCCTTTTTTAGCGATCCTGGAGGATCATTTAAAAGACAGATACAAGAACTATAAAAGTCTGGAAGAAAGAAAATCTTTTATAGATTATTACTGGCGGGAGAAAGATCCCAATCCACTTCTCCCTGAGAATGAATACCTTAAAGATTTTATTCAACGTTGTCAGCACGTACAGGAAAAATTTTCTTTATCCGACCCTCCTTATTTTGATGAGAGGGGTAAATACTATCTTAAATACGGGGAGCCTAGTATCCGCTATACTCAGGAATCCCAGACGAAGATTGTTGATTTCTTTCAGGAAAACATGATGAATCCGGAATCAAATGGTGTAGAACATATAAAAATAAAGAAATTTTTAGCAGCAATGGTAGGAAGTGGTACAGATCAGTATTTACCCATTACTTATACTATACAGGCAAATGAAACCTGGGTGTATAAGTTTAGACAAGGAGATAAAGAGACTGAGCTTGTCCTCCATTTTATTAAAGAAGGTGATTATTGCAGAGAAGTACAATCACTTGAGGATGTGATAATACATCCTCGTTTAATGAAAATTCGTTATTTTTACTGGGCTGATCTGTTAAAAGAAAGGGCAACTGCTTTACAGTCTCACTCAGTATTCAGAGTGTATGAGGATATTCTGGAATTCGAAGAAGAAATTAGATCAGCAGGTGACAAGGGAGATTATTATCCTCTTTATGCTTCTTCACATGATATTATGAATCCCGGTAAGAAATTTTCACAGTTTAACAATGATTTAGAAATTACTCACACCACTTTAAAGCATGATGCTCCCGGTACAGTATTTACTTCTGAAAAGGCAGTACAAACCCTTTATTTCCATTATGATGTTGTACAGTTCAGAGGTTCTGGTCATGAAACTGATATGGTTATTAATTATTTTTCATTTTTAAATAATTTTAATGATGATACTCAGGTATCTGTTGCGGATTCTGTAACTTTGCATTATAGCACTCTTTTTGAGGATCAGATGCTGGAAAAAGTCATTGAACGAAAAAGTGAGCATTCCTATGATATCAGGAGAATCAGTGAATTGAACCTTCCATATCTTATTGGAGGGATGAACATATCCTTACCACCCCGACCCGGAAGGATTAGTCTACAAGTAAAAGATGAAGGGACCCAGAGAATTGGATTTATAAAAAGCAATATCCACTTACGGGATTTTTCAACTCGGGAGCTTTGCATCAGTGATATACAATTCTGTCAGATGATAGAGGATTCACTGTATAGAGAATGTGCTCCGGTCAGAACCATAGAGGGCATCAGTGTGATTCCTTATCCATATGAAAACATTAACAGATCTGATCATTTATTTTGCTATTTTGAAATTTATAATATCAAGACCAGCGGTCTTACATCACTGTATTCTATATCTTTGGATGTGACCACTGCCAAAGAACAAAAAAGTTTTATGGCTAAGACAACTGAAGTTTTTCATAAAACTTTAGAAAATTCCATAAGTATGGATCATACCCGCAGTGTGGAACAGGATGATTCACAGGAGTTAATCGGTATAGATTTCAGTAATCTAAAGAAAGGGAATTATATTCTTACTATACGGGTAAGTGATCTGGAGGATTCAGGTATCCGGGCAGAAACAAAAAGAAATTTACACATTAGACATTAAATTTAATAAAGATGTTTTATTATTATTATAAAATTTATATTAAAATTTGTTTATTCTATTTGTTGGAAAAATTCATTACGAATAGTAACAAAGGGATAGGGTATGTTTAAGAAATGTTTATTATTATCATTAATTCTGATGATATTTTTTACTGAATATTCTGTTTCCCAGACAATTTATGGAATAGTTGTCAGCAAAGAAAATAATGCACCCATATTCGAAGCAGATGTATTTTTAGTCAATACAAATACAGGGTGTGCTACAGATAAGAAAGGGAGATTTGAAATAAAAGATATTCCGCCGGGAAACTACTTTTTGGCTGTTCATCATGTTGGATATGAAAACAAATATTATCAGGTTAAATTATATGAGGGTGATAAAAAAGAATTTCGGGTTGAACTGGAGACCAGAATCATTGAGGGAGAAAAAGTTCAGATAACCGCAAAAAAGATAAACTGGGATAAATATTATGAAATTTTTGAGCGTTGTTTTTTAGGGACAACCTCCAATGCGGATAAATGTTTTATAAGAAATCCTCTGGTGTTGGATTTTGAAGTTTCAGAAGATAAATCAGTCTTAACTGCATCAGCGAATGAAATGTTAAGAATAGATAATTACAGTTTAGGATATCATGTGGATGTTATTTTAGAAGAATTTGAATATTCGTTTGATAATAAAAGAAAAAAGTATTTGATGTATCCTAAATTTACAGATATGAAATATCAAGAGAAAAAGAGACTGGAATTATGGGAAAATAATAGACAAGATACCTATAAAGGATCTTTAGAGCATTTTCTATCAACGTTAATCGACGAATCTTCTTTAAAAGAGGGGTTTAAAGTTTTTGAATCCTCGGGTATCAGTTCAAGCCTGTACAGTTATGATATTTCAGATTTTTATCTCACAAAAGCTGACCCTATTTTAAATACCTATAAAATCATAGTGGATTCCCGTTTAAGAATAATCTATCCTTATTATGCCAGTAATGGTTTGTTTTCTGAGATAGAATCAAATATAACCGATATTGTTTTTACCCGGAATGGATATTTAATTAATCCATTATCAGTGATAGTGTTTGGAAAATGGGCAGAATATGGCATAGCAGATACACTCCCCCGAACTTATGATTATTATAAAAATAAATAAAATCAGGAACACTGATACATATTTATAAACTGAATAATGAATCCACTGCCAGAAAAAAAATCACCTCTGATCAGTATAATTATTCCCACATTTAATCGAAGCAGTCGGCTTACAGTTGCTATTGAATCGGTTTTCAGACAAACATATCAGTTTTTTGAATTGATAGTTATTGATGACGGGTCTACTGATCATACCGAAGAAGTAATAAAATCTTATGATAACAGAGTAAGATATTTTTTTCAGCAGCATCAAGGAGTTTCTGCAGCCCGGAATGTTGGAATTGAAAAATCAAAAGGAAGCTACATATGTTTTCTTGATTCAGACGATGAATGGGTGCCGGAAAAATTAGCAACCCAGGTAAGATTAGTAAGGTCAAATCCCCGGATAAAGATTTGTTATACTGATGAGATTTGGATCAGAAAAGGAGTACGGGTAAATCCTAAAAAAATCCATAAAAAATATTCCGGCTGGATTTATCAGAGATGTCTGCCTCTGTGTATTATCAGTCCTTCTTCCGTCATGATTCACAGAGATGTTTTTGATAAGGCCGGGATGTTTGATCCCCGGATGACTGTTTGTGAAGATTATGATTTATGGCTGAGAATAAGTCATTTTTATCCTATAACATTTATTCCTCAAAAATTAATTATTAAGCACGGGGGACATAATGACCAGTTATCTCAAAAGTACTGGGGAATGGATCATTACAGAGTTATGGCAATGGAAAAAATGCTGAACTATTATGATTTGAAATCAGAAGATAAAAAGGCAACCATACATATGTTGCATAAAAAATGTAATATTTTAGCTAATGGTTTTTTTAAACGCGGGAAAAAACAAAAAGCTGATCATTATATATCGCTCAGAAATAAATATGTTGATTTAGGATAAGGATTTTTTCTTTTTATTAGGGATATCAAAAATAATACCTTTATTGCTGAAAAAGAAAAGATCTCCGATAGTAAGTCCGATGGATTGTCTTAAGGGTTTCCAGTTTTCTTTATAAGCTTCATTAAATACTTTAGTACCCTTATCATCTTTTGTGATCACTTTTACTCTGTGGGGATAATTCCTGTTAATCATAAAAGGTGAATGAGTAGTGTAAATTATCTGGTTCTTTTTGGATAAATCTTCCAGTAAACGGGTTAAATCTTTTTGGCCAGAAGGATGTAAATGTACTCCTGGTTCATCAAAAAGAAAGATATATTCATTTGTATTGGCTTTATTGGTTGTTGCCAGAAAATTTATATAGAATGATAAATACCAGAGAAATCCGTTTGAGCGTGTTTCAGGAGTATCATAAACAGTAGTCTCATCACTAAAATCAATATACAGTGTTTTGCCATTGACCCGCAGTTTAATTTCCAGAGATGGTTCCTGGGACCAAACTTGCTGAATTTTTTCTGTTGCAACTCTGCTGGCTTCTTCAATGGCTCTTCTTCCATGAGTTGAATCATCGAAGATCACAGAAGGGTCATCAATACCGCTGATTGTCAGCAGATTTTTTTCTACACGATATTTATTGCCGTCTTTAACCAGATCTTCATAATTAATCCGGTCTTTAATGAGATTCAAAGAATCAAAATATAATATTTTAGGGATGACAGAGAATATGGGTTTGATAGATCCGACTGAAAAAGTTTTATCCTGAATCAGTATTTTATAATTTTTTTGGCTGCTTCCTTCTTTTCTGAGTATAAAAGAGTCGATAGAACCAAAGCTGGAATGAATTTTGGAAAGATTTGCTTTATCATTCTTATTGAGCTGAGAGAATTCCAGATCGATAATAGGAGGCTTACCGGATTTATAAAGATCTGAAAATTGACATGTATCATTGATATCAAGATCAATTTCAGGATTAAATGATTCCAACGCTTTTAGAACATTTGTTTTGCCTGATTCATTAGGACCAATGAGTAAGGTTACATGAGGATCAAGAGGCAGAGTCATTCTATTGATAGATTTATAACCATTGACAATTAATTTTGAAATAATCATGAACCCTCCACATTAAGGAATTAATAAGTAATTTATATGAATTGATGACAAAATCAAGAGAATTTTGTAAAAAACTGAAGATTTTAGTTTGAAATGTTGTTAATGATAAACAGATGTTAAATATTGACAATAGTTCTCTGTTAATGTATATTTAAATTATATTTTTTATTATTTAAAGAACAGGAGCAGGACTATGAAAAAATATATATTTTTTATTGTACTGATTCTGCATACAATGCATCTGTATGCTCAGCAGGAACAAATTAATCAAGAAAAACTTGATGTATTTGTGCAAGAAACAATACAGGAGTTTGCAGTGCCTGGAGTAAGTATTGCAATAGTAAAAGACGGACAAGCAATACTTACAAAAGGCTATGGGATTTTGGAAAAAGGCAGATCGGAAAAAGTTAATTCTCAAACTTTGTTTGCTATTGCTTCTAATACAAAAGCCTTTACTGCAACAGGATTATCTCTTCTCGAAGAACAGGGGAAAATAAGATGGGATGATAAGGTGATCGAACATCTTCCCTGGTTCCGTCTCTCTGATCCCTATGTTACTCATGAACTGACTGTTAAAGATCTGCTTGTTCACCGAAGCGGGTTGGGTTTAGGGGCGGGTGATCTCTTATGGTGGCCTCCCTCTACGTATACCAGAGATGAAATAGTAAGAAAACTGAAACATATACCTCTTGAAAACAGTTTTCGTAACACCTATGCGTATGATAATGTGCTTTATCTGGTAGCAGGAGAAGTTATAGAGGCTGTTAGCGGTCTTTCCTGGGAGGAGTTTATACAAGAGAGGATCCTGGTGCCGTTAGGGATGAAGTCAAGTACAGTACATGGAATTCATTATACCCAGCAACCAAATATTGCTGCACCGCATGCTCATATTGATGGTAAAGTTATTACAGTAGAGCCGTTTTTAAAAAGAAATGTTGGACCTGCAGGCGGGATAATGTCTACTGCAGAAGATATGGCCAAGTGGATGATAACTCAACTTGATTCAGGAAGAACCTGTAATGGACATAAGCTCTATTCTTCGGAAACAACCAGAAAATTATGGAGTATTGTTACTCCAATACCAGTGAGAAAAATGTCTCCTGAACTTAAATCAATTCAGCCGCAATTTTCCGGATATGGCCTGGGATTCAGGATGCTTGATTACAGGGGGCATAAAATAGTTACTCATACGGGAGGACTGCCAGGCTATGTCTCCAAACTGACCATGCTTCCGGACAAAAAGCTTGGGATTATGGTGCTCACCAATCAGGAATCATCAGCAGCCTTTAACACTATCACTTATTATATCCTTGATCAGTATTTAAATGCTCCATTCACACCATGGTTAAAAATATATAAAAAGATTGTTATGCAAAGAGATTCATTGATGAATGCTTATGTTAATTCAGCTGTTAAAAACAGAGATGCAGAGTCTGAACCTTCCCTTTCACTGGAAGAATATACCGGAACCTACAGGGATATATGGTATGGGGATATTATTATTTCAAAAAATCAGAGACAATTAAAGATCTCTTTTTCCAGAACGCCTGATCTTGTTGGACCTCTTGAACACTGGCAGTATGATACTTTTATTGCACGCTGGAACAAGCGGGAACTTCGGGCAGATGCTTATATTAGTTTTGTTTTATGTCCTGATGGTTCTGTTGATCACGCAATTATGCAGCCAGTTTCACCAGCTACGGATTTTAGTTTTGATTTTAAGGATTTATTTCTCATACCGGTTTCAAATGAGAAAGATAGCAAGTAAAAAGTTGACAAGTTCCCTTAAAAATATTATATTTAAAAGTTTATTTAATGAAAAAAGGGATAAATTATCAATAGAGAGGATAATACTATATGGCATCAACATCTGAATTCAGAAACGGACTTATTTTAAGAATTGATAATGACTTATATTCAATAGTTGAGTTTCAGCATGTGAAACCTGGTAAGGGGGGTGCTTTTGTCCGGACAAAATTAAAGAATCTAAAAACAGGACAGGTGCTTGATAAAACCTATCGTTCCGGAGAAAAAGTGGAGGATGTAAGGGTTGAGAACAGAACTATGCAGTTTTTGTATAAACAGGGCGAGGATCAGTATGTATTTATGAATACGGACACCTATGAACAGATCTTTATTTCAAAGGATATATTAGGGAAAGCCACTGATTATTTAATTGAAGGAATGGAAGTGGAAATCTTATTCGATGGCAATGAACCTATTAATATTAATCTTCCAATATTTGTAGAATTAGAGGTTACAAAGACAGAGCCCGGGGTGAAAGGGAATACCGCTACCGGGGGGACAAAACCTGCTACTCTGGAAACAGGTAGGGTAATACAGGTACCGCTTTTTATTAATCAGGGCGAGAAAGTGAAAGTCGATACCCGAAGCGATGAATATATTGAACGGGTAAAATAAAAAAGAATATTCCGATAGGGAGGGAATATGGATATTGCTGAAATCAGGCGATTGATAAAATTAGTTGAAAAGCATGACATTGAAGAATTAAGAATCGAAGAAAATGATTTTAAAATTTGTATAAATAAAGGTAAAAAAGTCATTCCCCAGCAGACTCAGGTTCCGGTTGTTACTCAGCCCCAGGCTGCTTCTTTAAATGTTGATGCCTTTCAACACCAGCACAAGGAAGCAACTGTACAGGAATTAGAAAAAAAGGGGAAAACGGATGAGAATGTAGTGGAAATTTGTGCACCCATGGTTGGCACTTTTTATCGGTCTCCTTCTCCGGATGCAGATCCTTATGTAAAAATTGGGGATCATATAAAATCCGGAACAGTTCTTTGTATTATTGAAGCTATGAAATTAATGAATGAGTTAGAATCTGAAATATCTGGCGAGATCAAGGAAATACTGGTTGAAAATGGTCAATCAGTTGAATACAACCAACCTTTATTTCTCATAAAAAAAGAATAGGATGGGATTTTGATTAAAAAGGTATTGATTGCTAACAGAGGTGAAATAGCTTTAAGGATTATACGTGCCTGTAAAGAGCTGGGAATTGAAACCGTTGCTGTATACTCAGAGTCTGATATAGAATCTTTGCATGTACGATTTGCTGATGAGGCGATCTGCATTGGACCTCCTCCAGCTAGTGAGAGTTACCTTAATATACCACGAATAATCAGTGCGGCAGAAATCAGCAATGCAGATTGTATTCATCCAGGGTATGGATTTTTAGCAGAGAATGCTGAATTTTGTGAGATGTGTGAATTATCTGATATTACTTTTATTGGACCTGATGCTAAAATGATATCTAATATGGGTGATAAAATTTTTGCTAAAAAGGCCATGCAGAAAGCACATGTTCCGGTTATACCCGGAAGTGAAGAGGCATTAAAAAATGAGGAAGAGGCTGTAAGTCTTGCTAAAGATATCGGATATCCTGTAATTGTTAAAGCAGCAGCTGGTGGCGGCGGCAAGGGTATGCGAATCATAAGGAATGAAGAGGATATGAAACATTCCTTTAATATGGCGCGTACAGAAGCTAAAGCCGCATTTGGCAATCCTAACCTTTATTTAGAAAAATATTTTGAAAGCCCCAGGCATATTGAAATACAACTACTTGGTGATGGAAAAGGAAAGGTAATAGCGTTCGGAGAACGTGAATGTTCTATTCAGCGTAAACATCAGAAATTAATTGAGGAATCACCTTCCCCGGTTGTGGATCCTTCTCTTCGTGAAAAACTTATTTCAGCTGCAGTAACCGGTGCACAATCTGTTGGTTACAAGAGTGCGGGTACTATAGAATTTCTAATGGACGTTAATAAAAATTTTTATTTTATGGAAATGAATACCCGTATTCAGGTAGAACATCCTGTTACAGAAATGGTGTATAATATTGATTTGCTGAAAGAGCAGATGCGAGTAGCAGCAGAAGGCGATCTTGGTTCTTTGAAAATTTCCCCTCAACCTCAGGGGCATGCTATTGAGTGCCGTATTAATGCTGAAGACCCTTTTAACAAATTTTTGCCTCGTCCGGGAATCATTACTTCTTTTCATGTACCTGGAGGTATGGGGGTACGGGTTGATACTCATGCCTATGCTCAGTACAAGGTACCTCCTCATTATGATTCTTTGTTGGCTAAATTGATTACTTATGGCATTTACCGGGAAGAAGCGATAAGCAGAATGAGAAGGAGTTTAGAGGAATTTATAATAGAAGGTATTCCAACTACGATTCCTTTCCATAAACAAGTGATGCATAATGATAATTTTGTCAAAGGAACTATAGATACACATTTTTTAGATAATTTTAAACTTAAATCAGAAAAAAATGAATAGGTGAAAACTATGAATGTACCAGAAGAATTGAAGTACACAAAAGAACATGAATGGGTTAAACTTGATGGTGATCAGGCTACTGTTGGTATAACAGATTACGCTCAGAGTGAACTTGGTGATATAGTCTTTGTTGAATTACCTCAACAAGGTAATTCAACAAAACAATTTGAACCTTGCGCTAATATTGAAGCAGTTAAAGCAGTATCTGATTTTTATGCCCCTGTTTCAGGAGAAGTAACAGAAATAAATCAGGAATTGGAGAACTCTCCTGATTTAGTTAATAAAGATCCTTACGATACAGGCTGGTTTATGAAAATCAAGCTATCTGAAGAAAGTGATATTGATAATCTTTTATCTGCTGAAGAATATAAAAAGCTGATTAGTTAATTTTTTGTTATGTATCATCACTCCCTGGAAAAATGGGAAAATAAACTTAAGCATGCACTTGATTGGTTAGATGATTATTTAGAAGATCGTTATGGAAACCGGTTTTCCCTTCATCCTGCCAGGAGGGAACGTGGAACGACAGTTAATAAATCTCATGATGGATTATTTGATATAGTGTCAAGTTTTTCAGCCGGAAAAGGGTCAAAGTTTGGCAGAGGATATATTGTAGATGTTCATATGGCTACCTTGAATAATATTCCGGAAGCAGTTCAGAACGAAATTAACGATATTGTAATAAAAGAACTGCGTAAGACATTACCTGAACTATTTCCGGGAAAAAATCTGGAAGTTCATATGGATGGAAATATAATTAAAATTCATGGAGATTTAAGTCTTGGGAAAATTTAATATAGTAAAAATTGTAATTATTTTATTGATCGGAATATTTTTAGGAGTTGTTTGGCATTGGTTATATATATTTCCGTTTCCACAATTACATACCTGGAAGCATGCAGAGGGAAGTAAATCTTCTTTGCCTGAAGTAGATAGACCTGGACGATGGCATTCAATCAAGCATACAAAAGGAGCAGGAGAACTTTCAGCTGAACAGAAGGAAATGATCAAAAAGCTTGAATCAATCGGTTATACAGCAGGGTCTCAGACTCCGCCGGTCAGTCAAAATATAACAATGTATGATCAGGAAAATGCCTTTAATGGGTATAATTTTCTTATTTCTGCTCATGCTCCTGAAGCAGTATTGATGAATATGCAGGGTGAAGTTTTACATACGTGGAGGTGTGATTTGGCCCGGGCCTGGCCTGATTATAAGCCAGAAGAACCTTCTCCCAGTCACTATTTCTGGAGAAGAGCACAGCTTTTGGAAAACGGAGATATCATTGTTATTTTCTCAGGCAGCGGAACCTTAAAACTGGATAAAGACTCAAATGTAATTTGGTCGGTTTTCAATCAAGCCCATCATGATTTTTACATTGCTGAGAATAACAATATATATGTTTTAACCAGAAAAGCACATATTAATAAAAAGTATAATACAAAAAAACCAATACTGGAAGATTATATTTGTATTCTTGATCAGAACGGCAAACAGCTGAAAAAAATATCTATACTGGAAGCTCTTGAACAGTCAAAATTTTCTCCTATTCTAAACAGATTAGAGAGCTGGGGAGATATAACTCACACCAATACAATACAAGTAATAGAAAGAAATACTTCCATACCAGAATTCACTAAGGGAAGGATTTTAGTATCACTTTTATCATTAGATTTGATATGCCTGATTGATATTCATGAGGGAGTTGTTTGGGCTGAATCGGATTTATGGTCTCGGCAACATGAATCCATTCTATTAGAAAACGACAACATGATTGTTTTAGATAACAAAGGCATAGAGGGAAAATCCAGAATTATTGAATTTGATCCTATCACCAGAGAATTCTACTGGGTTTATGGGGGAAAAGATGAGGAACCTTTTAATACTCCTTCCTGCGGCGCCTGCCAGCGGTTGCCGAATGGAAATACATTAATTACAGAAACCGATGCCGGAAGGGCATTTGAAGTCACGAGTGATAAAAACATAGTGTGGGAGTATATAAATCCTCACCGGGCAGGAGAAAATGATGAATATATTGCTTCACTTCATGAAGTCACCAGAATTTATCCGGACTTCCCTTTACCTTGGCTGGAATTGGATTGATGTGTAAGTTCATGTTTTTCCGAAAGCGGCAGCATAAATAATTTTAATTTAAATATAATTTTTTTATTATATTTAGTACACACTTTTGTAACTATTATATTTTTTTCCTTGACATTATATTTTTCTTTTATTATTTTTTATAATAAATTTTAATTTACCAATTAATAATAGAAGAATCAGGAGCATTGTAGCTCAGTTAGGAGGAAGTTCCATGGATGAGAAAAAACCCATGCAAGTGAAGGGGAGTAGTATATTAGCTGTACCTGCATTTGTAAAGGAAAAGTTTGCTGATCGTTACAATGAATGGTTAGAAGCATTGTCTCCGGAAGCACAAAGTATTCAGAGGAATGCCATCTTAGCCACTAATTTGTATCCCCTGTATTATGCTATGGTTGAGCCCACACAGAAATTATGCGATGTTTTTTATAATGGAGGGACACGTGGCGCCTGGGAATCTGGAAGGTTCAGTGCCAGTTATGCTCAGAAAACAATTTTTAAACTTTTTTTTAAGATCGGATCTCCCCAGTTTATAATCGAGAGAGCTGCACGTGTGTTTTCCAGTTATTATCCTGAAGGCGAATTACAGGTCGCAGAATCGGATTCTAATCGAGTTGTTTTACAGATCGTTAAATTCCCTGAACCATATCGGATATTGGACTATGATATGGCCGGATGGATGGATGGAACTATGGAATTACTGAACTGCAAACAGGGTAAGGTGGAAATTACTAAATCAATGTCAGAAGGTGATCCGGTAACTGAATTTGTGGCTACCTGGCTCTAAACTATGTTACTATAAAGAGTTAAAGGAAATAAGAAATGACCTACTGTATGGTCATTATAACCTGTGCTGAGCGTGATGAAGCCGAAAAACTTGCTAATACCCTGATTAATAAAAAATTAGCTGCCTGCGTTCAACTTAATAAAATTACCAGCTATTGTAGAAATTCCCATACAAAATGGATTACAAGAATATCTTGCCTGGATTGATGAGGTTACAGAGTAATAATATCTATTAGTTGATACATCTGAATGGATTAGAATTTTTATTTTAAATCAAAAAGACGATTCCTAAAACGACGGCTAAGAGTGATTTTTGCTTCGTTTTTAAGGATCACTATTGCATCTCCATGAGACCAGGGATGGATCTCTTTTAAATAATCGATATTAATTATGGAAGAACGATGTATACGTATGAATTTTTTAGGATTTAATGTCCCCTCCAGATTACTCAAACTCCTATGTACGAGATAAGTTTTTACTTTGAGATGCAGTTGTACATAGTTACCTTCTGCAGAAAGATAATAGATATCATTGGTATGAATAAAAAAATATTTACCCCCCACCTTAACCATGATTCGACTTACATATTTTTTATCTTTTTGTATTTCCTGTAATAGAGCTTTAAGATTATTTTTATTGTCCGTATCATTCCTTATAAATTGTAAAGCCCGGTGAAAGGATTTTTTAAAACGTTCTTCATCATAAGGTTTCAATAGATAGTCTACTGCCTGCACCTCAAATGCATCCAATGCATATTGATCATAGGCTGTAACAAAAACAATCTGAGGTATTTGATCAATCCCCACTGTTTCGATCACTTCAAATCCGTTCATCCCGGGCATTTGAATGTCCAAAAATACCAGATTGATATTATCTCTCTGTATGTACTGAATCGCTTCCTTTCCATTGGAGGCTTCAAATACCACCACATTATTTTCTTGTTTTAAAAATGATTTAATTTTTTTTCGGGCAGGAGGTTCATCATCAACAATCAATATTCTAAAATTATTCAAAGTATCACTCCTCCATAATAGAGAGTTGAAAAGGAATATGTATTTCAACCTGAAGCCCACCTTTATCTATATTCTGGAGATGAAACCGGTGATCATTCTTATACAATTTATCTAATCGTTCCGCAGTGTTAGATAATCCCATCCCAGTTTTAATTATCATATCAGGATTACCACTGATTCCGGGGCCATTGTCTCGAATAATCAATTTTAGAGTATTATTCTCTTTATGGGATGAAATATGAATTTCTGCAGATTTCAAATTATCCATGCTGTATTTGATTGAATTCTCAACGAGTGGTTGAAAAATAAAGCTGGGCACTAGTGCATTTAGAGTATCCTTTTCGATATGAATTTCAATTTTGAGATTATTTTTATAACGTGCTTTCATGATCTCAATATAGAGTTCTAATTCTTCCAATTCTTTTTCCAGCGAATGTTCTTCACTCTCTTTTTGATCAAGAGTGATTCTTAACAGATCACTGAGATTAGTGATCATGTGGTCTGCAGTTCGGGTATCTTCATACATGGTGGATGAAATCATATTGAGAGTGTTGAAGAGAAAATGGGGGTGAAGTTGCATCTGAAGGGCATGAAGTCGAACTTTAGTTAACTGCTGCTCTAATTGAATTGTTTTTAACTTTTGCTCCTGAGAGTTTTTCAAATATTTAAAGAAAAAAATACAAACATAAACAGTCCAGTATGTAAATAATTGGTGTGAATATTCCATTGGAAAACGGTATATAATCTTTCCATAATCATAAGTACCGATATTAAATAAACAAAAAATAAACATACGACTGAAATACATTAGTAATGTATGACTTACTCCAAATACCAAAGAGGCCAGAATGTGCAATGGAATATGTGATGCCATATTTTTACGGGTAATGGGAAACTTATTAATAAACCAGATAACAATCGGTAGCAACAGGAGAATAGTATAGGCCCCGGTAGCCTCCATGATCAAATGAAATGTATATTTCCCAGATCTGCCTATTGCTAACTCACTTGTGATCAAACGTATATAATTCATTAGGAATAGTACTGTGATAACAAGAAAAATAATTAAATAGGTTATCAGTTTATTTTTGTTTAAAAACCACTTGATCATAAAGTCAGCCTATTGTTTAATATGTAATTATCAAATCTACATAAAAATACAATATTTATCAATTATTTTATTATAAGCGCCATAAATATGAGGCTTTAAAAAAAATATTTTTCCTGGTCAATAAATATTTTTCTGAAGGAATATATTCTTTTTCATACCAACGCAGTTTTTCATACATAGAACCATAACCCAGATAGAGAACAGTTCCCGGTATGTAGGTGAAAGAGGCGAGGAAATCAGCATTAAATTTTTTCCAGAAGGTGTTGTATTCCAGAACTCCTCTGAAATACAAATATTTATTCAATTGAAGAACAGTACGATTTCTGTAGATCAGGTAATCAAAAATCTTTTTCCCGTCTGCTTGTCGATAAAAATCTGAATAGGTAATATCAAAACGGGAACTGAGATTACCATTAGGCTGTAGATGTATGCCAACCCTAGCTTCATTACCTTTTCCCTGATAGGGTTCCGAGGAATCGTAATATATCAGCTGTCCTTTTCGTATATCGCATTCAAGGTAAATCTGTTTGAGGATCTGGGTACTGGCTTCCAAACGAAAAGTGTTTCTATTAAACCGTGTTCCTGCAAAAATCTCATTAGCCAACCAACCTTGTATGTTAAGAAAGGTTTGCCGTACCATGGTCAATCTCAAGGAAAATACATTAAAACTTTCATAGATTCCACTGTAATGATCCTTGCCATGACGGGCCCAGTAATAGGGGGTAATGGTCTGCAGCCATCCTGAAGGTAGATAAAAAGTATATCCTAGATATAGGGGAATCAAAGTAATTCCACGGCGAGTGAGATACCCAATATCGGTTCGGAAATCCTTGGATATGTTGCTCAAGCCAAATAAACCTGAAAGGTTTCGGGAATTATACTCATACAGTATGCCTATGATACTACCTGCATATGGACTACTCTTGTCCTGATCCTGACTCCATGATCCAAATCCATGGTACTCAATAGTGCTGTTGCCATTCAATCGTAATCTTCCATCAGATCCGACTACATGATTATAAGTACCTGTGCATTCACGTCCGGTATAGAAACTCCCCATATAACTGTCATTTTTCCATCGTCGTACGTATCGTACTACACCAACCTGTGCATTTTTTAGATTCCTGTGTGTATCTCCTTTATCGGATTCCATATTTTTAGGATACTCATCCTGGGCATAGAGGGCTGATATGAAATTATTTTGTCCAATTTTCCCATTGAGTTTCAATCCCATAATAGGATCAACAATGTTTCTGGTATGCACTATAGCTCCCAAGGGCAAATCTTCACTCTGAGCGGCAAAGGCGTACTGATCCTGGCCTTCCAGAAAAAACGGTCTCCTTTCCGGATAGTACAACGAATGACGAAGATTAACATCAATCTGTCCGGCATCGGTTTCAATCTGAGAAAAATCCGGATTGTAGGTGGCATCGATAACCAGATTCGAACTGATCCCAATTTTTGAAGTCATACTCCATACATTGTGCGTTTTAAAAGATTTCATTTTGCCTTCCTGATGCTCATGTTTTTTATTGATCGTGGTTGCCGGAAGTATCTCCAACAGTTGTTTCTGCTGAATGCCGGTTATTTCCACCTTTTGGAACTGGGCCAAAGCCGCTCCTCGCTCGGGATGAAATTCCGGAAAATCCACTTCTTCTGATTTACGACTGATATTCCGAGCTGCTTTAAATCCCATGACAATTCTCTCAATTGAAGGAAAACGGAGACTGGCAAAAGGGATTGCCATTTCAATAGAATATCCCTTATCAGTTATCTTCCCCGAACTTTCCCAGATCATGTCCAGGGTGATATCAGGATTGGCCTCCGAATTTAAGGTGCCGTCTGTCTGTATACCCCGGGGATTTGCCATGAAAAAATAGCATCCCAACTCATGGTTGTAAGTATCCAGACAAAAAGCCACCCAATCATCATTACCCGGATTGTCTCGCTTGGAGATAGCAGCTTTAATATTCTGTGGATCTTTATCAAAGCACCGGAATCCAACATAAATATTTTTATTATCATACATGAGATATAACTCCGTTTCCTCTGAGGGAAGTAAACCAAAATCTGGTCTAATGGTCCTAAAATCCCTGCACACCCAGGCCCGATTCCAGATAGTATCATTTAAAGTTCCATCGATTCGAGGAGACTTTGTAACCTGCGGTATTTTTACTATTCCATTGGTAAAAGCCTGATTAACCCAGAACAGCAGGAAAAGTAAGTATTTAAGTTTATCCCAAAATTTGTTTTTAAAAATCATCATTGACTCCATTTTTTAAAAATAATTATCATCCCTGATAAAATAATTTATAATTTTTTTTTGTCAGTAGATTTTATTTAAACGGGACTTTATAGAGGTTGAATGGATCAATTGATAAAATATATTCAGTAATGAATACATTTTTTTAATTTTTTTTGTTATAATGGTAATTTCATTCTATATATTTTTTTTTAAAAAAATATTGATCTATAAAATAATAGGAAATGAGGATTATGAAGTAAAGAAGCAATTCTTCAGGTTAAGGTGTTTTCAGGTGGTGATGTTGTTTTTGAATTTTAAAAAAGGATACCCGGACCAAGCAGATGTTTCGGATCCAGTGCTTTTTTTACCTCTTTCATTTGCTGGATTTCTTCCTGTGAATACATGATCGAAAGCAGTTGTTTTTTTATCTTCCCGATGCCATGTTCGCCGCTCACCGTCCCCCCGTAATTTACTGCAGTGTGTGCAAATTCCAGGTACAGTTTTTTTGCTTTTATAAAATCCTTTACATTACGGGGCAGCACATTTACATGCAGATGATTATCGCCAATATGACCAAAAATAGCATATTCAAGATTTTCTTTATTAAGCAAGGAACGATACGTCTGCATCATTGCTTCTAAAGCATTATCAGGAACAGAAAAATCAGTTCCTATTTTATGAATTTCAGGATAATTTCTCTGTCTTTCAGTAATAATAGCATTAATCTCTTCAGGTACTGCATGCCGGAACTGGTGCATCTTCTCTATTTCTTTTTCTTCAATAGCTCCCCAGGCATCATCCCCAGGCGCATTACACTCATCCAGTACCTGTATATATTCCGAGCAGTAGGTTTCTAAATCTCCCTTTTTCCCCTCCTGTTCAAGGTAAACAGCGGCTTCAGCATAATCAGGAAAAGCAGGGATGGAAGAACCGGAGCCTTCTCTCTCCTTTTTTTGACGCAAAAGGGTTAATGAATAATCATCAAAATATTCCAGAGAGGAGGGAGCAATTACATCTGATTCTGTTCCGGTTCTTTCTTTTATGGTTTTTACAAAAAAAAGGGCATCCTCTTCAGATTTAAAAAATGCTATATAGCAAAGCATAAATTCTGGTTTAGGTACTAAGGCTAATGTAATGTGGGTTATTACACCTAAAGTGCCTTCTGAACCGATGAAGAAATCAATAAAATCCATTGGATGCCGGATACAGTAACCCGCTGCATTCTTTATATCTGGTGACTGATATGATGGAATTGGAACTTGGATTGTATCATCATTCATCTGAATAATGAATCCTTTATCAGGTGTGCTGACAGTATTTCCACGCTCTATATTCAGCAAAGTACCGTCAGCCAGAGCCACCCGTAATGCCTTTACAAACAAGCGCGTTTGTCCATATTTAAATGAACGTGCTCCGGAACTGTTCAAAGCCACAGTACCACCCAGCTGAGCAGATTGTTCAGTAGGATCAGGAGGATAGAACCAATGATTTGATTCTTTGGAAAATTGTTCTAATTGTTTTTTCGATTTTCTCTTCAGTACCGAAAATGTGTTATTGAAATCCTTTTTTTGAAGAATGTCTTTTAAGTCAGTGACTGTAAGACCGGGCTCAGCATAAATACACCAGCACTTCTGATCCTCGTCCCATTCTGCACCCAGGAAGGAATTCATGGATTCAAGAGAAAGCAGTATCCCCCCATGTGGTACAGCTCCACCTACAATACCAGTTCTTCCTGCAGAGACTGTAACAGGTATTGCTGAAGTATAAGCGTGTTTAAGAGTATCGATTATCTGTTTTTCGGAATGAACAAACACCAATTCATTTGCCTTGCCTCCGGACAAACGGGATTCATCAATCAGATAATCTGTATAACTGTCGGAGATTTTGTGTGAAGATCGGATGATTTTAACCGGAGGTGTATCAGAGAGTTCTTTAAAAGGTTCAACAGGGTGTATTTTCGGGATCATTCCTCACTCCATGTTTTAAGTAAAAACATAAGAGTTCTGCTGTAAAAAGTCAAGATAATAGGGATAAGTAATTAAAAAAATTATTATATTATTTACATTTTCTTGACTTTATTTCTTTTTATTATTATTTTTATTATAGTTATTTATCTGCTTACTGAAAATTTTTCTGTGTACAAGTTTTGATCATATTGTGATTAAAAAGGTCAAGGCAATGAAGAAAATAAAAATACAGATCGTGGAAGATGAAAGTATCTTTGCCATGGACCTTGTGTCTCAATTAAAAGCTATGAATTATTCCGTAGTCTCTGTTGTGGACACCGGAGAGCGTGCACTCAAAGAAGCTGTTAAGAAGAGACCGGATCTGATATTGATGGATATCAGATTAAAAGGTGAAATGGATGGGATAGAAGCATCTCAGCAAATTAGAAAACGTAAAAATATTCCCATAATTTTTATTACAGCCTATGCAGAAGAAAAAACCCTCACCCGGGCGAAAGTTACTGAGCCCTTCGGGTATTTACTTAAACCTATCAATAAACGTGAATTGAGGGCTGTTATTGAAATGGCTCTTTATAAACACCGAATGGAACGAAAGCTTTTAGCCAGTGAACAACGGTTTCGCAGATTGATAGAAAACACTGTGGATTTATTATTTGTCATTGATTCCCGGGCAAATATTATAGATGTTAATCATACAGCGTGTAAAAAATCAGGATATATCCGGGATGAACTTCTGGAATTATCTGTTAACAATCTGTTTATCGGAGATCAGATCAATGTACAGGAAATTCTGCATCAAGTGCATAATACAGAATCAATGACTATTGAACATACATTTAAATGTAAAAATGGAAATACTTTTCCAATAGAAATAAATATCGGGTTGCTTTCAAATGGAGATAATCCATTATTAATAGCTTTGGCCCGGGATATAACCAATCGCAGGAAAAACGAAGCTGAAAAATTAGAACTTGAAAAACAATTAATGCATGCGCAGAAACTTGAGGAATTAGGCAGATTAGCTGGTGGTATGGCGCATGATTTTAATAATATATTGACAGTAGTCCAGGGATATTCTGAATTAGCCTTACTTAAACTGGATCAATCTTCACCCTTATACACTGATTTGAAAGAGATCAGGGATGCGGCATACAGATCAGCAAGTTTAACCCGTCAGCTGCTTTTGTTCAGCAGACGTCAGCCAATGGACTATTCACTGATCAATATTAATACATTAATACATAATTTAATGCGAATGCTCAATCGTTTACTGGGAGAAAATATTGTTATTAAAAAATCCCTGAAACACGGACTATGGGATGTCTGGGGTGATTTAGGCTCAATTGAGCAGGTAATCATGAATTTAGTCATTAATGCCAAAGATGCCATACATAAAAGAGGAAAAATTATAATTACCACAGATAATATTACACTCAGTGAATCTGATATAGATGAAGATACAGAAACAAAGCCCGGAAATTATGTAAAGGTTGAGGTTAATGATACCGGTGTAGGAATGGATGAACAAACTATAAAACGGGTCTTTACTCCTTTTTTCACTACAAAAGAAACCGGAGAAGGAACAGGATTGGGACTTTCCGTGGTTCATGATATTGTTAAGAGCAACAATGGATGGATTGATGTTACCAGTAAAGTTGGCAAGGGATCAACATTTACTATTTATTTTCCAGCATCGTTCAAAAAAGATATGAAAAGAAAAGAAAAACCATCCAAAGATCTCCAGGATCTGAAAGGTCAGGGTGAACATGTTTTACTGGTCGAGGATGAAGACACTGTTCGTGATTTTGCCTCCATGGTGTTAAGAAAGAACGGATATAATGTTACAGTTGCAGCAACAGTAAAACAAGCACTTCATGAATGTAATAATAAAAAGGATAATTTTCAGCTGCTGTTTACAGATATGGTGCTTCCTGATGGCAGTGGCCAGGAACTGGCAAAAGACTTAAGAAAAAAAGATCAGAATATTCCTGTATTATTAAGCAGCGGATATACGTTTGAAAATATAAAGAAAATCAAAGAAGAAGAAAAATACGAATTTATTCAAAAACCATACAGTATAGTTACTATACTCAGAGCTGTGAAAAGATGTCTTGATTCAGCTCCCCAATAAATTTAAAAATCAGAAATAACTTCTTTTTTTGTTCAATGATCAAAGTTATCCAAGAAACAGGAGAAAATTTTAAACACAAAGAACTCCGATTGCCCTGGATATTCATCCTGGATATAAAAAATGGATTTATTTAACGGTCGCTACATCATCAAAATTTTTTAAATAAATAGAATTCAATAAATATGGTCAGAGCCCCCATGGTCTGGATCATATGAAGAATCAGTTTTAGTGCCTATTTTGCCCAAAAAAATTGATAAACTTAGAACCATATTTATTGATAAGCTTATCAATATAAAAAAAAGAAATTGATAAATTTGGGAGTTTATTAATGTATTTATCAATATTTTAAATGGTTGGCTTTACCGAATAATAGATGGTTATAATTTTTTATTTCATTAACTATAGTCATTGGTGTACTGGAGGATACTATATGAAATTAAAATTAATGACAGGCCTGATCGGGATAGTGGTAGTAAGTCTGATCTGTTCATCATCCTTTATAGGAAAGGATACTGAACAAAATTCCACATCCGTTAGCACTATAAAACAAGTAAAACCATATCTTATGTTTCCTGGTACATGCAGACAAGCCCTGAAATTTTACAAAGAATGTTTTAACGGCACCATTGTGATGCTGAAGACATTTGGTGAATCATCCATTGAAGTAACCGAAGAACTTGAAAACAGAGTTTTTAACTCTGAGCTTCGAGCAGGGGATCTCAGTTTAATGGCATCTGATTATTTACCTAATACTGAAGTTACTGTAGGCAGTAATATGGCATTGTTTGTGATCTTTTCTGATAAAAGAGAAAAAGAAAAAGTGTTCACTAAACTGTCAAAAGGAGGCAAAGTTCTCTTTCCCATAGAAAATAATTTTGGCATGGTAGTCGATAAGTTTGGTGTTCAATGGATGGTGGAAAGCCGAAAATAATAAAGAAAACAGGCTTCTGGTCATCTTGTCAGCTTTCACTGTACCGCGTATATCATCTATCATTATTCGATACTGAATTTAATTAAAAAGAGAGAGGGAGTATGAAGACAATTGGTCTTTTAGGCGGAATGAGTTGGGAAAGCACTGTGGATTACTATCGTACTATAAACGAAGGTATAAAAAACGCACTTGGCGGATTACATTCTGCTCAAATTGTAATGTACAGTGTCGATTTCGATCCTATAGAAAAGCTGCAACATCAGGGAGACTGGGAAGGCACTGCTGATATACTGATTAAAGCATCCTTGAGCATACAGTCCGCTGGTGCAGATTTTCTCGTGATCTGCACAAACACTATGCATAAAGTTGCTCCTCAGATCGAAGATACTATCAATATACCTGTATTACATATAGCTGATGCCACTGCCAGTATACTTAAGCAAAACGGAATCAAAAAAGCAGGCTTGCTGGGTACAGCTTTTACCATGGAACAGGATTTTTATAAGGGCCGCTTACATCAGAAACACGGGCTTGATGTTTTGATACCTGGTAAACAGGACAGAGACACTGTACATAAAGTAATCTATGAAGAACTTTGTCTGGGCAAAATAAAACCTGATTCAAGAGATAAATTTTTACGTATCATAAATAATCTGGCCGGACAAGGAGCAGAGGCAGTAATCCTTGGCTGTACAGAAATCGGTATGTTAGTTAAACAGGATGATTCCGAGGTAATATTGTTTGATACCACAGCCGTTCATGCAAAAAAGGCAGTGGAATATGCAATACAGCCCTAGTATATACATGAAAAGATAGTATGAGCAGCCCAGAAGGAACAATAACCACAGATTAGTCAAACATCACAAAATAGATATAAGCAATTGGTCTCACCATTACTTCCCTATACAGAACTCCGAAAAAATGAAATCCAGAATATCATCAGTGGTTTTCTCACCGGTAATTTCACTTAATGCATCCAGGGCCTGATGCAGGTCAAAGGCAATAAATTCCTGAGACATGTTTTTGTTTATTGCTTTTTGAGCATGATGCAGATGCTCTCTGGTTCGCACAATTGCCTGTTTATGACGCCCCCGGGTTAAAAGCAGCTCACCTTCAACCGGCATATCACCGGAGATCACTGTATGGTGCAGATGATTAATAAGCTGACTGATTCCTCTTTTTTCCAATGCTGAGATTAATAACACCTTTTCTGTGCCAAGACTTTTTCTGAATTCATCTATAGTAATTCGTTGCTTGAGATCAGACTTATTGATTACCCCCAGCACTTTCTTTTTTTTCTCTTTAACCTTTTTGATGATGGTCTTATCTTCCCGATTAAGAAGGCGGCTTCCATCTATAACTAACAAAACAATATCTGCCTCTTCCAGGGTGTTCTCAGCTCTTCTGACTCCTTCTTTCTCAATTGGATCCTGCACCTTTCGTAATCCTGCAGTATCAGTTATAGTAAAAAGCACTCCTTCAATATCCAGTATATCTTCTATGGTATCTCTGGTAGTGCCAGCAATTTCAGTAACAATTGCTCTTTCCTTTTCTACCAGGCAATTAAGAATGCTGGATTTGCCCACATTGGGGCTGCCGATAATAGCCATCCTCACCCCTTCCCTGCACAATCTGCCTCTTTCATAACTGTCCAGAAATTCTTTTAATTCTGCATCAATATTTTTTAGCATGCTCTGCATATCTTCCAGTGAAGTAAAGTGAATGTCTTCTTCAGCAAAGTCAAGTTCAAGTTCCAGAAAAGAACAAGCCTGTACAAGCTGCTGAGACAATTGTGTTAATTTATCAGATAAATTACCTTCCAGCTGGTACAGAGCAACTCTTCTGGAAGCTTCTGTTTTAGCATGAATAAGATCAGCAACTGCTTCAGCCTGAGAGAGGTCCATTTTACCATTCAAAAAACTTCTTTTGGTGAATTCACCCGGATCTGCTAACCTGGCTTTATGTTTAATGATCAAATCCAGAATTCTTTTGGTCACAAATGGTGAACCGTGGCAGCTTATTTCTGCAACATCTTCTCCAGTATATGAATGCGGAGAAAAAAAGAAGGTGATCATTACTTCATCAATTTTTTCTCCCTCATCTTTAATCCATCCCTGATACACTTTACGATTCTGGTATTTAGATATTTTTTTGAAGGATTGAAATATATGTTTAATTATGGTTTGAGTTGCAGGACCGCTTATACGGATCACTGCAATTCCTCCTTCTCCCTGAGGTGTTGACACAGCTGCAATTGTATCATTTGATTTTCTCACCTGGTAGTACCTTTTATGAGAAAACCCCGTCCAGGTTCAGCAGGCAGACGGGGTAGTAACATAATATCTATAATTTTTATATTTCATCTATTTTTTTTGATTATTTGAACCAGAAACTGCTTTTTCTGGTGTTTTCTCTTTTTTGATAACAAGCTCCTGAGCAATGGTAAAGAGATTGAACATCAAGTAGTAGAGATTCAGTCCGGAAGAAAGGTTAAAGAAAATAAATACAAGGAAAATAGGCATAAAATAAGCCATGGCTTTTTGTTTGGGATCCTGGTTGCTTAACCTTTGCTGAACAATCATGGTTGCACCCATCAGTATAGGAAGCAGATTGAATCCTCCTAAAATTCCATCCGGAGCAGAAAGATCAGGAATAAGTCCGCCTAAAAACGATGCCTGTCTGAGCATTATCGTTGTCCGGAAGAGATTAAATAATGCAAACAGTACCGGCATCTGTAAAAGCAGAGGAAGACATCCTCCCATGGGATTTACCCCTTCCTTTTTATACAGCTTCATGGTTTCCTGATTCAGCTTTTGGGGATCATCTTTATGTTTTTCTTTTAAAGCACTGATCTTGGGCTGGAGGGATTGCATGGCCCGCATGGATTTATAACTTTTTCTGGTCAGGGGGAAGAGGACTATTTTTATGAGTATTGCCAGAATAATTATAGCCCATCCATAGTTATGAGTAACCTTATCATGTATAAATTCCAGAGTATAGTAAAAAGCAATACTGAAGGGTTCAATGATCGCCCACCCGAAATTCATTAATTCTTCCATATCACAGTTCAGATTTTTCAGCTCCTGGTAATCCATGGGACCCAGATAGAGAATAAATCTGTCTGATTCGCTCTGTTGTGTTTCAAGGGGAATGTAGAGTTCAGTCATGAATTTTTTCCACTCATGATACTCTCCACGGTAATGATACTGTTTTATTTCTTCTCCTTTTAACCTGGCCCCTGCAGCCGGATTGTCCTGAGCAATCAGCGACATCAGGAAATATTTATTACGTATTGCCATCCATTTGGTTGAACCCTCTTTGTAATCAGTATCTTCAAGTTTTGTTTTCAGCAGTTCATCACCCTGCATTGCATATGCCATATAGTAACGTTCGTCTTTTTTCAGTTCTTCTGTAGGTCGTAATCCGGATGTAAATTGAATTGAATAATCTCTTCCAATATCCGAAAGTGACATCGAACGGAAATGAAGCTGCAGTTCCACATTGTAAGTGTTAGGTTGGACAATAAATTCTTTTTCAAATTGTTTGTTGTTATTAAGATCACAAATAAATTTGTATCGTTTAGTAGCTCCGACTGTATCATATACAACTCTGTACTCCTGATTGATTAAATCATATTTTCTGTTTTGCGGTTTTACAAAAAGATTACCAGCAGCATTTTCAGGAATCATTTCAACCAGAATGCTATCTTTTTTTTCTCCATAATAGTAATTTTTCAATTTCCAGCTGATTATAGTACCCCCTCCCTGGGCAGACAACACACCTCTGAAAAATGAATTTTCAATCACTACACTGTCAATATCAGCTGCAGAAGATGTTTGAGCAGCAATGTGATCATTCGTTTTTTTCTGTTCATCCTCTTCTGGTTCTGCTTTATATGAAAAAGGTTCTTCCTCTTGGGTCGCGGTTTTTTCAACCGTTTCCGGTTCAGCTTGTTGTTGCGCAGGTGCTGTCTCTGACTGATCCGGTGTTTTTTCAGTATTATAACCGATTTTTTTCATATACACCGGCCATAAGATAAATATGATTAAAATTAATACAATAGCTAAAATTGATTTTTTATCCATAATTTAAAATCCTCATTTATTGTACTGGATCATATCCTCCCGGATTAAAAGGGTGGCATCTTAAAATACGTTTTATCCCCAGAAACATGCCCTTGAACAATCCGTATTTTTGTAATGCCTGCACAGTATATTCGGAACAGGTAGGATAGAATCTGCAGGTGCGGGGGAATAAAGGTGATATTATTCTTTGATATAATCTGATACTATGTATAATTAATTTTTTAAAGATCATTTTTACTTTTTAGAAAGTTATGAAAATCATTATAAATATGCTGATACCCGGCAGAATATGACAGATTTTTAGCATATAATACTAAGTGCAGATTATTTATATTGTGTCGGTTTTTTCTGTATATTTCTCTCATTAATCGTTTAATTCTGTTCCTGATTACAGCTTTACCCACTTTTTTTGGAACTAAAAATCCCACTTTTTTTTCTTTTGCTTCCAAAGTAAAAATTTTTATATATTTTCCTTCCCATTGTCTGCCCCGGGAAAGGATGGTTTTAAATTCATTATTTTTCTTAATAATTTCATTTTTTGGCAAACGTTGGTCGCTATTTAATGATCTTTCACCCATATCACTAGGGCATAAAAACTACCAACAATTATTTCTCATCGCTGACAGTAAGTTTTGCCCTTCCCTTTGCTCTGCGGCGTTTTAATATTGCACGTCCGTTCTTCGTTTTCATTCTTTCGCGGAACCCATGTTTATTTTTACGTTTTCTATTACTTGGCTGATACGTTCTTTTCATATAATTAAACCTCCGTAATTTTTATACAGACTATAAGATACATAACTTTTTATAATAAAATCAAGTTATTTTCTAATTTTTATTAAATTCATTATTCCGCCTGCCCCCATAATCAGGTTACCTATCCAGGCAGCCAGAAACGGGTCCAGTTCTCCTTTTTCACCCATAGTCTGTCCTATCCTGACCAGACCGAAATAAACAAAACAAATTGCCAGGCTGATACCAAAACCAACCACAAGACTTTTTTTCCTTCGGTTGTACACAAAAGGAATACTGAATACAATGATAATAACATTACTCAGAGGGTAGGAAAATCGAATATTAAGCTGTGTATACCACTTGTGCACTTCTCCACCGGATTTCTTAACTCTGTCTACAAACCAAAGTAATTCATTAATAGTCATTTGTTCCGGGTTTATTTGGGACAGATACAGTTGATGAGGAGTAAAATTCAGTTTGATTATTCGTTTACTGGTGATTGGTTCTGCATGTTCCTGATTTTTTTCAAATGTTCGTTCATATCCATTATATATTATCCAGTTTTCTCCATCCCATTTCATCAGGCGGGAATCAATTTTTGATACAAGGGTAGTGTTTGAATATGTTTCAATTTTTACATTATAGGCTATCTGTCTTTCAAAATTATAACTTTCAATAGAGATAATTTTATTGGGAGGATCCTGCATAATAACATCACGAATAATTTTTTTACTGCCTGATCCTCTTGTACTCAAATAATTATCTTTGATATTTTCAATCTGCCGGTTAGTATGTACTGCAACTGTTTCTGCGAGTAAAAAAGAACCAATACTCAGGAGTAACCCTATAATTAAAAGAATAAACATGATACGATAGAAACTGTATCCCAGTGCTTTAAGGGCCACAATCTCATTGTGTCTGGCCATAAGACCAATGGAAAATACCGTAGTCATAAGCGTAGCAACCGGGAGGATTATAATAATTATATAAGGAACAAAATAAATATAATAAAGAGTTGTGATATTCCACGGAACATTATGATCTATAAATCGGTCCAGATTTTCTATCATATCCACAACAACAAAAATAATTATTATTCCCAGCAGACATAAAGAGAAAATTGACATGAATCTTTTAAATATATAGCGCGGCAGAATCGGAATCATTCACTGCTCCTGTTGAAAAGTTTTTTTAGTTTATCAGTAAGAATATTCCATTGAATAACTGTTACTTCCCGGACAGCATGTATAATTAAATAAACACCTGCTCCTCCCACTATAATATTAGGCAACCACATAGCTAAAACAGGATCCATTAATCCTCTGTCCGCCAGTTGTTCCCCTCCGATTAAAAAAGACCAGTAAATAAGAAAAAAGACCATACTGATACCGCCCCCTACAGCCATCCCCCCCTGTCTGGCCATAATACCAACCGGGGCTCCGATAAGCACGAAAACAATACAGGCAATCGGTATTGAGTATTTTTTGTGAATTTCTACCAGAACAGCAGAAATTGAGGTTTGAATTCCCTTTATTCCCTTGATCTGAGAATGAATGCTTTGTATAATCTGGTTTAGTTTTTTTAAGGTAACTGTACGGGAAGTAGTGTCGCCTGCTGAGGAAATAGCAGCAGTTTGCTCTTCCTGGTCAGGCCAGTAGTGTTTTGGGAAAAATTCCAGAATTCTCATTTGTGCCTGTTTGATGATTATATCCTTTTTTTTGTTTACTGAACGGGTATGACGTTGTATGTCTTCTCGGAGCATGGGATTGCTTTTTTCTCTTAAGCCTCTTCTCTTGGAACTGCTTCTCTTGAGTACCATATTGGAAACTGGAATATAAATTTTATGTTTGTTGAATTTCAAACGTCTGTAATTTTCAAGATTTGTTTTCTGAACCTCATGAACCTCCCCATTCTGAAGAGAAAATACCATGGTGCTGTATTCCTGAGAATAATATAATTTTCCGGACTCTGCAAATATAGTTTTGTTGAATTTCGGATCGCTGCTGTCATTAATGATTATTCCATGAAGAACATCAGTTTCATTATCAATAGAGTGCACCAGCAGATTATAATTATCAATATCATCAAAAAAAACATTTGGTTCCAGGGTTAATGTAGGTTTCTTTTTAGAGATATCAGAATAAAGCATACTTAAACGATGATTGGATTCAGGATATACATAATTATTAAATTGTATCATACCTGCAGCTATTATAATGGAGATAATCAATACCGGAGAAATTAGTCTGTAAAGATGTACCCCGCTTGCTTTAAGAGCAGTGATTTCATTTTCAGATGAAAGTCGTCCAAATACCATAAGAGAGGCAATCAGTACAGCCATAGGTACAGCTAAGGCTACAATCCAGGCAAGTTGATAGAGAAAAAATTCAATAATAATTTTGAGAGGAAGTCCCTTACCCAGCAGCCTTCCCAGATCCCGGAACAGAATATTCAGTATAAAAAGGAACACAATAGTACAGATACCAAATACAAATGGGTTTATATGTTCTTTTAAAATATATTTTGTTATTATCCGCATACTTTATCCATAAATATTTTTAGATTATAATATAACAAACTGGAAAGAATTTTGCAAACTAAATTATATAAAATTTTCTTGCTTAAACCGAATAATTTTTTTATATTAAAAAAAATATAATTTTATGAAAGGAGGTATCAAGAATTTATGCCTGCAGTAAAGGTCAGAAATAATGAATCATTTGAAAGAGCATTGAAACGGTTTACCAAACAATGTGAAAAAGCAGGGTTGATGTCTGATATCAGAAAACATCAGTATTACGAAAAACCAAGTGAAAAAAGGAAACGTAAAGAAGCAGCAGCACGCAGGAAACAGAGGAAACTGCAGAAAATATTTGGTGAGCACTAAATTACAGTAATCTAAGGGATAAAATCATGAGTTTAGTTGATATTGTATCAGAAAAGATGAAACAGGCTATGAAGTCTAAAGACAAGGTCGCCGTAGAAGCATACAGAAGTATAAAATCTCAACTGCAGAACAAGAAAATTGAGCAGGGTAAAGAGCTTACGGAACAGGATGAAATTATGGTTTTATCCAAAGAGGTGAAAAAAAGAAAAGAATCACTTGAGTATTTTAAAAATCAGGGGCGGGATGATCTGGTTGACAAGGAAGAAAAAGAGTTGAAAATAATTGGATCTTTTTTACCTGAACCCTTATCACGGGAGGAAGTGGAAGATATTGTGGAAAAGGTCATTAGTGAAACAGGAGCAGAATCTATTCGCGATATGGGTAAAGTCATGGGGGCTGTCATGCCCCGAGTTAAGGGACGGGTTGAAGGTAAGACAGTACAGGATATTGTAAAAGAAAAATTGAGTTGAATTGTATTGATTATTTTGTGGAAATATTTTTTAATGCCCTGTGTTTAATAGAACATGGGGTTTTTTTATATATTTATGAATACTTTTGATATAATTATTCTGTTGATTCTGATTTTTTTTTGTATTAAAGGATTATTCAGAGGGATGGTTCTTGAAGTGTTTACTTTTATAGGACTGTTAGCTGGATATTTAATTGCATTACGGATAAAAAGTAATGTAGCAGGGTTAATACAAACGTGGATACACCTGCCGGATATTGTGATCAATACAGTATCGTTTATACTGATCTTTGTGTTGATAATCATACTTTTCAGATTTATTGCCGGAAGGATCAAGGAATTTTTCAAATGGACATTTTTAGGGTGGGTTGACAGGGGGGGCGGATTTTTGATCGGATTATTGAAAGGCAGTCTTATTGCCAGTCTTTTAGTGCTTTTGATATCAATTATCCCATTTTCAGAGAGGGTTAAAGCAGAACAGGAACAATCGTATTTATTTTTGCCTGTACGGTCTATCGCTCCGGCAGTGTTTAATATTATAAAAAAAGCCTATCCTAAAACAGAAAATTTTTATCAGGAAGTAAAGCAGGGGCTCACTGCTGAATCCCAGAAGGCAGTTGACAATATTATATCAAACCAGGTTAAATCAATAGAAGAAAAGGCTCAGAAGAAAATATCCGGGGAAAAAGATAAACAGTACAATAACATAAAAGATGTTCAGAATAGATGAATACTTCAATAGATGCTAAAACTCTTGAATTTGATATAATCATAGAATATGTTGTAAAAGAAACAGTGTCCGGGGAAGGAAAAGAAAAAATTAAATCCTTTTTTCCATATGAAAAAAAGGACTATCTGCAAAAGGAATTGAACCGGATTACTGAAATGGTTAATTTGCTCAGCTATGATGATCCTTTTCCTTTAGAAGGATATGGTGATTTAACCCTGCATTTAGAAAAAACAGAAATTGAAGGAAGTTTTATCACTCCTGAAGGGCTGTTTATTCTATCTCAGTTTTTGAAGATAGTTGAGAGATTAAAAAAATATATTACAGAGAGAAAACAGAAATATCCCTTATTAAAAAAAATTACCAATGATTTTAACTACCTTTCTTCGCTTCAGAAAGAGATAAAGAAGATTCTGGATCCGCATGGAAACATAAAACCAAAAGCATCAGATACATTATATTCACTCCATCAGAACATAGAAAGAAAAAAGGGTAACATCCGTAAAAAACTGGAATCTAAATTAAAAAATTTTATTTCAAAGGGGTATGCACGTGACAGTAATTTAGTGATTCGCCAGGGTCGGTTGGTTTTGCCCATAAAAGATACATACCGCAGTGCAGTCAAAGGTATTGTGTTAGATCAATCAGCGAGCGGATCCACAGTATTTATTGAGCCTATTGATATTATTGAACTGAATAATCAGGTTCATAAACTGGAATCAGAAAAACAAAGAGAGATTGAAAAGATCTTAAAGATGGTCACTAAGGTGGTACGAGAAAACATAACATTCATACATGACAATATTGAGCGTTTCGGAGAACTGGATAAAGTATATGCCAAAGCACAGTTTTCTATAGAGTTGGACTGTTTACCTGCTGAAATAAATACTCAGGGAAAACTTAATCTGAAAAACAGCCGTCATCCTTTACTCTTACTCCGTGACTCTGAGGAAGAAGTTGTTCCCCTGTCTATATTCATGAATGATACTATAAGAACTGTTATTATTACCGGACCGAATGCAGGAGGTAAAACAGTAGCATTAAAAACTGTTGGGCTTCTTTCTCTTATGCATAATTGCGGATTTCATATACCTGCAGAAGAAGGTTCTGTAATACCGCTTTTTTCAGGTATTTTTGCAGATATAGGAGACAGACAGTCAATCCAGCATGATCTTTCCACTTTCTCCTCGCATGTTAAGCGGCTGAACCGTATATTGGAAAAAAGCAATACGAACAGTCTGGTACTGCTGGATGAAATCGGCTCATCCACAGATCCTACTGAAGGAGCAGCTCTGGCAGAGGTGATTCTGGAATATCTGACGGATTTACAATGTATGACAATTGCAACTACCCATATGGGAGCTCTGAAAGTTTTTGCAAATCAGCAGGATTATATTGAAAATGCATCAATGCTTTTTGACAATGACAGACTGTCTCCTTCTTATAAGTTTCAAATGGGGCTTCCAGGATCATCGTATGCTTTTGAGATTGCTGAAAAGTATGGGATGAATACGGAAATACTCAACAAAGCACGAAAACGGGTAGGCAAACAAAGGGGTAAGCTGGACACTCTGATATTACAGCTTGAAGATGAGATACAAAAGTCTTCCCGGTTGTCCGAAGAAGCGGAAATCAAACATTCCAAACTTGAAGGACTGGTTCAGTTATATCAGGAACGACTGGATAAAATCAAGAAACAAGGAAAGGAAGAAAAAAAGAAGATAATTGAACAGGCAGAAAATTTTTTGAAGAATGCTAACGTTGAAATTGAGAATATTGTACGGGAAATAAAAGAGAAACAGGCTGCGAAATCATCGATTAAAAATGCCAAAAAAATATTAGAGCAAAAAAGAAAAAAAATTCAGGAACTGAAGGATACACAAACTCCGGATAAAAGAAAGACCTTACAAAAAGGAGACCGTGCTTACTGGCATGGACATTCAGGAAAAGGAGAAATAATGTCAGATCCGGACAGTACAGGAAGAGTGTTGGTTGACTGGAATGGGGTAAGACTCAGAGTTCCTGTAGATGAATTGCAGTTGTCTCCTGAATCCGACCAGGAAGATACGGAAGAATCAGAATTTTTTGTACAATCTGATGTCAACATTTCAGATACCATCAGCGATGAAATTGATCTGAGAGGAATGAGAGCAGAAGATGCTGTTGCAGCAGTGGATAAATATTTAAGTGATGCGGTCATGTCAGGACTGCATATGGTCCGTATTATTCATGGTAAGGGAACCGGAGTGTTAAGACAGGTTATAGGGAGACATCTGAAGGGGCATAATCTGGTTAAAAATTTTCGGCTGGGCCGCTGGAATGAAGGAGATACCGGCGTAACTGTTGTAGAGATAAAATGAAAGTATCAGAAGAAAAAATACAGCAAATCAGAGATGCTGCAGATATTGCAGAGGTCGTTTCTGATTATGTAACTCTCAAGAAAAAAGGAAAGTCTCTGATGGGGCTCTGTCCTTTTCATCAGGAAAAGACACCTTCATTCAGCGTGGATCCGGGGAAAGGATTGTACTATTGTTTTGGATGCGGAGCAGGAGGGGATGTTTTTAATTTTATAATGGAAACAGAGAATGTCACTTTTCCGGAAGCCGTGAAAATGCTGGCTGAAAGATACGGAATATCTTTGCCCCGCTCTCAGATTGATGAAACCACCTCTTACGAAACAGAGATCCTCTATTATACAAATAATACAGCTAAAGATTTTTTTATTTCCTGTCTTTTTCAGACCCGGGCAGGTGCGCATGCGCTAAACTATATTAAACAAAGGGCATTTACTTCTGAAACTATAAAAAAATTTAATATAGGATATGCACCAAACAGATGGGATGGTCTTATCCTCATGGCCAAGAGATCAAATCTGCCTCTTCAGCATCTGGAGAAAGCAGGTTTAATTATTAAAAGAAAAGACAGAGAGGGTTACTATGATCGGTTCAGAGGGAGAATTATTTTTCCTATTTCAAGCAGAACCGGAAAAATAATAGGGTTTGGAGGAAGGATAATAAAAGAGAAGAAAAATCAGCCTAAGTATATTAATTCACCGGAAACGCTGGTGTATAAAAAAGGAGCTCAGCTGTACGGACTGAATATTGCCAAGGAAGGGATCAGGAAAAAAGACAGAATACTGCTGGTGGAAGGATACACTGATGTAATGCGCCTGCATCAGAATGGATTTGATAATGCTGTTTCAACCCTGGGTACTGCCTTGACTGAAAAACAGGCTCAGATATTAGCCCGGTATTCTAAGAATGTTACTTTACTTTTTGATGGGGATTCAGCCGGACTGCAGGCTGCCTTACGAGGAGTGGATATATTATTTAAAACCAGTTTACACGTTACTATTGCCATCCTTCCAAGGGGGATAGATCCAGATTCTTTTCTGCTCAAAAAAAGTCAGAAATTAATGAATGAATATATTGATTCTGCCAAATCCTTTGTGGATTTTCATTTAAAGCAGTTTAAAACAGAAGGCAGTCTGGATTCACCTCAGACCAAAACAGAGGCTGCCAGGAAACTTTTAAAAACTGTAAGACATATCAAAGATCCTTTGGAGAGAAATTTCTATATAAAGGATATTTCTGAGAAGATCGGAGTAGATGAAAAATTTTTACATAATGTTCAATTTAAAAAAAGTGACAGAACCGATGAAAACTCTTATCATTCAGGGAGACAGCACCCTGATAATGCTGAAGATATTCTGTTAACTTTTTTACTAAAGAATTTTATCAAATGGTCAAAGATTATTTTTGATTTTATAAACGAAGAGGATATTACTTCAAATACTGTTTTATTAAAAATTTATAAAGATTATTCTGAGCATACCATAAAGGATGAAAATGATATAATGGGCAGATTTTCTGAAAATTCTAAAATTAAAGCATATCTAACTGCTCTTCTGGCCAGAAGAAAGGATACAGTTACCAAAGATGAAGACTATAATAATCTTTGTGCTGATTGTATAGTTACTATAAAAAAAAGGAATTTAAAAAGCCGCATTAAAAACTGTCAGGAAAAAATACGAAAGGATCAGAAGTGTAATAAAGATGTGAGTAAATTACAGAATGAATATTTTAAATTAAAAAAAGAACTGGGTAGTTTTACAAAAGAATTAAAAGAAGCAGTATTAAAAAAAATTAAAAAAAACAGTTGAAAAAGTAAAAAGATTTTATTATAATATTAATTCGGAAAAAGTGAGGGCCCATAGCTCAGTTGGTTAGAGCAACGGACTCATAATCCGTCGGTCGAAGGTTCGAGTCCTTCTGGGCCCACATAATCCAACCTTGTACAAGGAGAAACACATATTAACGGGGTAAGAAAAAAAATACAAGTTGAAATTGGTATTAAGCGCAATTTTTATAAAGTGCACCTTATATAGGGGCACTTTTTTTTATTTTGGAGATAATATATAACGATACAGGAGGCATCTTTGCAAAACTTAATAGAAAATTTAAAAGAACTTCAACGTATCGATTCGGAACTCAAGTTTATCGGGGATTTAAGAGGCAGTCTTCCCTATCAGGTTGACATGTTACGTAAAGAGCTTCAAGACGTTAAAGACACATATACTGATAAAAAGCAACAATTAGAACAGACAAAAACAGAGATCAAATTAACCCAGATAGAAATAGAAGATCTTAAAAAGAAAAAAGAAAAGTATCAGGCTCAACTTTATGAAGTGACCAATAATAAAGAATATGATGCAGTTACTTCTGAAATTGACAGTGTTGATAAGACTGTTAATAACAATGAAGAAAAAGTGATTGGATTAATGGAGCAGGAAGAAAAACTTACTGGTGAACTCCAAAAAGATGAGGAGGAGTTGGACAGACTGGAACAAGATTTAGAAAAAAAGGAAACTGAGTTAGAGACAAAAAATGCTAAAACAGAAAAAGAGGAATTAACGCTTCAGGATAAAAAAAATAAACTGATTTCTAAAATTGATAAAAGATATTTAGCCATGTATGAACGTATCAGAAAAGCTAAAAATGGAATAGCAGTTGTTCCTATCCAGAATGGGGCATGCGGCGGCTGCTCCAAGAGACTTCCTCCTCAGAAGATATTAGAAATTCGTTCTAATAATGAATTACATGTTTGTGAGGTGTGCGGTCGTATAATTGTTTCGGATAGCACAGTATCTCAGAGGCAGCAATGACTCTGTATTGCTATATAGACGGTTCCTGTATGGGAAATCCTGGAGATGCTGGGTTTGGCATAGTTGTTAAAGATAAAAATGATGATATTCTTGAGATATACGGAGATTATATTGGAGATGCCACCAATAATATTGCAGAATATCAGGCATTAATCTCTTGTTTAGAGTTGGTTAAGAAATATAATATGGATAGGTTGATTATATATTCAGACAGTCAGCTGGTGGTTAATCAAATCAAGGGTTTGTATAAAGTAAAAAAAGAACATTTAAAAAAATTATTTGATAAAGTTCAGAATATTATGTATGATGCTTCTTATAAGATAAAAATCATACATGTTCCGAGAGAAAAGAACAAGGAAGCAGATAAACTGGCCAAAATGGCCATACAATTAAAAGCAAAAATTACTGAATTTGATTAATGTAATATAAAGGGCAGAACAGGTGATCGCGGGGTTGGGAGTAAATATATTCATAACCCTGAGGAAAGTCCGGACTCCACAGGACAGGATGCTCCATGAACTGGAGGCATTCCTTATAAGGAATGACGGAAAGTGCCACAGAAAAAAAACCGCTCAGTAATACTGTAACAGTGTTGTTGAGTAAGGGTGAAAAGGTGAGGTAAGAGCTCACCGGTTCTGTGGTGACACAGAACGTCATGGTAAACCCCATCCGGAGCAAGGCCAAATAGATGAGGAAATTTATTACGAAATGGTCCGTTTCGTCTGACTCATGGGTAGGCCGCAGCGGGAATGTCTGCTACAGATATTCTCCGGCAGATAAATGATCGCCATTTCCTGTTAAAGGAAAACAGAATCCGGCTTATCGTTCTGCCCAAGAAATTCTGAGGTCTTTAATAACATGAAATGGAATATTAAAAAAGCAATCAGCAGGAAAGAGTTAGGATATCTTGTATCCACACTTGGCATCCCTCCTATTATAGCAAATATTTTATTAGATCGTAATATTAACAGTGAAGAACAAATAAGATCTTTTTTTAAAAGTCACTGGAGTGATTCTTATGATCCCTATCTGTTAAAAGGTATGGATACGGCAGTCAAAAGAATTATTAAAGCTGTCCAGGAAAAAGAAAAGATTTTCATTTATGGTGATTATGATGTTGACGGGATCACTTCTGTAAGTTTATTGAAGATATTTCTTGATCGACTGGGAGGAGATGTACATTTTTATATACCTGACAGACTTACGGAAGGGTATGGATTGTCTGATTCAGGTATCAGTAAAGCAGCAGAAAAAAACGCCACCTTACTCATAACCGTTGACTGCGGCATTAAAGGTGTCGATGAAATCAATAAAGCCAGGGATATAGGTGTTGACACCATCATATGTGATCATCATGAACCCGGTGCTGTTCTTCCTCCTGCAATCGCCATTTTAAATCCAAAACAAAAAGGATGTACTTATCCTTTTAAAGAGCTGGCCGGGGTAGGCGTAGCATTTAAGCTTGTACAGGGCGTGAGTAAATATTTAAATCTGAAAGAGGAGTATAGTAAACAATATTTGGATTTAGTAGCACTGGGAACAGCTGCGGATATTGTGCCTCTGGTTGATGAGAACAGACTGTTTGTTAAAGAAGGACTGAAGAGTATTAATCGGGCTGAAAGAGTCGGTGTTCGGTGCTTAATAAAAACTGCAGGGTTAACCGGCAGAAGGATCAGTACCGGGCAGATTGTTTTTATGCTGGCTCCGCGTTTAAATGCAGCAGGAAGAGTAGGGAGTGCTGAGAGGGGGGTGAGACTGCTCATCACTGAAAATGAGCAGCAGGCAGCAAATCTGGCGCAGATTCTTGAATCGGAAAACCGGGTACGGAAAAATATCGATGAAAAAACCTTTAATGAGGCACGTGAAATGCTGGAAGCCGTGTATGATGTCCAGGAAGACAGGATAGTAGTGCTGGCAAAAGAAGGGTGGCATCCGGGAGTGATAGGTATTGTCGCCTCCCGCATATCTGAAGAAATTAACCGGCCTGTAGTCATGATTTCTATTGAGGATTCCGTTGGCAAAGGTTCAGCAAGAAGTATCAAGGAATTTGATATGTATTCAGCTCTTAGCTTATGTAAAAAAAATCTGATTCAGTTTGGCGGACATAAATATGCTGCCGGACTGACCATTGATGAGGTGAAGATCGATGAATTTCGTGAACAGTTAAAGGCAATTTCTCTGGATATGATCTCAGATGATGCTTTAGTTAAAACCATTAATATTGACATGCAAATATCATTATCGGATATTGATGATAGTCTGGTCACATATCTTAAACTTTTTGAACCGTACGGGCCGAAAAATATGCGTCCAGTTTTTATGTCCCAGAATCTTCAGGTCATAGGAACCCCCCGGATAGTAGGAAACAATCATCTGAAATTTAAAGTGCGGGAGAATAATAAAATATTTGATGCCATTGGTTTTAATCTGGGTGATTTAATGTATCGTCTCAGTCCCGGAGAAAATAATCTTGATATGGTATATATAATAGAAGAGAATTACTGGAATGGTAAGACGCAGACTCAGCTCAGAGTGAAGGATATTAAATAAAGAGTATAGATATAATATGTAACCCTGATCTTTATACGGAGGTGTGGATTTATGGTATTTAATGAAGAATCGAAAATATGGAAAAACGGTGAATTTATTAACTGGAAAGAGGCAACTCTCCATATTGCATCCCATGTTGTTCATTATGGATCCAGTGTATTCGAGGGGACACGTTGCTACAACACCAATAAAGGTCCTGCTATTTTCAGACTGTCTGATCACAATCAGCGGTTTTTGAATTCTGCAAAAATTTACCGGATGAACATTCCATATACAGTGGAAGATCTTAATAAAGCTTGTAAAGAGCTTATCAGGATAAATAAATTTACTGCAGCCTATATACGTCCTGTTATTTACCGGGGGTATCATTCACTTGGTGTTGATCCGTCTTCATGCCCCATAGAAACTGCAATCTTAAGCTGGGAATGGGGGAAATATCTGGGCGAGGATGCCCTGGAAAAAGGAGTTGATGTAAAAATTTCTTCCTGGAACCGGCTTACTCCCAATACTATGCCTTCTTTGAGCAAATGTGGTGCTAATTATATGAATGCTCAATTAATTAAAATGGAGGCTCTGGAGGATGGGTATATTGAAGGAATTGGTTTGAGTTCAAAAGGAACACTTTCTGAAGGAAGTGGCGAAAATGTATTTGTATTGTATAAGAATAAATTACATACACCACCTGTTGAAGATTCAATTTTACCAGGAATCACCAGGGATTCTGTTATAAGAATTGCTCAGGACAAAGGAATTGAAGTATTAGAAAAATCTATTCCCAGAGAGATGTTATATATTGCTGAAGAAGTATTTTTTACAGGCACTGCGGCAGAAATAACTCCTATTCGTTCAGTTGACAGAATTAAGATCGGCAGGGGCTCCCGTGGACCTGTTACTGAATCTATTCAGGAAGAATTTTTCGGAGTATTGAGCGGAGAACGTAAAGATGCCTATAAATGGCTTGATTATGTATAAAAATTTAGATACACTATGAAAAAAAGAAGACACGCCAGAGAATTAGCTTTACAGACATTATATGCTCATGAGCTTACTGGTAATGATCTGAATACTCTTCTTGGTCAATTAAAAGACAGAACAACTCAGGAGGAAGTCTATGATTTTGCTTCCAGTCTGGTACGAAAAGTATTGAATAAAAATAAATTTCTTGACACACATATAGCCCGCAGTGTTAAAAACTGGGAATACACCCGAATTGCTGTAATTGATAAAATAATCCTAAAAATAGCATTATGTGAGTTATTATTTTTTGAAGAAATTCCACCCCGGGTTTCTATCAATGAAGCTATTGACCTGGCTAAAATTTTCAGTACCGGTAAAAGCGGGAAATTTGTTAATGGTATTATTGATAATCTTTATAAAAGATTTCAAGGTGAAGGGAAAATTAAAAAGAAAATAAACGACAGTTGAACAAAAATAGATTGTATAAGTATAAATAAAGTGAGTTTAAATAAATAATCACATAATTTTTAAGCATTATGTTTATTTGTATTATTTAGTATGAAAACCGAACGGAGAAATATATGTTTAATACCTTAATAGATAAAATATTTGGCAATAAACACGAAAAAGAAATTAATAAAATCCGACCTATGGTTGATGAAATTAATAACATCTATGCTACTCTTCATGAACTCTCTGATGAGGAACTGCAAAATAAAACTGAGGAATTTAAGAAAACAATTCATAATAAAATTCATGATATACAGCAGCAAACAGAAGATTTAAAGCAGGAACTGAAAGGTTCTCATGATGATAAAGAAGTAGATATTGAAGATATACGAAAACAGATCACAGACCTGGAAGAAGAAGAAAAAGAAATCACAGAAGGAGTGCTTCTGGAAATTTTACCGGAAGCATTTGCAGTAGTCAAAGAGACATGCCGCCGTCTTGTAGGTGAATCCTGGAAAGTAGTGGGAGTAGAAACCTACTGGAATATGATTCCTTTTGATGTACAGCTTATAGGAGCTATTGTTTTACATCAGGGTAAAATTGCAGAGATGGCTACCGGAGAGGGGAAAACACTGGTAGCCACCATGCCTCTTTATCTGAATGCCCTGGTCGGAAAAGGAGCTCATCTGGTAACAGTTAATGATTACCTGGCCCAGAGAGATTGTGAATGGATGGGAAAAATATTTGAATTTTTAGGACTCAGTGTTTCCTACATTAAAAACGACATGCCGACACCTGAACGTAAGAAGGCATATGAGGCAGACATTACCTACGGGACGAACAACGAATTTGGTTTTGACTATCTCCGGGATAATATGGCCCGCTCTACAGAAGATATGGTGCAACGAGGACATCACTATACTATTATTGATGAGGTTGATTCTGTATTAATTGATGAAGCCAGAACACCGCTTATTATCTCCGGACCGGTTCCTGAATCTCATAATCAGTTTAATGAAATGAAACCAATTGTATCCGATCTGGTTCGTCAGCAGACGCATCTCGTTAACAGACTTATGAAAGAGGCAAAAGAACTTCTTGAAAAGGAGGAAGATGAAGGATCGGAATATGAAGCAGGCAAGAAACTGCTGAAAGTGCAACGCGGAGCCCCAAAAAATAAACGGTTGACTAAAATGCTGGGGGAGAGCGGTATACAGAGACTTATCAGAGCAGTAGAAGCAGATTATATGCGGGATAAAAAGCTTCACGTCCTTGATGAAGAACTTTACTATGTCATTGATGAAAAAAATAATACTATAGACCTTACAGATCAAGGAAGAGAAGCGATTTCTCCCAATAATCCTGAAATGTTCGTTCTGCCGGACATTGCAACAGAACTGACAGAAATTGATGAAGATGAATCTCTGTCTTCGGAAGAAAAGCAGGAAAAAAGAGAAAAAATTCAGACTGAGTACAGCAACATCAGCGAAAAACTGCATAATATCAGTCAGCTGCTCAAAGCTTTTTCTCTGTTTGAAAAAGATGTTGAATATGTCGTCACTGATGATGGAAAAGTAATGATAGTGGATGAGTTTACCGGACGGCTGATGCCGGGCAGAAGATTTTCTGACGGGCTGCATCAGGCCCTGGAGGCAAAAGAGAATGTAAAAGTAGAAAGAGAAACTCAGACTCATGCCACTATAACCCTGCAGAATTTCTTCCGCCTTTACACCAAACTTGCGGGCATGACTGGAACAGCTGAGACAGAAGCTGATGAATTTGAGGAAATTTACCATCTC
>Ga0180433_10000898_pt1 | contig 50571 bp, 51 predicted proteins | sample SS_ome_8_FD_132980 | JGI IMG/M metagenome (GOLD analysis project Ga0180433, IMG submission 132980) | Hypersaline lake sediment archaeal communities from the Salton Sea, California, USA - SS_1_D_1 metaG | ecosystem: Environmental > Aquatic > Non-marine Saline and Alkaline > Hypersaline >...
CTGGGGCTCTGGTTGGGGTTTGATCCCTTGATTGGCGCCTTGCTCTTCAGCCTGGCCTCAGCAGCGATTATCGGCCCTATGGCTGACCGTGGGGAATTAAACCCAGATACCTCCATAGGTATCGTTTTCTCCCTGATGCTGGGGCTGGCCTTCCTCTTCATGGGTCTGATGCCAGGGGCCAGGACTGAAGCCCTAAATATGTTCTGGGGAAGTATATTGACAGTTACCCAAAAGGACATTGTCTTTTTAGCTGTTATAACAGGCGTAATAGGTGTATTGGTGGTTATTTTCTATAAGGAAATTCAAGCGGTAATTTGCCATCGGGAAGTGGCTCTAGCTGTGGGCATACCGGCGACAGTCGTTTTCTACGGCTTGTTGTTTTCCACTGGCGTGACTATAACTGCGTCGCTACAGAGTATTGGTGGCCTCCTTATTTACAGCCTTATTCTTAACCCGGCAGCCGCTGCCTATCAGCTTACTTATAGTTTTAAGCGGATGCTCCTTATTGCTGTTGCCTTTGGTATTGTGTCTTGCTGGGCTGGACTTGTAGCATCATATCTGCTTGACATTCCCTCGGGTGCCGCAATAGTGATAACCTCTGCTATTATCTTCGGCCTGGCAGCGGCATTCTCTCCTAAAAGAAAAATGAAGAGATGGCAGCAAGCTCCGCTAAAAGGGTAGATATGCAACTTCAAGAGTATTTCGACCAAATGGCTCCGACCTGGAATAAAGAGCTCACCAGAGAGAGGTTGAACTGCCTTGACAACATTGTTAAGGAATTAGACATCGAACCTGGAAATTATGTGCTTGATATTGGGTGCGGCACAGGCGTCCTTTTACCTCTTTTAATTGAAGCGCTTGGTGATGAGGGGAAAATTATAGCCCTGGATTTTTCGGCGGAGATGCTAGTCCAAGGAAAAGCTAAAAGTTCCCCGCCCATCGTTAATTTTGTTCAAGCCGATGGTATGTTCATTCCTATGGCTAACAATTCTATTGATATGGTTCTATGCAACAGCGTCTTTCCTCATTTTAGCGATAAAGCCAAGGCATTAAAGGAAATAACTAGGGTGCTCAGAAATAATGGCCGGCTGGCCATCTGCCATACCATGAGCCGAAAGATGATTAACCAGCTTCACCAATCTATTGGTGGAGTGATAGCAAATGATCTTCTACCCGATGAATTTCGGCTGAGGGAACTGATAAAGAAGGTTGGACTAAATATAATACACTTCGAGGACAGCCCGGAACGGTATCTGGTTATTGCCAAGAAGAGCGCCTATTAATATTTAAATAATAATCGTCTATGACTACCTAATTATTGATTTCAAGCTCAAGGCTGATGTCTAAGGCTCTGGCAGAGTGGGTAAGGGCGCCAATGGAAATAAAATCGACGCCGGTTTCAGCTACAGCCCGAACATTTTCCAGCGTAATTCCACCCGAGGCTTCAATTAAAGCTCGGCTATGAATAGATTTTACCGCCTTGCGCATATCCTCGATGTTCATATTGTCAAGCATGACAATATCTGCCCCGGCTTCAACCGCTGCTAAAGCTTCCGATGTGTTCCTGACCTCAACTTCAACTGGAAGACGCTCTGGAGCATTTTTCTTTGCTATGGTTACAATTTCCTTGATATCTAATTTGCGATTGCGTAATTCTGCCAGATGATTGTCCTTAATGAGTATGCCATTGCCTAAATTCATACGGTGATTTTCTCCACCACCGACCCTCACAGCGTACTTTTCCAGCGACCTCAAGCCCGGGGTTGTTTTTCTGGTATCCATGATGCGCACCGGCAATCCTTTAACTCTTGCTACGTAACGACTGGTCTCCGAAGCAATTCCGCTCAAGTGCTGGAGAAAATTGAGAGTTACCCTCTCTGCCTTGAGAATGCTGGCTATGCTGCCTGATACCTTAGCTACTTTGCTGCCTGGCTTGATGCTAGCCCCATCTTCCAGTAGAATTTCCACCTTTAATTGCGGATCAACCCTATAGAAAACTTGTTTAGCTACATTTATACCTGCCAGGATGCCTTTCTTTTTAACCACAACAAAGGCACTCCCTTGTTGGTCAGCGGGTATCAGAGCTTCGGTAGTAATATCACCTCTACCGAGGTCTTCAGCTAAGGCCAGGTCGATAATTTCTTCAATCTTGAGTTCACTTAATGTCATTTTTCCTGAAAATGATATGCCGCTGCCATTCCGGCGAAGCCTTGGGGAAATCTGTGCGAAAGTGAGCGCCACGACTTTCTTCTCGGAGTAAAGAGACCTCAGTTGTAAGCCTGGCACATAATACCAGATTGTTCAGTTCATAAGAGGGGCGGTCGCTGGGTTGAGGCAGGAGTCTTTGCCAGGTAGCTAGGATGTCTGCTGCCTCTTCAAGGGCTTCGCCAGAACGGATGATTCCTACTTTATCCCACATGAGGGACTGCAAGTTGGGAAGATTAAGCGGTGGGATAGTCCCGACAAGTTGGGATTGCTCACGTTTGGGGAGGGAGTACAGGCAACTGGTAACTGTTGGCTGACTGCTCTCGGAGGAGGCATCCACCTCAGTTCTTTGCACTACCCTCTTGCCAAAAACAATTGACTCAAGCAAGGAATTTGATGCCAGCCTGTTAGCGCCATGTACTCCAGTGCAGGCGGTCTCGCCAGCAGCAAATAGCCCTGAGATATTTGTCTCCCCCCAACTATTGACCTTCACCCCTCCCATAAGATAGTGAGCAGCCGGGGCGATGGGGATAAGCCCCTTGGTAATGTCCAGGCCGTGCTCCCGACAGAAACGATATATGTGAGGAAAGCGCGTGGTAATCAGCTGAGGGGGCAAATGTGTAATGTCCAGAAAAACTCTATCGCTATGGGTTTTCTGCATCTCCCAGACGATGCCGCGAGCTACGATATCCCGCGGCGCCAGCTCAGCCTCAGCAACATAATCTGGCATGAAGCGATACCCTTCTACATTTCTAAGTATGCCACCCTCTCCTCTAACCGCTTCTGAAATAAGAAAAGGCGCTACTCCGGGTAGGCGGAGAACAGTGGGATGGAACTGGAAAAATTCCATATCGCTTATTTCGGCACCAGCTTCAAAGGCCAGAGCTATCCCATCGCCAGTGACGACATCGGAGTTAGTAGTATATTTAAACAATTTCCCAGCTCCACCAGTAGCCAAAATGAGAAATTGGCACTGGTATTCTTCCACAGAGACCGTGCGGCAATCGAGAGCTTTCACACCGACTACCTTGCCATTCTTGACCAAAATTTCACTAGCCAGGCAATCCTCCAAGACTTTAACAGAAGAAGAGTGTACCTGACGACTTAATGTAACTTCGATATGCTCCCCGGTGGCGTCGCCCCCGGCGTGCATAACGCGAGAAACACTATGGGCTGCCTCCCTGGTCAAGGTAATTTCTCCATCCAAAGTGTCAAAGGGCACTCCGAATTTGATTAGGTCAGCCATGCAATCAGCGGCCTCATCAGTCAAAATGCGTACCGCCCCAGCATCAGATAAACCAGCCCCAGCAGCCATCGTGTCTTTGAAGTGCAGCTCGGGAGAATCATCTTTGCCCAAAGCGACAGCAACGCCGCCTTGAGCATATTTGGTGTTGCAGTCATCTATGCTTCCTTTAGTAAGGACAAGGACGCTGCCCCTTTTTATAGCGAGCAAAGCAATATAAAGTCCAGCAATGCCACTGCCAACTATAATATAGTCATAGTGCTTCATTTATGCTGGTTCCATACATCAAGAGGTAAATACCAGTGTAGAGTTCGGCAAATACCGGAGAGGCTTCAGAAGCGCATAACGTTCATCACTTATCTGATGGCGGCATTTAGTTGACCACCTCAAGTTTCTAATGTCAGAATATTTCTCTGCCGCTTTCCCCAATATCTTGTTTGGTAAGTATACTGCCTCGGGCAACTCTCATTGTTGCTCCCGACTCTATCTTTAGAATCACAGTATCTTCATCAAGATTTTCAATTGTTCCGTAAATCCCGCCGGCTATAATCACTCTGTCTCCCACTCTCAGTTCCTTCGTCATTTGTTCGTGTTCTTTTTGTTGCTTCTGCCTCGGCCTAATCATCAAGAAATACATAATAGCAAAAATTGCTATCAAAAAGATGACCATTGGCCATATTCCTAGACTATCTCCTTCCATGCGTCCTCCTTTCCTTGATTATTTTTTACTTTGCCTACTAGTGACCAGGGACTTGTTTTATCAATCCCGATTCTCGCTAACTGTCCCAGCCAGGCGCCAGCATCTTCAAAGAATACTAGCTTATTGCTCCGGGTGTGCCCGAACCATTTCCCAGCTTTATTCCCCTCTACCAATACCTCCAATTCCTTGCCTTGGAGCTGCGAATTAATTTCGCCAGCTATCGCCGCTTGGAGCTCTTCGATTTTATGAAGCCTTTCCTTTTTCACCTCTCCAGGTATATTATCTTGATATTCCCGCCAGGCAAGTGTGCCGGGGCGAGGAGAATAAGCTGCCACATGAACGACATCAAACCTCATTTCATTGACCAGAGATAGACTGTGCTCAAATTGCTCCTCTGTTTCGCCCGGAAAGCCAACGATTAAATCCGTGCTTAGTGATATTTTAGGCATCTTACGTCGAATGGTGCGGACAAGCTCTTTATATTGTTCCACGGTATACCCTCGTATCATAGCCTTCAGTATATCATCATCCCCGGCTTGAACAGGCAACTCCAGATGCCCGCAGACCTTGTTTAGAGAAGCCACAGCATCGATTAGCTTCAGGCTTATATCCTTGGGATGATTGGTCAGAAAACGAATCCGGGCAAGGTCATCTATGCTATTTAATTCGTTCAGCAAATCAGCGAGGTCGGTATGCTCTGGCAAATCGTGGCCGTACGAATCAACATTCTGCCCCAGCAAAGTTATCTCTTTTATGCCTTGTCTCGCCAGTTCCTTCACTTCATAGACTATATCATCCATAGGGCGACTCACTTCCCTTCCTCTCCTGTAAGGGACAATGCAATATGAGCAAAAATTATCGCAACCCTGGATTATAGGGATGTAAACGCATGGCGAAGAAGTCATCCGAGCGTCATTGTAATGAGCAGAAGCCTTGAGTGCAGTCGAGGGACAGCGAGGCAATCTCTGTTCAATAAGCATGCCTTGCTCTTGCCCCCAGGCAATTAGCTCAGGATAATCACCGGGTTTGAATAGCAAATTAACGTGAGGAAATCGTCTCTTCAATTCTTGGGTGTTGGAATTGACCAAACAGCCGGTAACAAGTATCTGAAGATTGGGATGTTTATTTTTTAAACCTTTCAATAAACCCAGCGTGCCTAAAACCTTATTCTCAGCGCTTTGCCTTACCACGCAGGTATTGAGCACTACCAAATCGGCATCGGCAAAAGAAGCAGCAACCTGATAGCCAGCAGCATCTAAGTAGCCAGCTATTCGCTGAGATTCTGCCTTATTCATCTGACAGCCGATGGTCCAAATAAAATAGCGTACCATAATGCTATTACCTTTCTCGTTAATGGTACAATTTCACTGTCAAACCCCTGAAGTTCACTTTCACCAGCAGAATGTGACAACTCGAGGTGTACCTAGTCTAGGATTATATCATCCAGAGCGTGCTTTGGCACATGATGTATCCCTTTGCTATCTCGCCAGTATTTAGTATCCCCACTAGGCCCAATCGTTTCAATTATCACTGTTTCTTTGGGCTTGCCCAGAGCCAGGACAAGCAATATCTTATATCGTGGCGGTATTTCTAAGTATTGACGTAGCCCTTGCCTTTCTATTGAGGCAATCATACAACCACCTAAACCTTTCTCCGTTGCTCCCAGCAGAATACTTTGGGCGGCTATTCCGTGGTCGCAGCCAAAAAACTGGCTTATCTTTGTGTCTCCTAGAATAATAATATATGCTGATGGTCTTTCCCCTTCGCCTGGGCCTTCCCAGTCGGTTAGATAACCGGCCCAGGCCAGGTGTTGAAATATCAGCGAATTCTTCTGAGGCTGGCAGGAAAGTATATATTTAAGCGGCTGCGCATTTCTGGCAGATGCGGAAAGCCGGGCAAGGTCAATAAGTTCCTTCAATGTATCGAGTTTTATGTCAACTTCCTCATGAAATCTCCGGTAACTTCTGTTTTTTATTATTAAATCTCGTATCATTCTAACTCCATAAAGTCACCGCAGCGGTATTGTAAAATTTTACAATAATCATGTTAACATTGCAGGGATTGCTGAAGCAACCAGGAATTTAAATTGAGATTGGGCGTGGTGTAGCAATGCACAGCTTGTGTCTCGACACCAACAGGGAACTTTTTATTCAGGCTACCATCTGATGTAATCACCCACCAATAGATGGTTCTTTCTTATTGACCGTTATGGAGGTCTTTGATTTCTCTTTCAGGTCATCCGAGTTAGCTTTTCTTTATTCGGTTATTTTCAAGACTCCCGCTCCGCGCATTTTCCCTTTCTTGAGCAGAATCAAGGCTTCGTTTGCCTCTTCCAATTTAAATTCCTGGGTTTCAGGAATAATGGGAATTGCGGCAGCCAAGGGAAGAAATTCCTGAGCATCCCTTCTGGTGACATTAGCAACACTTTTCAATTCCTTTTCATACCAGATGTGCTCGGTGTAATCTAACTCCGGAATAGGTGTTGTCTTGCGAATTGCGTTTATAACTACCCTCCCTCCCTTCTGCAAATTCCTTAAAGCTTCACGCAGCGGCACTCCCACGGGAGTAAAGTCGATGGCGCAGTCGAGCTTTTCCGTGGGAGTATCATTCGTGGCACCAATCCAATCTGCTCCCAATTTTCTGGCTAAATTCTGGTGGTCTTTCTGATGAGGTCGGGTAAAGATAAAAAATTTACCGTTGGGGTACTTGTATTTACCTACCTGGAGAACGATATGTGCAGAGGCTCCAAATCCATAAAGCCCAAGCACTTTGCCATCCTCCATCCCCGAGAGTCTTAAAGCACGGTAACCAATCACTCCGGCACATAAAAGAGGGGCAGCCCTCACATCGGTAAAGATTTCGGGAATTGAATAGGCAAAATCCTCTGATACCACGGTATATTGAGCGTAACCTCCGTGAGCATCCTTACCTGTCCATTTTGCCACTCCACACAGATTTTCGTTGCCTTTGAGACAAAAGGAACAGCGGCCGCAAGCCCAATTAATCCAGGCAATCCCCACTCTATCGCCTTTTTTAAATTTGCTTGCCCCTAATCCCAGGGCTTCTACCCTGCCAACGATTTCGTGACCCAGAATCATGGGAAATCTGGAAGGGGTAACCCGACCTTCAATTTCGTCAAGCTCGGTGTGACAGACTCCGCAGGCAGTGACTCTAACCAGAATCTGATCTTGCTCGGGCGCAGGTTTAGGTAAATCAACCAGCCTCAGAGGCTTTTCTTCAATCGAACAGATTTTCTCAAGTAACATCGCTTGCATTTCCCGTTCACCTCCATATCTGACAATTGCTACCTCTCATCGAGATTGCTATGTACCGATGAATTGGGCTCTTCATCGTGACTCCCATATCTTCTCTTATCTTAAGAGGATTATTTTAGAAGAACCTTTCTGCCAACCTTTCAATATAGGAATCGTAGGGCGACATTTTACATGCTGTATCTCTATGGTGGTGGGATAGAACTCTGCCCTACAAACCTTTACCACAAGCTCAATCAATCTATCCTGTTGCCTATTAAATTGGACAACTAAAGCCCGGATATTCTTCTCATACTACAAAGATGCTTTCATAAAGATTTTCCGAGATTTTAACGAAATTTTCCCTATATAGTTTAATTGTTTCAGGGAGGGAGTCCATTATGTCCTGTGCTGTTATCCCATCCTCACCTTTATCTACAGCAGCAACATCGCCAGAAAATCCGTGGATAAAGACACCCATTCTCGCAGCATCCTCAAGAGCTAATCCCAGACCATACATGGCCGCGATAGTCCCCGCCAGGACGTCACCGCTCCCAGCAGTGGCCATACCAGAGTTACCGCTTACGTTGATGAAAATAGTTTCATCGGGATAGCCTATGAGGGAATGAGCTCCTTTTAAAATAATTATGGAATTCAATTCCCTTGCCGTGCGTTGCAAAATATCTATTTTGTTTTTATTTATCTCGCTTATCTCCAGTTTGGTAATTCTGGACATCTCGCCCAGATGAGGTGTAAGTATCGTTGGTGCTTTCCTTTTCCGAATTTTTCCTAAATCTTCGGCAATGGCAGTAATTCCGTCGCCATCTATGAGCAGAGGTTTGTTAATATTGGGGGTTAGCTCCTGTACTAACTCTTGTGTCTCACTGGTTAAAGAAAGACCGGGACCCAGAACTACCATATCCGCCTTTTGCGAGAATTCTAAGAGTTCATCCTTTTCTTCCAGTGCTATGCTTCCTGAAGGCGTCTCTTTCTGAGGAATAAAGACAATCTCGCTTCCTTTACTGGCTAGGAATGGTGCAATAGATTTGGGTGTTGCCAGATAGGAAAGCCCACCTCCTGCTTTGAGAAAAGATAACGCTGAAAAATATGGCGCACCAAAGTAACCTGAAGAGCCAGCAATAAAGAGTGCTTTTCCATAGCTGCCTTTGTAAGTATCTCCGGCCCTCTCCGGAAGCTCTATGGGATTATTGATTGCTGCCTTTATAGCGTGGGAATTATATAGGACAGGTGGAAAAGATATGTGAGAAGCGTACAACTTTCCACAGTGTTCATACCCGGGATAAAGCACATTTCCCAACTTGGGAAGTCCGAAGGTCACGGTGTAATCTGCCTTGACTGCCGCATCCATCACCTTCCCTGTATCGCCGTTTATGCCTGAAGGAATATCCACGCTAAATACTGTCGTTTGGCTCTCGTTTATTAGTTGAATAATATCTTTGTATAGCCCACTGACTTCCCGGACAAGACCTGTACCAAATATAGCGTCCACGATGGCATCGGCATCAAGAACTTCGAATATTACGGAGTCAATTGAATTAACTCTGGAGGTTTCTATTGGCATCTTGGACACTATTTCAAAGTTCTTTTTTGCTGCACCTCTAAATTTAGTTTCATCGCCCAAAAGCAAGATTTTTGCTTCACCACCATTGGAGTGAATCTTCCTGGCAACAACCAACCCATCTCCACCATTGTTACCACCACCGCACAGGATAAGAAATTTGTTGCCCTTTATCCCAAATTCTTGCAAAATAACAAAATATACGGCCTGACCGGCATTCTCCATCAGGAGGTCTTCTGAGATGCTAAATTCCTCTATAGCACGTCTGTCCAGGTTTTTCATTTCGTCCACTTTAGCTATTTTCATCTTTTCGCTCCCAATTGAAACTCGATTTCGCCTTGTATTTCCAGTACTGCACAATCAAATAGAAATGGTATCCTACCTTGCCACGGAATACAAGAACAGTACGCAAGCCACTTATTTTACTGGATTACAGGAGACAAATTGAACTGTGAGCTTATAACTGAATTCTCTGCGGGCTGTACAGATGAGTGTTGTTTAGAATAGCGTGCCGCGAGTTGAGCAGCGAATTCTACAGCTTCCTTTGTTTTATTACCACGGAGAATAGTCGTTGGACCGGGAAATTAGACAAATTTAAAGACACGGTCTTCTGGCTATCTCAGTTCCAGAAGCTGATGATTCTCCTTTTCATTCCGCCCCACAATAATATGGGCTTACGCGAGAAAGAAGTGTCTGCCTATTTTAAGCAGCACGATGTTATTTTTCGTGGCTACTTGTTGCCGGCGGAAAATTTCCTGGAGTCGAAAGGAAATTACTTTGTTTATTACAAGGCACCTCTCACCTGGCGTGCGATAACCTTGAATGCCAAACTCACTTGCCAGAGCCAGTTTTGGTTTGCAGCTTCTGCCCTCTAGTGCCAGGAGGCGTTCTCTATCTACCCACCTCTACTCCTCAGACAAGGTTTTGGGAAGAAGCCTTGAGGAAAGTGGGCGTAAAATAAGTCTTTCTAGCCCAGATTCTTTATCTTCAATTGCCAGTTTGCTTCGGTTTTGAGTTATAGATCTTTGCCCGAGAACATCACCAGTGATGAAAAAAACGGACTCCAATTTGAAGAGCGACTTGCCAGGATTGACGGAGCATATAAATTCGACAGTTGATACACGGGTTCATGCCACTACCGCGAGCATGGTAGGGATGCCTTACCAATTCTATATAATCTTGAGCGGCCTTCACTTTGATTAGACGCATACCCAGTTCACTGGCTAGATGTCCAGCACAGTCCCACTTGTCATTAGCAAAGGGCAACAAGAGGTTTACCGCTATCACCTCCACATTTTGGTCTTTAACGGGGTTTAAAGCTAATACAGAGTCAAGTCCAACCGGAGAGGAGTCCGATAGTTTTGATATTGTTGGTCATTAATACATTAGTATTATAATGGTTTTCCTGGGGAAAGTAACCTATTGTACCCCTGAACGATGCTCAGAAAAGCTTTACCTCACCATCCTCAGAAGATTCAGGATGGCAATGGTTAAAGTGCTCTCAATAATAAAAGTCGTGTCCTCGATAATGAGTGCCAGGAAATAACAGCCTGGTTTACTCAAAGGGCCGAGGAAACGTTGCAAACAGCCAGGTTGTTTGGTATAACAGAGTTCATTAGTAAAACGGAAAGTCCTTCTTGCGGTTGTGGCAGAATGTATAATAGCTTGTTTCCAGGAATAGCCGATCGGCAGATAATAGAGTTACATAAGCAATGCTTCAAAGAAATGAGATTAAGCTTATTAGAGGACAAGCTTCTATAAACTGGCCTTAACCAGCACCTGACTTTACTTGGGAGGAGTACAAAAACGATGAGAAACAAGATTAATATAAGAGCAGGAGCAATTGAAATAGAGGCTGAGATGAATGCTACCAGGACGGCTCAGGCAATCTGGGAAATACTGCCGATTGAAAGTCACGTCAATCTATGGGGAGACGAAATATATTTCTCGATTCCTCTTAGCCTTGAACTAGAGACTGGGCAAGAGCTGGTAAACATTGGTGCACTGGGCTATTGGCCCAAAGGTAATGCCTTCTGCATCTTCTTCGGACCCACTCCTATAAGCCAGGGAGATGAAATTCGTCCGGCAAGCCCAGTCACTGTATTCGGTAAGATTCACGGCGACGCTACTATATTAAAGAAAGTGGTCGCCGGAATGGAAATAACCATCAGGAGGGAGAGCAATGAGTAAAATGATCAAAAGGCAAGTCTACTACTTCGACGAATCGGGAGAAGAAAACACGCAGTGGGTAATCGAAGCCGTTTCACATCGATTAGAAGTTGGCGGAATCAGCCAAGTAATCATCGCCAGCACCTCCGGTGAAACTGCTGTTGCGTTTGCCCGCAGCCTCAAAGGCAAGGCAGGGTTAATTTGTGTCTCGGAAGCACCGTACAGACGGGAATGGGGTGAGGAATGGCCCTGTCTTAAGCGGGAATTTAGACAAGAGTTAGAGAATTTAGAAGTCACTATTATGGAGAAAGTGCCGTACGTTTTCCATAGTTCGGTAGTGGAAGCAGCCAGGTGGCCTAACATTTCTCCTGAGCAGCTTGTGAAGGAAACACTTTATAGCTTTGGACAGGGAATGAAAGTAGCTGTGGACGTTGCCTTGACCGCGGTTTCTTGTGGTTATGTGGCTCCTTACCAAGATGTTATAGGTGTTGGTGGATCGGGAAAGGGAGCGGACACGGCCATTATACTTCGAGCTACTTATCCTGCGTCTCTCTTTGACAAAGACCCGGCGAAACGATTGGAGATAAAAGAAATAATAGCCATGCCTATTGCTAAAAAGTGGTGGGACTAATACTGAATTTGCCATTGGAGAGGAGTTACCGAGCCCCGGAATTTTGGAACTGTTTCGTTGGCAGGAGCCACTTACCCGCTCAAGCTGTATGTGGTGGCTAGTTAGGAGCAGGCAGCCTTTAGATATGGGGATATAGACATATGATATGTCCGCATGGGAGTAGAGCAAGTCGCCCAAAATAATTATCTTTTGGCAACAGCAATGAACTTGGGACTTGACAATCTTTTAAGTGTTGCCGTGATGTACGTAGACATAGATTACGAGAACTTTCATTGTCTATTGTCCTGCATGTCTCAAGTTTAAGTTTGACGGTAGAAGCTCTCATGGACACAGAACTGACTAACTAATAGAGACAGATGCCAATGGTATTTTTCTGTGTTCCGAACAGATGCACTACTAAACAAGCTTGTCAAGTATGGTGGGATTGCATTACGGGCTGGACTGAATTATCTGCTTAAAAGGCTTGATACAGCCAATATAGATGTAATATCTAGGTTGAAGCCCGGCCCCATACTGGTGGAAAGAGATGCACTTCTGATATATTGCCCTTTAGCTCCACTGGGCTTTGCTTTAACAATAGCTTCCACTGTCGCTGCCAGATTCTCCATGAGGTTGTCTTTATCAAAACTGATTTTACCGATAGGCAAATGTATAATGGCTGTTCTATCCAAACGAAATTCAGTTCTACCTTGTCGAGCTTCATTTACAACTCGAGGCAAGTCCTGAGGCGGGACTACGGTGCCGGCCTTGGGGTTGGGCATCAGGCCTCGACGTCCTAAAATACGACCAAGCTTAGCTACCTTGGGCATCATATCAGGCGTGGCAATGGATACATCAAATTCAAGCCAGCCACCTTTTATTTGCTTAATAAGTTCATCAGCTCCGGCATAATCAGCGCCGGCTTCCTTTGCTAACTTTATTCCTTCACCCTGAGTAAAGACAAGCACTCGTGTCTTTTTTCCCAGCCCGTTAGGCAGTAGAACTACACCACGCACTTGCTGATCAGCACTACGTGGATTGACGCCCATCTTCAAATGGAGCTCAACTGTCTCATCAAATTTAACGTAGGAGGCTTTCTTAGCTAACTCGATTGCTTCTTCAGGTGAATAATTCTTCGACTTATCTAGAAGTTTACTAGCTTCTTGGTATTTCTTACCATGTTTTACCACTTACTTATACCCTCAAAATCCTAAAATTTTTAGTAACTAAAAAATTATTCTATCTCAACTCCCATGCTCCGAGCCGTGCCGGCAACAATGCTTGCTGCCCTATCAATATCAGTCGTATTGAGATCCTTCATTTTATTTCGTGCAATTTCATAGAGTTTATCTTTGCTTATCTTACCTATTTTCTCGCTAACAGGATTTCCGCTACCTTTTTCCACTCCCAAAGCGCGTCGTAATAGATCAGAAGCAGGTGGCATCTTGGTTATAAAGCTAAAAGACCGATCCACATATACAGTTATCTCAGCAGGAATGATGAAACCTTGTTGAGAGGAAGTTCTCTCATTGTATTCCTTACAAAAAGCCATAATGTTAATCCCATGCTGTCCCAAAGCAGGCCCAACAGGTGGTGCTGGAGTAGCTTGACCTGCGGGTATCTGCAACTTAATCACAGCTTTAACTTTTTTTGCCATTGCTGACTTCCTCTTTCATTGTTTTTTGGACATCTAGTCGGAGCGAGCTATATTTTTTCTACTCCCAAAAGATCCAATTCAACAGGCGTTTCACGGCCGAAGATCGATAGTAATACTATCGCCTTACCTTTGTTCGGGTTAACTTGCTCTACTTTGCCGATAAAGTCAATAAAAGGACCATTTGTTACACGTATACTATCTCCCTCTTTGAAATTCATTTTAACCTCAGTAGGAGCCTCTTCTATGCGGTGCAATATGGCACTCGCCTCTTGTTCAGGTAGAGGAACAGGCTTGACACCAGCACTTACAAAGCCAGCGACTCCGGGAGTATTACGTACTGTGTCCCAGCTATGTTCGTCTAATTTCATGTTCACCATGATATAGCCTGGGAAGGCTTTCTTGATCATCGTATGTCGCTTGCCGGCTTTGATTTCGATCTCTTTTGTTGTGGGAATTACCACATCAAATATCTTATCAGCTAAATCCATATATTTGATACGTTGTTCTAAATTCCTTTTGGCCTGTTCCTCATGACCTGAAGAGACGTACAATAAATACCATTCTCCATTAATCATCGACTACTAACCACCTAGAATCAAATCAGCAAACAATCTGTAAAAGCCATAATCTAAAGCACCTAAAATAGCTCCCACAGCAGCACACACAAAGAGAACTAAAAGACTCAATCTTAAAGCTTCCTGTTTTGTTGGCCAGTGCGCTTTTCGCAGTTCAGCTACTACTTCAGAAAAGAAGCTGAATCGCGACTTTTTGGCTGGGGCAGATTTATTACCTGTAGCTTTTTTAACACGACTTGTCATAAGTTACTTTGTTTCTCGATGAAGAGTATGACTACGACAATGAGGGCAGTATTTATTTAACTCTAGCCGCTGCGGATCGTTCTTCTTGTTCTTCACCGTAGTATACGTCCTCCGCAGGCATTGATTGCAAGCCAGATGAATAATTACGCGTAGATCGCCCTTTTTTTTAGCCACCTTTACTTAAGTGTCCACGAATTTTTAGCAAGCCATGGTCACGATATAATTTTGCTAATGACCCCAGCACCGACTGTCCTGCCGCCTTCCCTGATGGCGAAGCGCAATCCCTCCTCCATAGCTACAGGTGCAATGGTCTTAATCTTCATATGGGCCAGCTGGTCACCGGGCATAGCCATCTCTACTCCCTCAGGGAGGATTACTTCGCCTGTCACGTCCATAGTTCGGATATAGAATTGGGGCTTATATCCATTAAAGAAAGGTGTGTGTCTGCCACCTTCATCCTTGGTCAAAATATACACTTCAACCTCGGCTTCGGTATGAGGTTTGACTGTACCAGGTTTCGCCAGTACTTGCCCTCGCTCTACTTCATCTCGATCTAGGCCCCTCAATAGCACTCCAACGGCATCGCCAGCCTCTGCCTCCTGCATTGTCTTGTGAAACATCTCCAGGCTAACGGCTACTGTCTTCTTTGTTTCCTTTAATCCCACTATCTCCACTTCATCGCCGGCTTTGATTGCTCCTCGTTCCACTCGGCCTGTAGGCACAGTACCCCGTCCTTTGATGCTGAACACGTCTTCTACTGGCATCAGGAATGGTTTATCCTTTTCTCTCTGCGGTAGCGGAATGTACTCGTCTACGGCATCCAACAATTTCCATATGGATCCACACCAGGAGCAATCTCTTTTGCCACAGCCACATTCCAGGGATTTGAGAGCACTTAGTCTCACGATTGGTATTTCATCACCGGGAAATTCATATTTTTTCAATAGGTCTCTAACTTCCATTTCCACCAGGTCTAATAGCTCGGGGTCATCTACGAGGTCTACTTTATTGAGGGCTACCATTATACGGGGAACTTCCACTTGCCGAGCTAGAAGGATATGTTCTCTGGTTTGTGGCATAGGACCATCATCGGCAGCTACCACCAAAATAGCTCCATCCATCTGAGCGGCTCCCGTTATCATATTCTTGATGTAGTCAGCGTGTCCAGGACAGTCCACGTGGCAATAATGTCGCTTATCAGTCTCATACTCGATATGAGAAATAGCTATCGTTAGCCCACGAGCTTTTTCTTCAGGAGCATTATCTATAGAGTCAAAGGTACGAAAGCTTGTAAGACCAGCTTTAGCTAATACCTGAGTTATAGCTGCCGTCAAAGTTGTCTTTCCATGGTCAACATGCCCTACGGTTCCGACATTGACATGTGGTTTAACACGCTCATAAACTTTCTTAGCCATTTTAACCTCCTTTTATCTCAAAGCCCACAACCAGATTCGAACTGGTGACCCCGTTCTTACCAAGAACGTGCTCTACCTGCTGAGCTATGTGGGCTAGTATGCCTAAAATCATATTGTAAGTCAATATGGGTAAAGAGTCAACCAACGATGCCTGTTCTGCTTTGGAACGTGACTTACATGTTCGATTGGCAGATTAACGGAGAGATTTTAAGGAATCGTTTTGAGAAAGTCAAGTAGGAGGTTTGAAAGATGGGAAAACTAGGAGAAAAGGTATACATGGATTTAAGGGCGAGAGGAAAGGATGTTGTGACGGCTAGGCGTTGGCGTCATTGGATTATGGAGTTCGAGATTTGTTGTGGAAATAAGAGTAAATATGAGAGAGATGACGTCATAAGGTATTTATGCTATTTGCGTGAAAAAGGATATAGGCAGAGTTCGATAGTCGTAATGGTGAAACCTGTGCGGTTATTAGCTCAGATACAGGGATGGAGTTTTCCGCGATTGGCTATGCCGAAAGTAAGAGAAGGTGATGTAAACAGACCGATGCTAAGTAATGCAGAGGTTTATATGCTGATTAGGAGAGGTAGAGAAGTACTGTCTGACAGAGAGTTGGCTTATTTGGCGTTATCAACTACATATGGACTGAGACGTGAGGAGCTTAGTAGTTTGAGCAGAATTGACGGTAAGGTGACCGTGAAGACGGTTAAAGGTGGTCCAGTGACCACTCATGTGGTACCTGGTGAAATAAAGGCATATTTAGCGGGCTATGAAAGAACTGGTGTGAGATATATGAGCCGTATATTTCAGAGAATAATTAAGAAGGTGGATATTGCTTTACCGAGTGGGAATTATGGTTGGCACGCAATAAGGCGTGCTTTAGCGACTGAGCTTTTATACAAGGATGTTAGCTTGATTAATGTCGTGAGGTTTATGAGGTGGGCTGATGGAAATGTGAAAGGAGAGTTTGGGATGTTGGCAATTTACGGTAAGCGTAATCAAGAAGAGGTCGATAGGAGTGTATTTAAAGTACATCCATTTTTAAAGATTTGGAATGAAGGAGGTGCGTAATTGAGAAAAGCGATAACTTTTTGGTCGAGGCGGCGGGCGGCGAGCAAAAGCTCGCAGCTCGCAAACCTGCTTGTAGGGAGAGGAATGAGGCAAATACTAGTAGGAGGATTGCGACCCGCTGTGGGATTAATGTCTCCGTCCCTCGAGCATATTGTATTGAGTGTTATGGTGGCGGGTACTATGCAATTTGGAGGAATTTTATGATGGTGATAATACTGGACTTGTTTATAGAGCTTTAGATGTCAGTCATTATGATGCCGATGGTTATATTGATTATAGAGGGCGTAGGTTTAGACAGAGGTTCTACACAGGGTTTGATATTCATGAAGGTGAAACAGCAAGGTGTTTTGTATTAACAGAGAGTGATGAGGCAATAGAACGGGGGTTAGGTTTGATACAGAAGTTTAATGAGTTGGTAAGGTATCTAAGGCGTCACTATGGGATATTCGAGTATTGCTGTGTTAGGCATCGACAAGGAAATAAGAAGAGGATTAACTTGCATGTAGTGTATTTCGGGACTTATATTCATCAGCAAGTGATTGAGGATTGGTGGTGGAAGAATTATGCAAGCCATAGGTCAGAGATGCGTAAGGTGTATGACGTAAAGGGTCAGGTGTGGTATCTGAGCAAGTATTTAAGTGGAGAGGATTTTGAGAGGTATTATTTTAGTAAAGGTTGGGTGTTCCCTGGGTGGATAGGTTTCTCGCAATGGTCAAAAAAGGAGTTTGGTGTTTATCCACCAAGAGAGATGTTGGTTCAGCTAGCGAAGATGAGCAAGGCAGAGCGTCAAGAACATACATTGTTTGGCGTGTATCTGTGGGAGAAGAAAGGTAATAAAATAAGGAAGTAGAATGTTATAATGCTAGAGAGGTGGAATGATGGCGATAAGGCGCAGGGATTGGTGAGGCTTACGCGGAATTGATGGAGGAGATAAGCGTAATAGAATGAATTGGGAGTTTGTAGTTACAATTATTGTGGCTGTAGGTTTTGGAATTGCTACATTAGTTCTTGGAATAAAACGAGCAAAGAAGAAAAAACCAGTGTGTGGATATGCGGTTAGGAAGATAATTGGACTTGGGAGTAACGCTCCGCTAGGAGTCAAATTGAGTTTCAATGATGAGGAAGTCAAAAGTGTTTACCGAACAATCTTGATATTCTTCAATAAAGGTAACGAAGTGATTGAAAAGAAAGATGTAGTGAAGGGGATTGCAGTGGATTTTGGCGATGGAAGAATATTAAAGGAGCCGGTTTTGCTTTCGATAAGCAAAGAGGAAAACAACTTTTCAGTAAATAAGGTTGCGGACAACAGCGTAGAACTTGGTTTCGATTATCTGGGGCATAACGATGGTGCTTGTATAGAAGTAATGCATACTGGAGGTAGCCAGCTTTCCATGAATGGTACCATCATTGATACTCCAATTTCAGAAATCGGAGGATTCGCTGAGCATATGGAGTATCCGAGTGTTATGAGAACAATTATATTAGGTATAGGAGTTGTAGCGCTGTGGGTTTTCTTTGGGATACAACTTCATTATGTTCTTTCGGCCGGAGAGGAGCCAGTAATGCCTGGGGCGACAATTGCTCTGTCGGTTACAGGTGCAATAGCAATGCTGTTGACAGTGATTCTGCGTGATGACGTTCCTCTGGTCATTAGAGCAATGAGGTTTCCTTATTGGGGTAGAAACGTCTCAAAGAGGATTGCAGGTAAGTTTGGTGTTTTGGGTGGTCCGGTATTTGCTTATTGCCCTAAATGCCGTCACGAAGTAGAAATGAAACGGGTTGCACCTATAAAAATGCGTAATGGAGTAGTTGCACTAAGTGGTACTTGCGTGGAGTGTGGAGGAACGATATACCGTGTAGAAGCGGCGCAGGGAGGAAAGTGATAGATATGTACCATTCTTACCAAGAACGTGCTCTACCTGCTGAGCTATGTGGGCCAGTATGCCTGAAATCATATTGTAAGTCAACATGCTTAAAGAGTCAACTTAGTATGTGTTTTCTACTTTAGACAGTGATGTATATGTACAAGCAAAGTAACGGAGGGATTTTAAATCAATACCTGGACGAAAGTCAAGAAGAGGCTGGAGTAACTCTTTGTCAAATATGGCAACGATGCACTGAAAACATGTCCGACGCTTGTCTGTTGTAGAAAATGGAAAATTGGTAGATCTAGTGGCACGGAATATATTAATAGATGCAAAACCATCGACACCCACTCCATTGACTTTATGGGGGTTTCTCTATCAATTGTCTTGCATGATGGTAAGTGATCAGATGATAACTGACGTCATTGTAGTCTACCCCGATGACACAATTAAAGAAGTGCTTATCTTAAGCGAGAGGCATCGAATCGGCACTTTTCTGTATTGGATGACAAAGGTAACTTGGTGGAAATTCTTACGAATAACGATTTGCTTCGTATAACGGCTAAATTACTATATTAGTGTAAGCGAGAAATCGAATATTTAAAGTTACAAATCTTATACATAGCTTGGATGAGGATATGTTAATCCGATCTGCGATAGTTATTCTACGTTCTTACCGTGAACGCACTACACTTATATAACTATGTGGGCTTCATGAATTATATAAGTGGAGGGGGTAGGATTCGAACCCACGTAGCCCGAACGGGCGGCAGATTTACAGTCTGCTCCGATTAACCACTCCGGCACCCCTCCTTGGTATAAGCTTATCATAAAATCCCCTGAAAACCTAGCCCGAGGGGGGATTCGAACCCACCAACCTACCGATTACAAGTCGGTTGCTCTACCATTGTGCTACTCGGGCAACTTTCATCTTACGTTTGGCTCAATAGTATAAATAAGGGTAAATGCAATGTCAACTGAAACTAACCCTTGAAATCAGTGATTGAGCAGCGAATTCCTCGCCAGACTTATTTTTAAATACCAATGATTATTTCAGGGCAATTGGAATACTTGTCCTGTTGCATTAACCAAACCAATCATGTTACATTATACTGATTTTGCTGATAAGTATCATATGAAATTATAGATATGATAAATAATACCTTATTAAAACAGTTACTAGAAGCTGGTGCGCACTTTGGGCATCACACCAGTTACTGGCATCCCAAGGCAAAGAAATATATTTTTACCCAGCGTAATAGCATTCATATAATTGATTTAGAGCAAACCGTTGCTATGTTAGGAAAAGCGTGCGCCTTTGTCCAGGATTTAACAGCTCGAGGGCAAAGTATTCTCTTTGTCGGCACAAAGAGGCAGGCGCAGCAGACTATAGAAGAAGAGGCCATACGATGTGGTATGAATTATGTTAATCAAAGATGGCTAGGTGGTATGTTAACTAATTTTGCTGTTATACAAGCTCGGATCGATCACTTAGTTCGTTTAGAGAATGAAAGAGATAAAGGTGAACTTGAGCTTTTACCCAAGAAAGAACGTGTGAGGATAGAAAAGGAGATTTTTCACCTAAATACTCAAATGGGTGGTTTTAAGGAAATGACTACTCTTCCCGGAGCTCTCTTTATTGCTGATCCTATTAAAGATAAGATTGCCTTTACTGAAGCAAAAAAATTAGGCATACCTGTAGTTGCTATTGTAGATACCAACTGTAACCCCGATGGTATCGAATATCCTATTCCCGCTAATGACGATGCTGTAAAGGCGATTAAATTAATTTGTAGCAAAATAGCTGATGCTGTAATTGAAGGTAAAGCTGAGGCGTTTTCTGCAGAGGCAGGAGCTGCTAAATTGGTTGCGGAAGAAGAGCGCGAAGAAGAGGTTGAAATTCTAGGCTCTTATACCTTTGAGCCGGAGGAACTAGGTGAACAAGAAGAGCCTGACGAGCCGAAGAAACCGGATGAAGCGGAGAAGCCAAAGGAAACGGAAGGAGAAATTGCATCTACATGAAAATTTCAGTTCAAGCAGTAAAGGAGTTGAGAAATAGAACTAATGCGGGCATACTGGACTGTAATCAGGTTTTATCGGAGGTCGATGGTGATATAGAAAAAGCAATTGACCTCTTAAAGAAGCGTGGGGCAGCAATTGCTGAAAAGAAGAAGGATTTGGTTACAACCGAGGGCGTAATCGAAGCTTATATCCATCATACCAAACGCATAGGAGCATTGGTAGAGTTGAACTGTGAAACTGATTTTGTAGCCCGAACTGCTGAATTTAGAGAACTTGCTCGCGACCTGGCTATGCAAGTGGCTGCTGCTTCCCCACAATTCGTCACTATCGAAGAGATGCCACCAAAAGCAGAAATGGACCCGCAGGCAGTTTGCCTTCTCAGCCAACCTTTTATTAAGGAACCTGTCAAAACCGTTGGGGAGATTATTGCCGAAATAATTGCTAAAGTAGGTGAGAATATAAAAGTACGCAGATTTGCCAGGTTCGAGCTTGGTGTTGACCACTAAGCCATGTTGGATGAATTATTAACTGACCTGAACCTCAGAATGCAGAAGGCCATAGATGGTTTAGCTAAAGAACTAGCTGCCATCCGGGCCGGGCGTGCTACTACGGCTTTACTTGACAACATAGTGGTTGACTATCATGGCTCTTTTATCCCTTTATATCAACTAGCTACCATGTCAATACCTGAGCCTAATTTAATTATTATTCAACCCTGGGACCGTACATCGTTGCGAGACATTGAAAGAGCTATTCTTACAGCTAACATTGGCCTTAATCCTATGAATGATGGCAATGTAATTCGAGTGGTCATTCCACCCCTCAGTGAAGAAAGACGTAATGAGTTGGTCAAGCTAGTGTATAAGAGGGTGGAAGAACGGCGAATTGCCGTACGCAATATAAGGAGAGACGGCATTGAGAAACTAAGAGCGATGGAGAAGAATAAAGAAATATCGGAAGATGAACTTAAAAATAATACTAAGAAAATCGATCAGCTTACAGAGGTTTGTATAGATAGTGTAAGTGAATTGGGACAGCGTAAGGAAAGAGAAATACGGGAAATATAATTTGCCTTATTGGTAGCCGAGAAAGAGATTCGCAATTATTGCTAGAGATATAACAGGGACATAGTGGAGCCCTGCTCTAGCCAATCAGGCAGCGATAATTACCTCAGAAGTATCTCTTTTTATGAAGGAACTGGAGATTATTACAGTCATGTAATGCGGAGGAGGTTGATCATTTTAAAAGCGGCTTCGATTATTCTTATTATTGTGGCAGTATTTTCTGTCATCATAGGTGTTGTTTACATTGCCACAGGGGCGCTTATGGAGTACCATGAGGCTTTCATTGGCATGACCATGGAAAAACTTAGCGAAGACAACCCTAGGTTGGCAACTCTGGCAGGAATTTTCGTTAGACTTGCGGGAACGCTCTTTATAGGCGTGGGATTACTGTCAATAGCCGTCATTTACTACGGTTTAAGGAAAGCTGAAAGATGGGCATGGTGGGCTACTCTGATTGGTATGGGCGTCGTAAGTGGGCCAATGGTGGCGATTACCAACCCCGTTGGAGGTTTTCCTTGGACGTTAGCCATAGTCTTGCTTATAATGTTTGTTATCGCCGTTGGACTGGCAGCTAGAGAAGTTTTTAAGAGGACGGCAGAAGAGTCCAACACCAGTATACACTATGGCTAGTGTGTGGTATCGCGCATAGTTTTGATTTAAGTTGGGATTCTGAGCGATAAGAAATAATTCAGAGAGCCTTAGCTTCCGCTCAGGACAACATATCTGACATGATGCTCACCAAAGAACATCACTTACGAGACTAGATGCTAGCAAGTCTACAGCGGCTTGAAAGCTGTTAAAATGGAGTTATGCTCAAACAAAGGGTAACCACTGCTGCTGTTGGCGTACCCCTGCTCGTTCTTGTCATCTGGTTTGGTGTTCCCTGGTTTACTATTATCATAACCGCAGCAGCCTTGGCCGGCGCCTATGAGTTCTACCATATGGCCAGTTTCGATAGGCGCGAGCCTTTGATTTATTTGGGCTTGCTATGGACGTTGGCGCTCGTCTTAAGCCCTCACTACAGAAGCCTTAATGCTTTAACAGCCATAATCACTGTAACAATCTTGCTTTCCCTGCTTTATCTGCTGTTTCGTCCTTCAAGAGAAAAGGCATTCGGCAAATGGGCGTGGACAATTGTCGGTGCTCTATATGTGGGCTGGATGCTCAGCTACTGGCTGAGCTTGCGCGGTTTAGAGGACGGCCGAAGTTGGGTTTACCTGGCTATGCTGACTACATTTGCCAACGATACAGGTGCTTTTTTTGTTGGCAGGGCATGGGGTAAACATAAGCTGGCTCCAGCCATAAGCGAAGGCAAAACACGGGAAGGAGCTATAGGAGGCTTAATATGCGCTATATTGGGCGCTATCGTCATAACAATGGTTATTAACCTCATTTCTCTTAAACTCGGATATCCGTTTGTTTTCAAATACTGGCAAATTGTAGTCCTCGGCTTTCTCGTTGGCCTATTTGCCCAGCTTGGCGATCTGGTTGAATCCTTGCTCAAGCGCAATACGGGGGTGAAAGAATCAGGTAATTTACTGCCGGGACACGGCGGTGTCCTTGATCGCTTCGACAGCCTCATCTTTGTCGGGGCAGTGGTATACTATTATGTAATATGGGTAGTGTGAAAAAAATAGCTATCCTGGGCTCAACAGGCTCTATAGGACAGCAGGCTCTAGATGTAATCCGTTCCCGGCTTCATGAATTGAAAGTAGTTGCTCTGACAGGCAACAAGAATATTGAGCTCCTGGGAAGGCAGATCAGGGAATTTCAACCTAAAATGTTCTTTTCTTCAATTAAGCCAGACATTAATTGGAGCGGAGAATTTTTATCCGCAGAGGAAATAGCCGGTCATCCGGACGTTGACTTCGTTATCGTGGCCACCGCAGGGAATGCAGGGCTAAGACCTACTCTGGCAGCCTTACAAGCAGGCAAGACGATTGCCCTGGCTAATAAGGAGGTATTGGTGATGGCCGGTGAAATTATCATTCGTGAAGCCAGCCGCCATCACGCCCGAATCCTGCCTATCGATAGCGAGCATAGTGCTATCTGGCAATGTTTGCAGGGAGAAGAAAATAAACCGCATAGGCTTTTTCTCACTGCCTCTGGAGGACCTTTTTACCATTACTCACAATCACAATTGGCCGAGGTAACTCCAGAAAAAGCTCTTCAGCACCCCGTATGGAAGATGGGAAGCAAGGTAACCATAGATTCATCAACACTTATGAATAAAGGATTAGAGGTCATTGAAGCTCATTGGCTTTTCTCGTTCCCCTTTGATAATATTGAAATATTAATTCATCGGCAGTCCATTGTCCATTCCATGGTGGAGTTTATGGATGGTTCTGTGAAAGCTCAGCTTAGCTGGCCTGATATGAGGCTGCCTATTCAGTATGCTCTTTCTTATCCCTATAGGTGGCCTAACCCGGAACTACCCCACCTAGAATGGGATAAAATTAACTCTTTGGGCTTTGAGCCCGTGGAATATGATAGATTTCCCTGTCTCAAACTGGCTTTGGAGGCTGGCAAATCAGGAGGAACTTATCCGGCGGTGCTTTGTGGCGCAGATGAAGTGGCTGTAGGGCTTTTCCTTAGCCATAGAATAGGTTTTACCGATATAGCCAAATTGGTGCAGAAAACGCTGGAGCAACATAGCAGCATCAGTCAACCCTCTATTGAGGATGTACTGGCTGTTGACGCCTGGACAAGGGACTGCGCTACACGACTTTACGCTGGTGACTCCGCTGCTTACAATAGACGGAGCAATTCCGGAATAGAGAGATAAGAGATGAATATTGCCGTAATCATTATTCTTTTCATAGTAGCTCTGTTCGTGGCAATGTGCTTTCACGAATTGGGGCACTTCATTGCTGCCAAGCGTGCGGGAGTAAAGGTGGAAGAGTTCGGCATAGGTATTCCTCCACGTCTTTTCGGTATTAAACGAGGCGAAACAATATATTCAATTAATGCCATACCTGTAGGAGCTTTTGTTAAAGCCGCTGGAGAAAATGACCCCACAGTACCCCGGAGCTTGGCTGGCAAAGAACCCTGGCCCAGATTAGGAATCTATGCTGCCGGTCCATTGGTCAATATCTTTCTGGCCTTTGTTCTCTTCAGCGCTTTCGTTGCACTGCCCTATTCCGTCATCGCCGGTGATGGACTCATGGTGCATTCTGTAGTGGAGAATTCCCCTGCGGAGGAAGCAAGCATTAAGCCAGGGGATATAATATTGGAGGTGAATAGGCAACCTGTTCATACTTGGGGAGAAATGCAGGATATAGTAAATTCAGTTGGAGAAGATGCGGAAATAACTTTGCTTCTACTGAGGAGTGGGCAAGAAAAGGAAATCGCCCTGACACCGGAACTCGACCCAGAATCGCAACGCCAAATGATCGGCGTTTTACTTTGCTGGAATATGGTGAGCCAAGTGGAGGAAGGCTCGCCGGCTTATGAGGCTGGCATCAGCCCCGGTGATACCATCTTGAGCATCAATGGACAACCTATATATAACGAGGAGAGTATACCTAGTGTCTTGAACTCCATTGAGCAAGGTGAAGAAATAAAGCTAATTATACTCCCGAATGGCGAGACAGAGGAAATGGAGGAAATCTCTTTGATTTACGAAGGCTATCAAACCCTGCCCGGTGTGGAGCTAAGGTGGGTAGAGGGGGCTCATATCGAAGAAGACCGAGTTCCTGTGTGGAGAGCAGTATATAGAGGGGCTAACTTCATTATCAGTATGCCTGTGCTAATAATTGAGGCCATCCCTCTAATGTTAAAATCTCCTGATATGGCGTTAGTAGGGCCGATAGGCGCTGGTCAGTTAACGGTTGAGGTAGTGCGCACTTCCGGATTAAGCAGCATGTTGTTTATGGCCAGTATGATCAGCCTGGGCCTCGGTATATTCAATCTCCTTCCCATTCCCCCTCTGGATGGAGGAGGTATGCTGGTGGCGTTGATTGAAGGATGTAGACATGGTAAGCGGCTTTCTCCTCGAACTGTTCGCCTGGTATATACTATCGGCACAGCCTTTTTAATTGCAATTGTGATTGTAGTAACCGTTACGGATATCTGGCGTTTACCCAAGGGATTTGGACTATGACACGTCGAACTGCCAAACCTTTAAGAATTGGTAAAGTAATCGTTGGCGGTGATACCCCCATCGTGGTGCAGTCCATGACCAAGACCGATACCCGTGATATTCCTGCCACCATAAACCAGATTAGGGAATTGGAGGACTCTGGTTGTGAGATTGTTCGAGTGGCAGTCCCCGACCAGGAAGCGGCTAAAAGCATAGAGCGGTTAAAAAAGGCTGCTTCAATACCTCTTATTGCTGATATACATTTTGATTACCGTCTTGCTTTGGCTGCGCTAAAATCCGGTGTTGACGGCCTTCGCCTCAATCCCGGCAACATAGGAGACAGTGAGCGAATCGCTGCGGTAGTAGCTGCTGCTAAAGAAAGAGAGGTGCCTATCCGTATTGGCGTGAATGCCGGCAGCATACCTGAATATTTTCAGTCTGATGCTCCACTTGCCGAGCGCATGGTTAACCTGGCGATGGAGCAAATAAAGTTTATTGAAAGCCTAGACTTTGGTTTAATCAAGGTGTCCCTTAAAGCCTTTGATGTTCCCACCACGGTTCAAGCTTATCAATTGATTGCGGATAAGATTTCGTATCCGCTGCATCTGGGCGTTACCGAGGCCGGGCTTCCTCGGACTGGAGCTATACGCAGCGCCGTAGGAATCGGAATACTTCTCTACCAAGGAATTGGCGACACCATCCGTGTCTCCCTTAGCGCCCATCCCTGTGAGGAAGTATTCATGGCTTACGAAATTCTTAAAAGCTTGGGACTTCGTCAGCGCGGCCCAACTTTGTTAAGCTGCCCTTCCTGCGGCCGGGCTGATGTTGATATCATTGCCCTGGCCGATGCAGTGAGTAAGCGCCTGGAAAAAATAAACAAACCAATTAAAGTGGCGGTTATGGGCTGTATAGTCAATGGCCCTGGCGAGGCTAAGGATGCCGATGTGGGTATTGCCTGTGGCAAGGGCAAAGGTGCTATATTTAGTAAAGGTAAGATCGTTCGTACTGTGGAGGAGAAGGCTTTTTTGGAGGCACTGATGATAGAGACAAATAATGCTTGTCAAGCTTCTTAAAGCATAGACAATCGCAATAAAAATATAGCTGCTTTATAAAAACTACGAAAGGAGCAAAAAATGGAAAATTATCCGATAACAATAGAAATTGAACGTCCAGAAAGATTGTCCCGGCTCACTACCTTTTTCAGATTATTTATGGCTATACCTCATTATATTGTTCTGTACTTCCTTGGTATAGCCGTAGCGCTTGTACTCTTTATTTCCTGGTGGGCTATCCTGTTTATCGGGAGCTACCCAAATTGGGCTTTTGATTTTGTCTCAGGCTACTTTCGCTGGAATACAAGAGTAGGTGGTTATTCGTATTTTCTAACCGACAAATATCCACCGTTTAGGTTCGATTAGTTGTGCAAGACTTGGTTCTTAATGTAAGTAAAATGCGTTTTTCAAAGCTTTTTGGCAAGACATTAAGACAGTCGCCCACAGAAGCTGAGAGCGTGAGTCACCAGCTATTACTTAGGGCGGGCATGATTTCCCAAGCGGCTGCCGGAGTTTACTCTTATTTGCCTCTGGGTTGGCGGGTACTTAAGAAAATAGAAAATGTAATTATAGAGGAAATGGATAAGGCTGGTGGTCAGGAGTTGATGCTGCCTGTGCTACAGTCTTTTGAATTATGGCAGCAATCAGGCCGAGATGTATCCTTCGGCAAGTCCCTGTTCACCTTAGCCGACCGCAAGGCACATATATTAGCACTGGGCCCCACCCACGAAGAGATTATTACAAACCTCGTACACCGCTACGTACAAAGCTACCGCGAGCTTCCTTTACTTCTATATCAAGTACAAACCAAGTTTCGTGATGAGCCTCGACCCCGAGGCGGATTATTGAGGGTTCGTGAGTTCATTATGAAAGACCTTTACAGCTTTGACGCTGACGAATCTGGTCTAGATGAAAGTTACCAAAAGATGTGTCAAGCTTACAAGAACATCTATGACCGCCTACGTCTGCCGGCGTTGATGGTGGAAGCCGATAGCGGTGCCATAGGGGGCAAGGACTCTCACGAATTCATGATCCTCACTGAGGACGGTGAGGACGAAGTCATCCATTGTTCCAACTGTGGCTATGCTGCCAATTCCGAGAAGGCTCAATTTATGAAGACAATAACTAATACTGAATCCATGCTTCCTTTGGAGGAGATAGCCACACCGGCAAAAAAAACCATAGTGGAAATAGCGGGTTTTCTGGGTGTGCCGACAAGTCAAACTCTCAAGGCGGTGTTTTACTATGCCGACGGAGAATTTGTTTTCGTTGTCATTCGGGGTGATTTGGAAGTCAACGAAACTAAGTTAAGAAATGCTTTAAAGTGCTCTGAGCTTCGCCTGGCTACGGAAAGCGAAGTAAATGGAGCTGGACTTGTAGCTGGTTTTGCTTCACCTGTAGGTTTAAGAGGAATAAAAGTCGTAGCTGATGATTCTATAACTCCGGGCTCTAACTTCGTGGTTGGCGCTAATAAGCTGGGATATCACTTCAGAAATGCCAATTACCCCAGGGATTTTAATTTTGACCTTATGGCTGATATCGCCCTGGCACGGTCTGGTGATAGCTGTCCCCGGTGTGGCAACGAGCTCTCTTACACTCGAAGCATCGAAGTGGGCCATGTGTTCAAGTTGGGCACCTTCATCAGTGAAAGATTTGGAGCATCCTTTCTGGACAGTGATGGCAAGTCTCGTCCTATTGTTATGGGCAGCTACGGCATTGGACTGGGGCGGCTGCTGGCTGCTATCGTAGAGCAAAGCCACGACAGCCAAGGTATTATCTGGCCGCTCTCGGTAGCCCCTTATCAAGTCTACCTTTGTCCTCTAAATTTGGAAAAGCCGGCAGTCCTCCACACAGCGGAAAAGATTTATCAGGACCTGCAAAAAGAAGGCATTGAGGTATTGTTCGATGATCGTGACGAATCACCGGGTGTTAAATTCAACGATGCCGACCTCGTGGGGATACCATTGCGATTGACTTTGTCTCCACGCACCCTACAGAGCCATAGCATAGAGGCAAAATGGCGCACAGGAAAGGAAGTCCGGTTTTTTCCTTTGGAAAACTTGGCGGCTGATGTAAAGAATCTTCTGAATGAGGACCTAAAGTTTAAGTCTTGATTGACTTCCATGCTCTGCTATAGTGTCGAACAGGGCACATTAGAATACCCCAAAGATAAGGCACAAGCCATAGCTAGATATAAATATAGATTTTTGCCTTTCCTTGGCTAACTCAGTCCCGCAAAGTAGCACCCAGTTCCTGGTGTAGTCTGGCGAGCATCTGTTCCTGAGTTTCGTCAACTTCCTCGTCGGTCAAGGTGTGGCTGGGCGATTGGTAAACAATCCTGATGGCAAAAGATTTCTTGCCCTCAAGTATTTGCTCGCCTCGATAGAGGTCAAATAGAGTTACCCTTGTTACCAGGGGAAATCTTTGGATTATTTCTTCCACTCTTCCATAGCTAATTTGCTCATCTACTACTAAAGCGATATCCCTGGTTACGCTAGGAAACCGTGGGATAGGCTGATATCTCTTTATATCCGTAATTTTGGTTGACACTTTTTCCAGGTCAATTTCTACAAGACAAACAGTGCCAGAAAGTTCAAAGGCTTGTCCCACTTTAGGATGTAGCTCGCCTACAATACCCACCTTGTCATCTTCAACGATTATGTTAGCTCCTCTTCCCGGGAATAGAGTATCATCATCGCTAATATTAAAACTTACTTTCAACCCCAATTGGTTCAAGATATTATCCACTACCCCTTTGGCGTCAAAGAAATCGAGCATCTCTTTATCAGCTTGCCAGGATAATCCTGCCCTTGGGCCACTGAGCACAGCACATAGCATCTCTCTTTCCTCGGGCAAATCCTTGCCTCGAGGTAAGAATATCTTGCCAATTTCAGAGAGTCTTATGCCTTCCGACTCAAATTTTTGGTTATGTGCTAATGTTGACAGCAAACCTGCTCGTAAAGTGCTACGCAGATATTCTTGCTCCCTTGTCATAGGATTAGCCACTTTTAAAGGCACAGTTTGCAACTTGAGATTTGGGTAAAGATTTTGCATCTTCTGCAGGCTGACCAGCGAATAAGTTAATATCTCTTGGAAGCCAAAGCCAGTCAGAATATTGCGCAATCTATCCTTGAAGTCGCTTTGCCGGCCTGCTGGTGATAGTTTTGATTTTTGTGGAGGTAAAGGAGAGCTGAGCCGGGTAATTGGTATTTTTTCATAACCAATGATGCGAACTACTTCTTCCACAAGGTCAGCAGAGCATTTGATGTCGCTACGCCAATAGGGTTTTGACGCCGAAATCTGCAAATCTGAATTGCTCTCCGGGCACTCAAAGCCCAGAGCTTTTAAGACCTTAATAATTTCATTAATATCGACCTTTAAACCTGAAAGGCGCTCCACCTCTTGGACTGTGAGAGATAGGAGCTTTGGTGCTGATTTACCAGGATAAACATCAATTACACCCTTGGCTGCTCTGCCGCCGGCTAGCTCCAGCAACAGTTGAGTTGCCCGTTTCAATGGTATTAAAGGAAGCTCGCTATTAAGCCCTTTGTCAAAACGAACCGAGGCTTCGCTTTGAAGTTGAAGATAATTACAGCCTTGATGAATGGCGGCTTGATTAAAATTTGCTGATTCCAGGAGTATAGTATCAGTTTTGTCTGTAACTTCAGAATCCAGTCCACCCATGATTCCAGCTACAGCGACAGCCTCTTCTTTATCGGCGATAACCAATATACCCGAATTAAGAGCGCGCTTTGTTCCATCGAGTGAAGTTAAAGCTTCACCATTTCTGGCTCTGCGAACGATAATTTGTCCCCCTTGGAGCTTACGATAATCAAAAGCGTGTAAAGGTTGTCCATATTCCAGCATAACATAATTAGTGATATCAACCACGTTATTAATTGGACGCATTCCGCAGCTATTCAGACGACGCTGTAGCCAGTTTGGGGAAGGTGATATCTTAATTCCGGTAATTAAACCAGCACAGTACCTGGGGCATAGATTTGACTCGACTATGTCAGCAGAAGCGAAAGAGTCTATCGAATCTTCTAGTTCATTGTAATGAATTTCGGGCAAATGGAGTGGTTCATCAGTTAAAGCTGCAATCTCTCTTGCAATACCGATTACCGATAAGCAATCCGGGCGGTTAGGTGTTATGTCTAAGTCAAGAATTATATCGCCGAGGTAAGCACCAAGAGCTATGCCTATAGGCGCATCCGGCGGCAATACTAAAATTTCCTCGTGATTCTCAGAAATCCCCAGTTCCTTCTCTGAGCAAACCATGCCTGCGGAAACTACACCACGAATTTTAACCGGTTTTAAAGACACAGCTTCTCCGGTTTGCCCATTTATAAAACGGGCTCCTACATGAGCAAAAGGTACCCTCTGACCGACTCCGATATTGGGGGCACCACAAACTACAGTGATTTGCTCAGTGCCAAGGTCAACTGTGGCTAACTTGAGACGGTCGGAATTAGGGTGAGGATTTATGGCTAGAACCTCCCCTATCACCATCTTGCCCCAGGCATCACCAATGGTCTGTATGGCTTTGACCTCGAGGCCAGCCATGGTTAATCTTTCAGCTAATTCTTCGGGTGGTAGTATTATGTTAACATAATCTCTGAGCCATTTGAGGGAAACTTTCATTTTATCACCCTAAGATTTAGAACTGTCTTAAAAATCTGAGGTCATTGCTATAAAAGAGGCGTATATCGTCAATTCCATGGCGCAGCATAGGTATGCGCTCAACCCCCAACCCAAAGGCAAAACCGCTGTAGAGCTCGGGATTAATATCCCCCCGTGCCAATACGTCGGGATGTACCATACCTGCACCAAGTATTTCGATCCATCCACTGTAGCCACACAACCGACAGCCAGCCCCATCGCAACCTGAGCATCCTATAGCTATCTCCACCCCGGGTTCCACAAAAGGAAAATAATCACAGCGGAAGCGCACTTTCCTTTCCTCACCAAAAAGGCAGCGGCAGAAATCAAATAAAGTGCCTTTTAAATCAGCCAGGGTGATACCCTTATCCACAGCTAAACCTTCAACCTGATAAAACATCGACTCATGAGTGGAATCAGTCGCTTCATACCTGTACGCTCGCCCCGGTACTATGACTCTTAGTGGCGGACGTTCTCTCTCCATCATCCTGATCTGCATTGGGGAAGTGTGGGTGCGTAAAAGTCTTGCTTTACCTCCCACATCTGCATCTATCCACAGGGTAGCAAACATTTCCCGTGCCGGGTGGTGCTGAGGAATATTTAAGGCTTCAAAGTTGTAGTAATCCCACTCTACGTCGGGTCCTTCAATTACCTGAAAGCCCATGTTTTTAAAAATTTCACAAATTTCATTAAGTGTTTGAGTAGTGGGATGAAGACGACCCGTTGGAATAGTCCGACCAGGCAAAGTAACATCTACTCTTTGGGATTCCAGAGGAGAAGTCACAAGGGCTTCTTGTAGCAATTTTCGCTTATCTTCTAGGTCTGATGCTAGAGCTTCCTTGATTTCATTAGCCTGGGCACCAACCTTTCGTCTTTCTTCAAGTGGTAAGGCAGCTAAGGAACGTAGAATTTCAGTTAAAATGCTTTTCTTCCCTAGGTGACGAATACGCCACAACTCCAGCTCTCGAGAATTACAAATTTTGTCTAGCTCATCGAGAGCTTGCGCATGAAGATCTCTGAGTTGCTCCAGCATTGACTGTCAAGTAATGTTACCCTTGATCTAAATTCTTGTGTTCTAAAGCATGACGTCATTAAGTGCGAGATGAGTTACTCTCGGTTACCGAAGCTAGTAATGTAGCAAATCCTGCAGGGTCTTTAACTGCCATCTCAGCTAACATCTTGCGGTTGATTTCTACATTTGTTTTTTTCAGTCCCGCCACAAACTGATTATAGGTAAGCCCTCTATTCCGTGCTGCAGCATTAATGCGAGCAATCCATAGCTTCCTGAAGTCACCTTTTCGCTCACGACGATGGCGATAGGAATAATCTAGGGCGTGAAGCATGGACTCGTGAGCAGTTCTATAAAGCTTGTGTCTAGCCGCTCGATGTCCCTTAGTCAGCTCAAGTACTTTTTTATGTCGCCTGTGGGTAACTTTTCCACTTCTAGATCGTGGCAAGTTCTTCCTCCTTTATACTATTTATAGGGTAAAAGTCTCCTTACTCTTTTCTTATCCGCTGAGGAGGTCATGAGCATTTCATCGTATTGGCGCTTAGTTCTAGGAGCCTTTTTCCGTCTAAAGTGGCTTTTGCCGCATTTAGTGCGCATAAGCTTGCCACTACCTGTAACATGAAAGCGGTTTTCCGCTCCTTTATGAGTTTTAAGTTTTGGCATCTGTCTCTGTCTCCTTATTCTTTTTAAGAGAAATCGGTGATAAGACCAAAGCTATACTCCTCTGGACATTAATGGAGCTGCTTACTACGGCTATATTTTTCGAGGCTTCAACTACTTCACGCAGCACCTTCCACCCCAGTTCAGGATAAACAACTTCACGTCCTCTAAACCTCAGAACTAACTTTACTTTATTACCTTGCTCCAATAATTTCTTTGTCGTTCTAATTTTTGCCTGTAAATCATGCTCCTCTATCTTTGGTCTTAAACGAACTTCCTTGAGCAAGCCAACTTTCTGGCTCCTCTTGGCTCTGCGTTCCTTTTTGGATTGTTCATACTTATATTTGCCATAATTAAGCAGTCTACACACTGGTGGATTCGCTACTGATACCAGCACTAAATCAAGGCCCCGCTCACGAGCAGCTTGTAATGCTTTTTGCAGAGGAACTACGCCAAACTGCTTTCCGTCTTCTCCTATGAGGCGAACTTCTCTAGCTCTGATTCTCTCGTTAATTGTTAAGTCTTTAATTATACCCTTTCTACCTCCCGGAGTAGTATTTAAAACCTAGCCTCAATAGCTGCTGTTATTCTCTTCTTAACTTCTGCCGGAGTTTCTATACCCAGATCTTCACCATTCCTCAAACGCACTGAGACACTGGACGCAGCCATTTCTTTATCACCGACTATAAGCATATACGGCACTCTCTCCAATTGAGCCTCTCTTATTTTCAAATTCATCCTCTCAGAGCGGTCGTCGACACAAACTCGGATACCATCATTTTTAAAACCGCTTGCTATCTTATGTGCATAGCTAACGTGGCGGTCTGCTATGGGAATTATTAGTGCTTGAACTGGCGATAACCATACTGGGAAGACACCACCATAATGCTCTGTAAGACAAGCTAAAAAACGCTCCATACTACCCAAAACTGTGCGATGTATCATCGCAACATTATGCTCTAAACCATCTTCGCCAATATAGCAGACATTAAAGCGTTGTGGCAAATTGAAATCGACCTGAATGGTAGGACCTTGCCAAACATGCCCTAAAACGTCCTTGAGTTTTATATCAATTTTAGGCCCATAGAAAACCCCCTCGCCGGGATCTATTTCGTAATGCAAGTCCAGTTTTTCTAGAACGTGTTTCAAGGATCCAGTGGCTTTCTCCCACATTGAAACTGTGCCAGCATACTTTTGGGGACGCGTTGATAACAATAACTCATACTCATTGAAACCAAAGCTCGACATCATGAATTGTGCCAAATTCAGAACTTCCAGAACTTCCTCTTCAATCTGATCAGGTCGGCAGAAAATGTGAGCATCATCTTGAGTAAATCCCCTGACCCTAGCAAGGCCATATAGTACACCGGTTCGCTCATATCTATATACTGTGCCCAATTCGGCATATCTTAAGGGCAAATTACGATAGCTGCGCAATTTGCTTTTATAAATCAAAATATGTCCGATACAATTCATGGGCTTCAGCATATACTGCTGTCCTTCAATTTCCATCGGTGAGAACAGGTAATCTCGATAAAATTCCCAATGCCCACTGGTTTTCCATAAATCTAGCTTAGCAATGTGGGGTGTATAAACAATATCATAGCCTCGCTTGTTGTGTTCTGCCTTCCAGAAGTCCTCAATGATTTGTCGAATCAAAGCGCCTCGGGGGTGCCAGCAAATCAAGCCAGGACCAATTTCCTCGTGAGTACTGAAGAGATCAAGCTCCTTGCCCAGCTTTCTATGATCGCGTTTAGAGGCTTCAGTTTGTCGCGACAAATAATCGGCAAGCTCCTCTTGGCTTTCAAAAGCCACACCGTAAATCCTTTGTAGCATGGGTCGCTTTTCATCACCACGCCAGTATGCTCCAGCTATATGAGTAAGTTTAAATGTCTTTACCTCACCCGTAGAAGTTAGATGGGGACCACGACATAAATCTGTGAAAGAACCTTGTTTATAGATAGTTACGCTACTATTTGGGATCTCATCAATTAACTCTAATTTATAGGGTTGGGCAGCAAAGAGCTTTCGCGCTTTATCCTTGCTTATCTCATCTGCAATAAATGGAATATTTCGACTAATAATATCCCTCATCTCATTCTCGATTGTAGGCAAGTCTTCTGGTGTTAGCGGACGCGGCAGCTCAAAGTCATAGTAAAAGCCATTCTCAATGGTCGGGCCAATGCCAAATTTAGCCTCGGGAAATAGACTCTGTACAGCCTCAGCCATGACATGCGATGTGGAGTGGCGCATCCGTTCTAGGTGCTCATCCTTATTTTTTAATTTCATCTTGAATCTTCCATTATAAATTAAGAAATCAAATGCAATTTCACGAAAAAATGGGCGATACTGGACTTGAACCAGTGACCTCTGCGATGTCAACGCAGCGCTCTAACCACTGAGCTAACCGCCCTTTTGACGATTGTATCAAATATAGCTGCACAGGGCAAACCTTTGGTAATATGATAGAAATAGAATGTTGCTTATCATTGTATGGCATAGAAAGTGAACATTGGTACAAATACGACGACTGCTATGGCTAGTCCTTACCTCGCAGCCTTACACCACTGGTGACATTGACCTCTATAGTTTGACCACAATTAGGGCAGGTCACTTCCATAACAAGAGGCCTTCCCATCACCCTTTCTACGAGTGATGTTACTATAGAATCCATGTTATCCAGCCTCGCATCTAGCATATCGAGGCGCTTAACTAACTGCTTTATATCCAGCTCCCGGTTGGTTTGTTTGATTGGAGCAGCTTTATCTTGCGAAACCAATTTATAAACTCTTCTCTACAACGCCCAATGATTCTAACTCAGCTTTATCTTCTTTCATCAATTTGTCTATTTGTTCAGAGACTGTGCGTTCCAAATATTTGCGGAAGGCATCTCTTGCTGCTGGAGATGACCTTACTGCCTCCTTCACCCTCTGCCATTCATCCGCTATAACTTCATTCATCTGTTCAACACCTATTGGCTTTTTCCCCTGCCATAAGTCTTCTATCCTATCTAAAACCCTGATTGTCATAGCCCTCTTAATGCGGTCGAAAGAAATCACCTCTTCCATAGAATATGGTTGTCCTGCTTGTTTATCAGTCATGGTCTATCACCTCCAATCAAATTTCCTTGACTTGCTATCATACGTACAGTGGCGAAACTTGTCAAGATATAACTGATTCTATATGTTGATTTTTAATTAGAAAAAGTTTATTATATTTGCCTGAAAGGAGATGTTTGGAGATGGAAGAAGTAGAAATTGGTAAGGTAATGGATTTTTTTGCTAAGCCTGTGGTAGCTGGTATAACATTAAGTGGCACATTGAATATAGGCGATAAAATCCATGTCAAGGGCAGCACTACAGATATGGATTTTACTGTAGAATCAATGCAAATTGAACGCGTTAATATCACTGAAGGAAAACTCGGCGATCTTATAGGTTTGAAAGTTCCCGATAGAGTAAGGCCAGGGGATAAGGTTTATAAAGTCATTGAATAGCCTTAAGCAGGTTTGCCATTTCAATTGCACTTACTGCAGCAGCGAAGCCTTTGTTTCCCTCTTTAGCCCCTGCTCTCTGGATAGCCTGCTCCAAAGTATCAGCTGTGATTATGCCTTGTATTAGTGGTAAGCCACAATCCAAACTCACCTTACCTATTCCTCTGTTTACCTCGGAAGCAACATACTCAGAATGAGGAGTACCGCCGCGAATCACTGCGCCAAGACATACGATACCATCGTATTTATTACTCATTGCTAACTTTTTACTTATAAGCGGTATCTCCAGACATCCTGGAGTCCAAACAATATCAATGTCACTCTCAGCGACGCCGTGGCGCAACAAAGCATCTCTTGCTCCTTCAAGCAGTTTCGTAGTTATTAGCTCATTAAAGCGCGAAACAACCATGGCAAATTTGAGACCTTTACCTATCAGGATACCTTCATACTTCTTAGCCATTACTTGTCCTCCTGTATACCTAGAATATGTCCTAACTTTTTTTGCTTTGTTTTTAAATAATGAATATTATAAGGGTTAGATGGAGCTATCAAGGGAACAGTCTCGACTATCTTAATTCCATAGCTTTCCAGTCCAATTACTTTCTTAGGGTTATTCGTAAGCAATCTAATATTATGTAAACTTAAGTCGGCTAGAATCTGGGCGCCCACCCCATAATCTCTCAAATCGGGGCCAAAACCTAGAGCCACATTAGCCTCCACAGTATCCATTCCTTGATCCTGAAGAGCATATGCACAAAGTTTGTTATGAAACCCGATTCCTCTTCCTTCCTGCCTCATATAAAGAAAAACCCCTCGATCTTCTTTGGCTATACTTTGTAAAGCCATCTCGACTTGGATCCCGCAATCGCATCTTAAACTACCGAAGACATCTCCAGTTAGGCATTCACTGTGAACACGTACCAGCACAGGCTCATCCCGATTACATTGGGATATATCACCCTTAACTAGAGCGATATGTTCAGCCGTGTCAACAGCGCTTTTATAAGCCACGGCTGTAAATTCGCCATATATAGTAGGTAACTTAGCCTCGGTTACTCTGTGCACAAGTTTTTCATGGCGAAGACGGTAAGCAATCAAATCAGCAATTGTTACAATCTTCAAATTAAACTTAGAAGCCATTGCTTCAAGCTGAGGCAAACGAGCCATATTGCCATCTTCATCCATAATCTCGCATATAACGCCAGCAGGATAAAGTCCAGATAACTTAGCTAGGTCAACAATAGCTTCGGTGTGGCCTGCTCGTACTAAAACTCCGCCTTCCTTAGCTCGAATAGGAAATATGTGTCCTGGCTGAGCCAAGTCTCCCGCCTTTGTGTTGGGATCAAGCACCGTTTTTATTGTCTGGGCTCGATCAAAGGCAGAGATGCCGGTAGTGACTTTGTCTTTTGCCTCAATAGATACTGTGAAGGCAGTGGAGTAGCGTGAGGTATTATTGGTAACCATTAATGGTATCCCCAACTCGTCGAGCCTTTGGCCAATAATAGGGAGACAAATCAATCCCCGACCATGCTTAGCCATAAAGTTTATTGCCTCAGGAGTAATCTCCTCAGCTGCCATAGCCAGGTCTCCTTCATTTTCTCGTGACTCGTCATCAACGAGAATAATAAATTTGCCTGCCCTTATATCTTCAATTGCCTCTCGAATGCTAGCCGGCATCAATGGCATCGTTGGTTCCTCCAGTAAATCCATATTCTCTAAGAAATTCAAGGTTTAAACCCTGTCTTTTTCGCTCCTCAAGAACCTCAACATATTTAGCTATGACATCCGCCTCTAGATTGACTACATTTCCAGGTCTTTTTTCCCCTAACGTCGTATGTTCCATAGTGTAAGATACCAGGGACACGGCGAAAGAGGCTTCATCTAGGCCTATGATAGTAAGACTAACACCATCAACGGCGATAAAGCCTTTATTTGTAATATAAGGCCTCAGTTTAGCTGGTGCTGAAATTCTAATAATACGGGCGGTTTCTTCGCTAGTGACATCCATTACTTCCCCTGTATCATCAACATGTCCCAATACCAAATGGCCACCAAGACGCCCCCCCACTACTAATGCTCTTTCTAAATTTACTTGGTCGTTATAATGAAGCCTACAAAGATTAGTGCGGCGCAATGTCTCAGGCATAACATTAACACTAAAGCCGTGATTTTCCAAGGAGATAACGGTTAAGCAAACGCCATTAACCGCCATGCTATCGCCCACTTTTATCTCCTCAAGCACTTTAGATGCTTTGACGATTAATCGATCATGGCTTGCTTCCTTAATTATACCAATCTCCTCTACTATGCCAGTGAACATGTTATGCCCCTAAAACCTTCAGCTTCTTATGGTAATTATCTCCCCACGTATCCACTAATTAATATATCATCGCCAAGATTCTTGATATCAATTCGACTGAGGCGCAGTGCCTTGGCCATATTGTCAACGCCATTTCCCCCTACACTTACAGCTTGACAGCCGCCAATAATGACTGGTGAAATGAAAGCTAATACCTTATCCACTAAGTGGTGATCAAAAAGTGAACCCAGAAGTTTGCCTCCTCCCTCTACCAAGACAGTGACAATCTCCCGCTTACCCAACAAATTTAATAACTCCACGATATCTATCGAGCCCTCCATGGCTGGTAACTCGAGCACTTCTGCGCCCAACTGTATAAATTTTTCCTTCTTTTTGGGGTCGAGTGGTGCCGCTACTGCGAGTAAAACATAGCCTGGAGGCTCAAAAATATGCGCATTCAATGGTACTCTACCTTTACTATCAACAACAAGTCGTCTCGGCTGCATTTTCCCTGTGCCACTTTTGCCTCCACAGCCTTTAGCAGTAAGGTGAGGATTATCAGCAATAATAGTATTTACGCCTACCATTATGGCGTCAACAGTATGGCGCAAAGCATGTGCATACTTCCTTGCCTCGTCTTTAGTTATCCATTTAGAATCACCGGTTTTAGTAGCAATCTTGCCGTCAAGGCTCATGGCAAATTTGGCCACGACAAATGGTAAACCCGTGGTAATGTGTTTAATATAAGCTTCATTTATTTCGTAAGCTTTTTGTTGACACATACCTATATAGGTCTTGATGCCTCGTTCATTTAGCCTGCCTACCCCGCGTCCTGAAACCATCGGGTTAGGATCACGCAAAGCTATATAGATTTCTGAAATGCCAGCATCACTTATAGCTTGGGTGCAAGGCGGGGTACGTCCATAATGCGCGCAAGGTTCCAAAGTAACATACATGGTAGAGCCACGCGCCTTAGCACCGGCTTGACGCAGTGCCATGATTTCAGCATGCTCTGAGCCAGCTGGTTGAGTGTATCCCATGCCGACAATCAGTCCATCTTTAACCACTACTGCCCCCACTGCAGGGTTAGGGCTGGTATATCCCATAGCTAATCTAGCTAGAGATAGAGCACATTCCATATAATGCTGGACAGGCATTACTATCTACCTCTCACGGATAAATCCTTTATCGTGGGCTTCTATATGTAGATTCGCTTTGCCCTTAGTATTCGCCATTTGAATAGCTGGAAGCATATGAGTTTCCACCATATAACTTTCCACACGGAAAAGTCAAGTTAGACAAAGATATTTACCGATTGCCATTCTAATAATACAGAGTAATTGACAATTTGCCAAACTGAGTAATGCATAAGTAAGATGCCCTTCACCGTCCCTAGTAGTGATTGTAGCAACAGCTTGAGTGAAGTGCAAAAAATAAGGAGTAAATGGAGATATTGCTGTTCTTTATTGCATAATCTATACTGTAGAAATGGAAAGATCCTTTGAAATCATTGACCATGTTGCTGATGTTGGTATCGTTGTATATGGAAAAGATGGTGAGGAACTCTTTTCCAACGCTGCTTTGGCTTTGTTTAGTCTGATCACTGAGCCTGAAAGCATTGAAGAGAAATTACACCTTAATTTGGAAGTAAGCAGCAAAGATATGGATAGTTTGCTTGTTGAATGGCTTAATGAACTAATTTATCTCTTTGATGTTGAACGCATTTTGTTCAACCGGTTCGATATCAGCCGTTTGACTCACAATGAGCTTGGTGCTACTTGTTATGGAGAAGGTATCGACTCGATGAAACATAAGATAAAGATAGGGGTGAAAGCAGCCACATATCATATGTTAAAGCTAGATAAAGATGGTGATGGGTACAAAGCACAGATAATTCTCGACATTTAGGAGTTAAAGACATGGCACGATGGCAAGGAAAACTTATTAAGGTGGACGATTATCGCTGGAAGATTCCCGAGAGCTATAAAACTGGCATGAGAGTTCCCGGCCTAATCTATGCTAGCCAACAAATGCTGGAATCTATATGTGAAGAGCAAACACCGGAGCAAGTTGCTAATGTTGCATTCCTTCCCGGTATAGTGAGTTACTCTTTTGCTATGCCTGATATCCACTGGGGCTATGGCTTTCCTATAGGTGGAGTGGCAGCAATGGATATTAAAGGTGGCGTAGTTTCTCCGGGTGGAGTAGGTTATGATATTAATTGTGGTGTAAGATTATTGCGCACCAGCCTCAGCGAAACTGAAGTACAGCCTAGAATTAATCGGCTTATTAATGAATTATTCCTTAATGTACCCTCAGGCCTTGGCTCAGAGGGGAAGATAAAAATAAGTCAAAAAGAGATGAACCAATTGATAGTTGAGGGAGCTCGTTGGGCCGTGAAGCGAGGGCTGGGATTTGAGGAAGATTTAGATGTTACTGAGGAGGGTGGGTGTATAGGTAATGCCGATCCTAGTAAGATAAGCGATAGAGCGGTAAAGCGAGGAATGCCTCAGGCAGGCACATTAGGCTCAGGAAATCATTTTCTCGAGGTTCAAGTCGTGAAGGAGATATTCGACTCTCGCATAGCTAGTATTATGGGCATCGATGAGGTAGGCCAGGTATTAGTCTTAATTCACACTGGCTCTCGCGGCTTTGGTCATCAAGTATGTACTGACCATCTGCGCATCATGGAGGGGGCAGTATCAAAGTATGGAATAAAGCTCCCTGATAGGCAACTCGCCTGTGCTCCCGTAGAATCATCGGAAGGCAAAGATTATTTATCTGCTATGGCATGTGCTGCTAACTATGCTTGGGTTAATAGGCAGTGTATCGCGCACTGGGCTAGAGAAAGCTTTTGTAAAGTCTTCGGTAAAAGTCCTGAGGCACTTGGAATGAAACAGGTTTACGATGTTGCTCATAACATAGCAAAAATTGAAGAACATATGGTAGATGGGCGCAAGCTCAAAGTTTGTGTTCACCGCAAAGGAGCTACCAGAGCTTTTCCGGCAGGCCATAAGGATACTCCCAGACGCTACAAGGAGATAGGGCAACCCGTGCTCGTGCCCGGGGATATGGGGCGTTGTTCTTTTATTGCTGTAGGCACTGAAAAGGCCATGGCTGATAGCTTTGGCTCCACTTGTCATGGCGCCGGGAGAGTGTTAAGTCGCGGTGCCGCCAAGCGGAGTATCAAGGGTAGAGATGTAATTCAAGAGTTAGAGAGCAGGGGTATCACCATCAAGACGGGAAGCTTCAATTCGCTAGCTGAAGAAGCATCCCAATCTTACAAGGATGTCACTGAAGTTATTGATGTGGTGCATCAAGCTGGCATTTCTAGAAAAGTGGCTATGACTGTACCTGTGGGAGTTATTAAAGGCTAGATTATATATTTATTGTAAGTGTAGCGGATAACCTGACATGAGACGGGCTATAATAGAGCTTCCACAGCTTCAGTTGAGCAGCAATATCTCTGATACCAATTGGATGTATTAGGAAAATCCAGCTAAACTTATTTGACTGGCAATGTAGAAAACTGTAAACTATTATCGCCGCACAATAGAACAAGGTCATGAAGCTGGCTGAAGAGATGCTCATGGAAGGAAACTAAGTTGTGCTGAGCGTGACTAACCTATTGTTCGTAGTAATTGGGCGAGATTAACAACTGAGTAGCTATATTTAAAAGGTGGCAACGGGAGGATTTGTCCTATACTTTTCAGCCAATGGAATCCCCAAATCAAGACGCTTTTTGACTGATTAGTTGTGTCAATAATCACCAGAATAAATCTAGATGACCAAAATTTATGATGTCGCCATAGTAGGTGCCGGTCCCGCAGGTATATTCGCTAGCTTAGAACTGTCTAATGCTGGCCTTAACGTTTTGCTTCTAGACAAGGGAAGAGAAATTGATGCTCGTATTTGTCCTGTTCAAAATGGAAGTGACTGCTGTATGCTCTGCTCACCTTGCCATTTAGTAAGTGGCTTTGGAGGTGCTGGAGCTTTTAGTGATGGTAAACTGACTTTGTCCACTCAGATTGGCGGCCGACTCGAAGAATTGATAGGTTCTGATCAAGCCCGTGTACTCATAGATTATGTGGATTCTATCTATCTCAAATTTGGCGCTCCTCCCAAGGTTTATGGGGTGGGAGGAAACACAGTCTCGTTGGAGCGAGAGGCTACCTTAGCCGGGCTCACATTAACCCCAGTTAAATTACGTCACCTGGGAACAGAATTCTGTCACGAAACGTTAAAGGCTATGCAGAATTATTTGTCACCTAAAGTAGATATAAAGCTGGGAAAAACAATAAAAAATATTGTGGTTGATGATAGGTCGACCAAATCTATTGAAACTAGCAATGGTGAAGTCTTAAGCTTTCGCTATTTGATCTTAGCTCCAGGGAGAGAAGGAGCAGAATGGTTATGCAACGAAGCGAAGAGGCTTAAACTAACCCTTGATTCCAACCCTGTAGACGTAGGTTGTCGAATTGAAGTGCCAATGGAAACCATGGAGAAGCTAACCTCGACACTGTATGAATCAAAACTCGAGTTTTATTCAAAAAGTTTCAGTGACCGGGTTAGAACATTCTGCATGTGTCCGGGAGGCGAGGTAATAATGGAATCTACGGGCGGTTCTGACCCCGTGATTACAGTCAATGGTATTGGTTATACTCAACCCCGTACAAGAAACACTAACTTTGCCCTTTTGGTGAGTACTACCTTCACTGAGCCTTTCCATGAACCTATTGCCTACGGTAAATATCTGGCCAGGCTAGCTAATATCCTTAGCGGGGGTGTGTTAGTACAAAGATTGGGAGACCTCATGGATGGGCATCGTTCTACACAAGCTCGACTCCAGAATAGCCCTATCAAACCAAGCTTAATGGCAGCAACTCCGGGAGATTTAAGCTTCGCGCTTCCATATCGTTATCTTAAAAGTGTAGTGGAAATGCTTCAAGCTATGGATAAATTAGTTCCGGGCATCACTTCTCCCCATACTTTGCTTTATGGGGTAGAGGTTAAATTTTACTCCTGTCGGCTAAAGTTGACTTCCTGTTTAGAGACCGAGCTCGACAATATCTTTGCTACTGGCGATGGCGCTGGTGTGACTCGTGGCTTAGTCCAGGCCTCATCCTCAGGTGTAGTGGCAGCTAGAGAGATACTAAAGCGATTAGGTAAAAAACCTTATCCGATAACATGAAGTATCCGACTTTTTTAGCATTGATCTAACTGCAAGAGAATCTAAACCTAGTGCCTGTTTAGTATTGGATAATAAATTCCAACTTGTTTACTCAGATTATTAGCCAAGAATAGTGAAATAGTCACTCTGTTAAATGTATATCGCTAGTAACAGCAATTGACCCTCACTTGAGTTTACCATTGGGATTATGTTGCCTTGAGAAGAATTGTCCTTGCAAGCCAAAATTCCCAAACAAGAATAGGCACTGTGACCAAGGATTAAGACGGCAAGGAATTCCTTGTTACTCCACTAGCGAGAGGACCTTTGTTAAGGACTTGATTTACTGCGGCATTGAGCTCAAAACTGGCATTGGCTGCGAGGTTAAGCAAGCTGATCAAGTCATCGAAGTTTATCCATTCGCTAGCAAAGGCTGCCTTTTGGTAAAATCATACCCCGGAAAACTACAAAATAAGAGAGGAACTTTATAGATAAGCTAGGGGAGATTTTACCTAATCTTGAACACTCTTTAGATATGTTTGCCCACGATCTTTACGACGCTGCAGTGGGTGGCTTATACTGATTTACTGTATCACCAAAATAAAGTGAATGTTTTAGGTAGTAGTGAAGAAGGAGTTATTGTCATCCCAATTTGACGTCCAGCTTCTTTCTTGTTAGACTAAGACTTCTAGAATTACCATTTCCCGATAAACCGAGCAACGGAGCTTGGGTTCAATAGAAGCGATTGGAGAAATCTGGGTGTTAAAGGCTTCAAAAATGCCAAAGATTAAACAACTGTAAATACGATAGGAGGTAAAATGGAATTAACTTTAAGTGTTATAAAAGCGGACGTCGGCGGCTATGTCGGACATTCTTCCAGCCACCCCGATCTAATACAAAAGGCTAAGGAAAAATTAGAACGTGCTAAAAGCCAGGGGCTACTTATAGACCAGCACGTTACAGTTTGTGGCGATGATCTCCAGTTGATAATGACTCATGAGCAGGGCGAAGATAGTGAACAAATCCACAAATTAGCATGGGATACATTTTTGGAATGTACCGCTGTAGCTAAGAGCTTGAAACTACATGGCGCTGGGCAGGATCTTCTGGTTGATGCCTTCTCTGGTAATGTCAAGGGTATGGGGCCTGGTACGGCTGAGATGAAATTTTCCGAGCGCAAGGCTGAAACTGTAATCATATTTATGGCGGATAAAACAGCGTCTGGTGCTTGGAATTTGCCGTTGTATAAAATCTTTGCTGATCCTTTTAATACGATTGGCCTAGTTATTGCTTCTAATATGCACTCTGGCTTCACATTTGAAGTACACGACGTCAAAGAGAGTAAAAAAATCACTTTTAACTCTCCTGAGGAAATCTACGACATGCTGGTTTTTCTTGGCGCACCAGGTCGCTACGCCGTTAAAGCAGTTTACCATAAGGATAGTGGTGAAATAGCTGCTGTCTCCTCTACACAGAGATTATCTTTCATGGCAGGCAGATATGTAGGTAAGGATGACCCTGTCTGTATCGTTCGCTCGCAGGGAAGTTTTCCCGCTGTGGGTGAAATATTGGAACCCTTTGCATCTCCTCACATAGTAGAAGGTTGGATGAGAGGATCGCACCATGGACCCTTGATGCCAGTAGCTATTCGGGAAAGCAATCCCTGCCGCTTCGACGGTCCACCGCGAGTAATAGCGGCTGGTTTCCAACTTGCCGATGGCAAACTTGTCGGGCCTCGTGACCTCTTCGATGACCCTGCATTCAATGAGGCACGCCATCAGACGAATATTATGGCAGATTTCCTGCGGCGAATGGGTCCGTTTGAACCGCATCGCCTGCCACTTGAGGAAATGGAATACACCACTATGCCTGAAGTGATGAAGAAGCTGGCACCAAGATTCAAAGCTATCTAACAACAAAATGCCGAAGCTTCTCTTGGCTACCTCCAATCCAGGAAAAATCAGGGAATATCGTTTTCTCCTAGATGGACTTGGTTACCAAATGACCACACTGGATGAGGAAGGCATAACAGAAGTAGTCACTGAATCGGGAAATAACTATGAAGAAAATGCCCGGTTAAAAGCCATTACTTATGCTAAATTAAGCCAGCTTACCACTCTTGCCGATGATTCAGGGTTGGAAGTGGATGCCCTTAATGGAGAGCCAGGCATACATTCAGCTCGCTTTGCTGGTGAAACTGCTACTGATGCAGAGAGGGTGAACTTACTGTTGGCTAGACTTAATGGTGTTCCCTGGGAGCAACGAACAGCCTGTTTTAAGTGCCTAATTGCCATAGCTAATCCGGCAGGTCACGCAGAGCTATTCTATGGTGAGTGCCAGGGCATCATTGACAGTGAGGCTAATGGCAGAAATGGTTTTGGATATGACCCCATTTTTTTCCTTCCCGAGATGGGTAAGACCATGGCTGAACTTCCATTTGAGGTAAAAAACCAAATCAGCCACCGCGCCCGAGCAAGTCAGCAGGTGCGTCAGGTACTAAATCAACTCCACATCTAGATCTTTTCGACACAATTGGCTAACTGCGTTGACCAGTTGGAATTGTGAATAATATGCTTAAAGAAACAGACTTTTACAATAATTATTGAATATTTAAGGAAAAACTATTGACATGCGAGTAATAGATGGCTTATCCTTGTATAAAGTATAAAAAGGGAGGTGAACAGATGCAAGCATACTGCATGAAATGCCGAGCCAAGAGGGAAATGAAGAATACTAGAAGCATAACCATGAAGAATGGTAGGCCGGCTACTCAAGGCGTATGTCCCGTATGCGGGACCAAAATGTTCAGAATAGGAAAGGCCTAAAGCTAATATAGTAATTGGTAAAACTCATGGAAGGCTGGGTATCTATACAAAAGATACCCAGCCTTCCATCATCGACTACATTTATGCATTTATGGTTGTAGTTATATCACCACAATAAGAATCTTCTTTGCATTTCTTATTTGAATTTAGCTTGGTTACACTGGATAACTATTTTCACGGGATATTAATGAAACCCAATGTTATCAAAAGTACTACGACACCTGCTATAATTACACCCAACCCAACAGCAGGGAAGGCTTTCTTCCAATCCATATTTACTAGCCACGCCAAAATAGTACCAGTATAAGCCCCAGTGATAGGCAAAGGTATAGCCACGAATAAAGTTAATCCCCAGAAGCCATATTTTTTTACTATAGGTTCCCCTCGTTTTCTTAAATTACCCAGATACTTGTCGAATAACGGGATTCGGTACAGGACTTTGTCGTAAAAGAGGTGTAAAGCAAAGAAGGCAGGGAAAAATATCAGGGTATTAGCAATAATTGCTGCAAAGAAGGTAAACAGGGGGTCTAGTCCCAAAGATATACCTAATGGTATGCCACCCCTTAATTCACTAATAGGTGAAATGGTGATCAGCAGGGTTAGAGCTATTTCTCTTGCCATTATATGCTTTGAACGATTGCTACTTATGACGGGGAAATCTAGTTTAACATATGTTATTATATCGTGTGGTTGTTGCCAAGCACTTAATTAGATGATATGTTCCATTTAACCTAGCTGAAGATAGGTTATGCAAACAAAAAGACTATTTGGGACCAGCGGCATCCGAGGCATAGTCAACCAGGATTTATCGCCTAATTTCTGCCACCGGGTTGCCTCAGCTATAGGCACTACTTTGCCTCCAGCTTCCACAGTTTGTATTGCTACGGACACTAGAATAAACAGGGACATAATAAAGGAGGCAGTCAACTCGGGCTTGCTTTCTTGTGGTATAAATGTAGTTGACCTGGGCATTTTACCTACCCCGGCGCTGGCATTGCTCACCCGTGAATTGGGCTTCGCTGTAGGAATCATGGTCACTGCTTCTCATAATCCACCTGAGTTTAATGGAATCAAACTATTCACTGAAAATTCGTTGGGATATAGCCAGAATCAAGAAGCGGAGATAGAGAAAGTCTATTTTGAGCAGAAATTCCGCAAGGGGAAGAGAGGCAGTTTGGAGCAAGCACCCGATATGAAACAAAAATATCTTTCCTTTATTAAAGACAAGCTTTCCCTGCCAGGATTGAATCACCAGCTAAAAGTAGTTGTTGACCCAGGCAATGGCGCTGCCTCTAAGTTTGCCAGCGCCATCTTTGCCCAGATGGGTCTTGACGTAATACCTGTAAATGATGAGCCGGATGGACTTTTCCCGGGGAGAAATCCCGAACCCAAGGAAGATACCCTTCAGGGTACAGTTGATTTCCTGAGACAACGCGATGCTCACTTAGCTATTTGCTTTGATGGCGATGCCGACCGGGTTGTTTTTTGCGATCAAGAAGGTTTCATTGGCTTCAACGAGTCAATTTCTTTCATCTCGAGACTGGTTGTCAAGAAAACCGGGAAGAAAAAGATTGCCACTACAGTGGAGGCCGGAACTCTTCTCGACTTGGCCGTACAAGACCTTGGAGCAGAGGTGGGCAGAGGCAGAGTCGGTGATGTTGCCGTCGCATATTTAGCCCAGGAACTCGATGCTGCCTTAGGAGTAGAGGAGGTAGGAGTCTACATCATCCCCGAGGCTGGCTATTATCCCGATAGTATTTTCGCCTCTCTAACCCTGTTAAGTCAGCTAACTGACCCCGGCGAAATTAGGCAGTTCTTCCAGCCTATTCCCAGATTATACTTTGAAAAAGCCAATATTTATTGTCCTAATGAAATCAAGGAGTCAATCATGGCTCGAATAAAGGAGAAGGTTTACCTTTTTATCCCCGATAGGATTCCGACTAGAATCGGGACTCTTGACGGATTGAGGCTGGAATTTTCGGACTGCTGGATGCTCATTAGAGCTAGCGGTACTGAGCCTGTCATCAGAGTAATATCGGAGTCAACGTCGCCAAGACAAACGAGTGAGCTTATAAGCAGGGGTAAAGAGCTTGTTCAAAGTCTGGTGGGGGATATTAGATGAAAGGCGTATTTCTCTGCGGGGGCCACGGAAAGAGGATGTTTCCCATCACTGAAGATAAGTTTCTCCTTGATTTTCTTGGCCAATCATTGCTCGAGCACCAAATCAAATTAGCCTGCATGGCAGGTTTGAGTCGTTTTGTGATTATTGGAAACCCCGAAAACATGGCAAAAATAGAGCAGGTAACCTTAAAAATTCCCGGAATAAGAATTGACCTTGCGCTACAAAAAGAGGCATCCGGTATCGCTGACGCTCTGAAAAGCGCTAGATCATTCCTGAACGGAAAACTAGTTGTAATAAATCCTAATGATGTTTTTTCAAGCTCAGCATATACGAAAATCATCGCCGAAGCTAAAAGAGCTGATGCCACGTCTTACATACTGGGTTATGAAGTCCAGAAATACTTCCCGGGAGGCTATCTCCAGACTAATTCCCGAAATGAATTAGTACATATCGTGGAGAAGCCAAGGCCTGGCGAGGAACCCAGCAACCTAGTAAATATCCTCATTCACTACCACAACAACCCTGAGGAGCTTTTACACTATATTGAAACCGTGCAGACAACCAAGGATGATGTCTATGAATGCGCACTGGATGACATGGTGAAGTCAGGGCACAAGATTAAGGTGGTTCCCTATGATGATTTCTGGGCGCCGATAAAATATCCCTGGCATATTCTCAAAGTAATGGAATATTTTCTAAACAATGCTCAACCTTATGTAGCCCCTTCAGTCCGAATCTCGGAGAAAGCGACTATCGAAGGAAAAGTTATCCTGGGTGATAATGTTAAAGTATTGGAAAATGCTGTGATTCGAGGTCCTGTGTACATAGGGGCAAATTCTATCATTGGTAATAATGTCCTGGTGCGAGACTATAGCCACATTGGTTCTAATTCCGTTGTTGGCTACTCTACTGAGGTAAAGCGCTCCTACATCGGCAATCATTGCTGGTTTCATTCCAATTATGTTGGCGATTCTATAATAGATGATAATTGCTCCTTGGGCGCTGGTACTGTGCTAGCTAACTTCCGCCTCGACGAAGGGAATATCCAGATACGGGTCGGAAATAATCTGGTAAATACAGGCTATGATAAACTGGGGGCAATTGTGGGTCGAGGTTGCCGCATCGGAGTAAATGCGAGTCTCATGCCCGGAGTTCGAGTGGGTCCTGATTCTTTCGTGGGGCCCCAGGTATGTTTGCGCCAAGACCTAGAGGCGAACAAGACGATTATGCTTGAGTCCCGATACCGAGTAGAGGACAATGAAATCAGACTCGACGGAGGCAAAAGGCAGAAGTTGCTAAAACTTTTATAGAGTTTGTTGAGTGTAAAAAAGTTGCTAGAGTTAAGATTAAGAAATTTAAAAATATTAGGCAACCCAAGGAACTGAGGAGATGTGAGATAGAGGTGGCTTAATATGTGTGGCATTATTGGCTATTGTGGCAAGAAATTAGCAGTTCCTATTGTTCTGGAGGCTTTAAAGCGTCTGGAATATCGAGGCTATGACTCAGCGGGCATAGCTTCCATATATGATAAAAAA
>Ga0180433_10000899_pt1 | contig 50564 bp, 74 predicted proteins | sample SS_ome_8_FD_132980 | JGI IMG/M metagenome (GOLD analysis project Ga0180433, IMG submission 132980) | Hypersaline lake sediment archaeal communities from the Salton Sea, California, USA - SS_1_D_1 metaG | ecosystem: Environmental > Aquatic > Non-marine Saline and Alkaline > Hypersaline >...
CTGCGGGCACGTCAAGAAAAGTCTGCCTCTGAACGTCCGTTCGTGGGAGTGTCCCGAATGTGGAACACACCACGATCGCGACGAAAATGCAGCAAAGAACATCTTGGGGGCTGGTCAAGCCCTTCCAGCGCGTGGAGAGACTGTAAGACGCAGTCGAAGCAAGCTTCGGAAACGCTCGTCTCGTAGAAACGTGAACCACTCTGTAGGACGTTCTCAGCATCGTTCCTCAGGAATCCCCGTCCTTTAGGGCGGGGAGGATGTCAAATTGCCCCTTCAAAGATGCAAGAATGTCCGATCTGTAGTTGACAGGGTTGGCGTATTCCTCGAACCACTCATACGCTTTCTCAACAGAACAACTTTCAATCTCCATCACGTATCTCAACGCTCGCTCTACATCTTCATCCGTAATCGTAAAACCGCCGAGGAAGAATATTTTTCTTATGACATCCTTCCCTTCCAGGTACTCTACAGGATGAACTGGCTCTTGACCTACGTACCACCAATCATTTGGACCAACGCCATGCGGTGGAACAACGACCCCACCATAGAAGTCATTAAATGATACAGTCTTCCAATCATCGGTTGATTCGACAACCACCAAAAGCCCATGACTTCGGATTTGATCGCTGGTTACAAGACACCACGGAACACCCAACAGCCTACCGATATGAAAGCGCATGGCATATTCGCAATGACCAATATGCCTATCGTCAGCAGCGAAAATCGTATTAAACTTCTCCCCTGATTTTAGCCTATGTACAGTCTCGACATAGTTACCAACTTCAGGGTTTAGACCATGCTTAATGATGCTTTGTTTGTTTCCAACGAGAGTGCCATGATATAGATTCATAGCTTTAGGATAGCATAAAACTGCGCTCAAAAAACCACTATCGGCTCTCCATGTAATGCATGACAAAACCTATTCCAGCGGCTATAAGAGCGCCTTCAGCAGCTCCTTTCAACGGCTGTGTTCTCATACTCAAAAGAGCGCCTGCTATAGCCCCTATTCCAACCCATTTGGGTTTGATACCATAGAAATTGTCGCCATTCTGCTCGATACCTGCCATGGGACCATTAATCACTGTAAGAGCTTCGACTGCCATATTCCCATCCATCCTTTCTCACTACTCTACTGTCTTAATCAAGAAGACAGAGCCGAACGTTGCGCCTGCCACAATAAGAGATGACAGAAGGATCTCGGAGGCTTTCACATTTTTCGTGTTTGCCAGTTTGAGAGCTAGAATAAATCCAGCCAAACCACCAGCAATACCAGGAACGATGGAGAAGATCTGCTGTGCAACCGTTGAAGAAAACCACCAACTCTCTGTAGTAATCTCTTCAGGTTCATCAGTAGCATCGAGATCTATGACGTCAGATCCATTCTCAACAATATCAACTGATTCTTCACCCTCTCCGGGAACAATCTCATCTTCAACCGGAAGATCCTCAGGAGGAAGACTCATGGTCCCCATCGGATATCCGTAATCATAACCGCTGCTGTATGTAGCAACGGGTGTACTCATTCTACCAACGGTATACCTATGACGAGGATGATATTCTCGCGCGCTCTGGTACATTATTTGCCTCCTTTATCCTTGTCTTCCCTCGTTAGCATATACACGATAGCACCAACCACACTCACTCCACCAACTCCAAGAAGAACCCAACCCCAAGTCGGCATTCCATTTTGCGCTGTCGTGGAAGTCGTAACCAACTGCTGTTGTACGCCATTTGATTCAGCGGGAGGACCAATGTCTGGCTCTCCAGGCTGAACGACTTTACCTGGGCCGAGTGTGAAGCCAGGGCCTTCCTGAACCCCGACGGAAGGTGCAGGAAGTTGCTTTCCTTCCACACCTTGAGCCGCTGCTTCATCGAATGCGATATTCACAGCTTGGTCTGCCGTCGTGACAGCAGTCGCATCATTGTAAGCTGTAAGCGCACTGGCTCCACCTTGCAAGAGGTTGCTGAAAACCTGACCAAACATGCCCCAATCGAAGCCACCATCTTGTTGCGTTTCTTGCGATGCTGGAGCAGGTGCCGAAGCTGTAGATGCGCCACTTGCTGTGGTCGGTATCTCGGGTCCAGCTCCTGGAGATGGCAAATACCGAATCATTTCAGTCTCAACATCGCCCTGAACGCTGCTGCGCATCAACCGAGCGGCTCCGGAAAGCGTCGCGCTCGCTGTTACGACCGATGGGCTGCCATCACGAACGTCAATAGTCCCCGAGATTAATCCAGGAACACCGAAAGACATCCTGTTGTCATTATCCCAACTAGACGTAAACTGTGAAGAATATTGACTGTATGGCGATCTTTGACGAAGTGCTTGTATAGCTGTGTTGATTCGCTCTCTGAGATCACGATCCTGCAATGAAGTCTGTCTTGTGACAGTGATATCGGGCATTTGATGCAACTCCCCTGAACAACAGGTGCCTGGAGCACCAGACGTACTTTAGAGGGTTGCGCCTTAGGGGGCCGCGCACAAGTATTGTATTCTATTTGCAGGTGCTTGGCTAGACAAAGGAATCCGAGTCAGCTCAAAAAGCTAAAGACCACACTGCTGCCAATATCCATAAGGACATTTCTGATTCATCAAAAAGCTTTTGGCATGCACGAAACAACCGCAACCTTTACAGTTGGCCTGTCCTGCAATGAATCGAAGCTGATTGCCTGGACACTGGTAACAGATGTTCAGACGAGCTTGGGCTATCTGCTGCCTTTGCGAAAGACTTTTCTTTCTACCGAATAAACTCATCCTAAGGATGATTATAATTATCAGTCTTCAGCGTGTCCAGCAAAACGATCAAAAACCACGCCGCGTCTGTGGGTTCATTTGAACCATCGGCCTCTGACCAGGTGCTTGTCGATTCTGATTCTTCAGAAAGCGCTGACGACGAGAGACCTCTTTCTCGGCTTCCTGCTCCAGCTCGCCATCTTCGACCTTGAATCCTTGAGCCCTTCCACAACCAGGTCCAGGAGGACACTGAGCTGTGATGACCCATCCATCATGAACACGCTCGACCCCAGGAAGCATGCCACCATCGAGTAGGCTCTTGACTTCTGCCCACGTCAAACCGACTCGGATCGGAGTATCACATTCTTGGCATGTAATCTGGTACACAATGCCTTCGTACACCATCTCCTGGCCGGTTTGCTCGTTCTTGATCCTCGGGTTGCGCTGTACGTGTACCGAGAAATCCTCGTCTCCGAAAATCTTTCCGCTCATGACTAATCCTTCGTGCTGTGTTGCGTGCCTTGATATATTGCGACGCTCGAAAATATAACACGTGTTACTTGAAGCGTCAACGATGAGCCAGCCTACTCATCCTCATCTACATTTTCGCCCAAAAACGCCCACAACCTACCTTTGATGAGATTTGCCAGCGAATCTACATAGTTATGAGCATTATCAATAGCAATGAGCGCGGTCTTTGCAAGCTCTTCTTTCGCTTCATCAACAAACTTTTTCGTTTTCGTACGCCGCTTTGAAGACTGGATTTTCATCTCTTTTTCCAGCTCTTCTCTTGTTACCTGAAATCTCGTAACATGATCACAGCCTAGCAAACAATTAAAACTTAGCTCCCACCCATCATCAACGACACCCACTGATGGAACAACCTCCCCTTTCAAAAGAGCTTCTACCTCATGCCATCTCAAACCAAGCTTGTATTGAGAATCACAATAGAAACAATTCACATGGTAAACCAATCCGTCATATGCTTTGTGTAACCAACGGCTCTCTTCAAGGTTTATTCTGTTACGGGTAACCTTGACAGAACGATCTTCTTCTTCGAATATTGTCCCATCAAAAACACTATTATTCACTGTTGTCGTCATGGTGTATCCATTTTCTTTGTGTTTTTAACTACGGATTCAAGGTGGAACCCGGCTGTATGTGCCGAGTATTTTCTGGCTGTTGCTGCTCGATCTGCTGCTGTGTTTCCATATATGTTTCAGCGGTTTCAAGAACCATCTGAACTTTTATGGCAGCATAGCTCACACCTAAAACACCACTAGCCACAGTGATACACGCCGCTACCACACCCAACCAAAACAAAAATCCTCGATGCTGCTTGGAAGGCTCCGGATCGACAGACGGCTGTGGAGAATGTGGTGTTGGAGGTGGAGTACGGGAGCTGACCTCTGCGAGAAGATCGGGAATCCGTAGATTCGTGCCGGTGATCTCACGATCACCATCCATACGACCTTTCAGATCATCACTGAGCTGACGACGACCTTCAGCACACGCTTCTTTCGTGACGAGATGCTCCATTTGAGTATTCATCTTCGTCACTGTTTCACCAACGCTTTCAACCTTTTTGGTCATCGTGGTGATCTGTTTTCCTTGATTTCTCAGCTCTGCCTGAATCTCTGCTAAAACGACTTCGGTACCGCCGGAAGCTTTTCTACTAGCACCATATCTTCCTGTGTCGGTCATGGTGGTCACCTTACGATATCATAGCTTTTCAAAAATTCATACGTATCCTTCTGGACCTGCGTCAGCTCACCGTTGATCAATCTTGTCTTTGCTTTTTCGAGCATTCGGTGAAAGCTCTTTTTTAACGGCCACATAAAGTAATAGTCAGGACCACTGAATCGCTTGGTGAGTCTTTCCTTGTACTTCTCGTCCAAAAGCCCAACACCCCGCCACATGTTCCACGCCATAGTGCAAGACGAGCCTCGAAGCTCATAACGTGTTCTATCGATAGATGGTATCGGAGCCAGCAGAACCAAAAACGCCAAAAATGCTAATGGCGTCAATGTTCCAAGAAAGGACAGCAAGGAAAGCAGCGCCAGCAGAGCCCAGATCTGCGGTGAAAGGTAGCTTACAACAAACCAAAACTTGCTATCTCGATAATCCGAGGCGTGCTGAACCTCATGGAAGAGCGTTCGAAAAACACCTATCGGATTTCTAGACGAGCGAACCGTTTCCCAATCTGGCCAGTAAACAGTAGTGCCTATCGTCGTGATGTATTCTGTCATGAACCTCTTGTTAAAGAAGAGCAAAACTGACAACACCTTCATCAACCTACTCGTTTTCTTTTCTCGAACCGTTACCCCATACTGCTTTTCACACATCACGAGGTATTCATCCAAATGCTTTTGAGAGAAAACATTCATGACAGACTCCTTATCGGGAACAAAACATCTAATTGTTTTTGTTCAACATTCCAGGCATGTTCGTGAAAACCATCCCCTCGACATCAAACACGAGTCCATCCGGAACATTGAAACGTTTTCTCATTCGATTGACTGTTGCTTGTAGATCTTTATGAGTCGACTCGTCCTGTTCGTGAAGGCGCTCAAGCTCCTGTTCGATAGCTCTTCTTTTACGAACATTGCCAAGTATTTGCTGTCCGAGTGTATTCAGCTCATTGAGCAACTCCCCGATGTGATCGATAGCATCTTGAGACAGCGGGATGACCTGCATCTCTGGAGCCTTTGGCTTCGGTTTCGGCTCATCCTTCGCCTGAGTCTTCGGTACTGCTGGCTTTTTCTTCGAGGTACTTTTTCGTGTGGGCTTTGGTTTCGTGTCTTCCGAGGGTGACTTGGTGTCGAGCACCTCTGGAGTGCCACCCTTCTCGACAACGGCTACCTTCCCATTAGATGCTCGCTGAGTCATCTCAACGACCTTGCCGCTGATATCCGAAGTCGGAGGCTTCACCTTTTTCGCGGGGGTTGAGTTTTTCTTCTTGGCACCTACAGGCTTTTTGCTCTTCGCTTTGCTCTCGGGCATTCTATCGTCCTCTTTGTGAAATAAAATCACCTCATTGTGCAAAATAACAGATGCTACGTCAACCTGTAGCAAAACCTTTGATAACATATGTTACCTCATCGGTCTGTTCTCCCCTGACAGCGCAGAGTAAAACCCCAATTGAGCATGAGCTGGCATGCCCCTTGCGTTTAAATATAAAATTGTAAGGTTATATGCCCTGCATACTCTTGCAGAACACTTAACTAGGCTATCTCTTAGTTAAGGCCTTAAGCCTTAACCCATTAACATGTTTAAACTTCATATAGCTTAACGACCGAGGCCGTAGGATGGGTCGAGGAGAGGAAAAAGTGAGGGGGGATCACCATCACTGCTCAGAGTGGCTCAGGCTATGGACCACTGACGGCTCCAGGTAGGGCATGCTCCCGAATCGACCATTGCGATTCGAATGCCCCGAGCGCCCAAGAACTGAGCAGGATCAGCACCGTATCGCCATTCATTGTCGGAGCCCACAGTCTGACCGAAGGTCATCCTGTGGGGGAGCTTCTGTCCTCCATGCCCATGAGTACTGAAGTGCAGGTGGATTCCCATGTTGGCGAAGTGACGACATCGGGGGTCCATTGGACCTCCCTGAAGCATACGATCTGCAGGCTTCCTGCCCGAACCAGATGTTCGTCCCATCGTGGCTATGGGAGAACCACCTTGCACAAGCATGCCTTTTTCGACTCCTCGCTCGTTGAGGTGAGCATAGAGGGAGGTCGATCCATCGATGTGTCTCAAAAGCAAACACTCTCCATATCCGGAGACCTGGCCACTGTACTCAACTAGCCCTGAACGGAGAGCATATACAATGGACCCTTGGGGGCCACAGACGTCTTGTCCTCCATGGGGTCGTTGTCGTCCATCGGATGTTGTTCGCATGCCCCAACCACGGGTGGAACGGCCAGTGTGAACAAGCTGCGGTGTCCAAATGTCAGCAATTCCGTGTGCTTGCATCTGCTCACGTGTGAAGTTTCCATTGGTGATGTCATTGGATCGGTTCTGCATGAGTCGCACGGCCAGTGCTGTCGCTGCCGTGCTCGTCATGCCCACCACTCCTATGACCTGTCCTACGCTCATGATATTCCTCGTCTTTCTTTAAGAGCAAAGCGCCATGTACCCATGGTAGCACAGTTCATCCTCAGGATTGAGCTGTTGAGCAGGGAGGGATCTGAAAAAAAATTCCCCAGCGATCTTGTAGGCTTGACTTCAAAGTGAAGTCCTGAGGACGATCGAGTGCTTGACGAGGGAGGTCGATCGGTGGCAATGTTGATGTCGGCGGTAGAGGGATATTGAGTTGACTATGTCAACGGTCGGTAAAGGGAGGGCCAGAAAGAGAAAGAAGCTAGGTGCCCACCGCTAAGGTGTGTATAGTCCCACCTCATCATACGACTCCCTTTGTCATATGTTGACAGGACTCAATACCCTCGCCAACCATCTTGGCGGGGGGCACGTGGCTTCTTATGTCTTTTGTGGTCTTCAGAGGTTGAGGGTATGAGTGAGTTAGCAGAAGACACCAGGCAATTACCGGTACACAAAAGCGAAAAGGTCGAGCTTGTCAACATCGAGGAGCTGACCACTCATCCAAGAAACCAAGAGATCTACGGCGACGAACCAGACGCCGACCTCATTAACGACATTCAAGCCAAGGGCATTCGAGAGCCTCTCATCTGTGAAGAGCTGACGGGCTGCGTGATCAGTGGTCGTCGAAGGCACAAGGCAGCCAAGACACTCGGCATGAAGAAAGTGCCGGTCATTTGGCGATCCTACGATAACGAGGCTGATGCTACCGAAGCCATCATCATGCACAACGCTTATCGTCGAAAGAGTGAGCGTCAGGTGATGATGGAGGTCGAGGCTCTCTGGGAGCGCGAGACCGAGAAGAATCGTCAGAAAATGTCTGAGGGTGGTCGGAAGGGTAAACGTGGTCCTGCAGGTACAGCCGAAGAGCAAGAGAGTGACCCTCAAGAAGAGAGTCCTCAGGATGATCTTGATGAGCGGGTCGTAGGTGGTACCAAGATCGCCAAGAAGCCCAAGCCGAGAACGACCAGAGAACAGGTCGGAAAAGCAATCGGTCAGGCTCCTATGAAGGTCGCGAGAGCTGCTGCGATCATCAAGAATGCCAAGGATCGCCTTGGTGATAAGTGGAAAGAGGACCCGACAGTCCAGGCTGTGTTCAAGGGTGAGTCTTCGATCAATAGCGCTGCTCTTGCGATGCAGAAAGATAAGCGGGACAAAGCTCTTCTCGAAAAGGCCAAGGAAATCAAAGAGGTCGATGCTGATATCCGACACAGGTCTGATATTGACGATATCGAGAACGAGAGTGTAGACCACGTTATCGCAGACCCGGATTTCTGGGAAAAGACTGGGTATGTCGAGCACTTACGCGAGCGCGATGGTGATGAATCCTTCACAGATGTATTCGAAGGGTGGAATTCCGAACTACTACTCGATGAGCTGAGCGCTTGGTGTAGTGAGTGGGCACGCGTCATCAGAACGGGTGGCAATGTTGCTGTGTTCTGTCCCGAGCCCTATGTGAGCTTCTTGCGCGAAGCACTCATATCAAATGGTTTTGATCAGGTGAGCACTGTCGTGTGGCATGTGACGAATCCTGATTCGACGTCCAAACACTCGAATTTCATATCAGCATGTGAGTACATTATTACGGCATGCATGGCACCAGAAGGCGATAAACGTCTTGCATTTAGATGGCTGGGGAATAAAAAGATGCAAAACTTCGTCGAAGGTGATTGTGTTAAAGGTCGGGGTGCTCTCAGAGATATGGGGGAGCGTCCAGAGTTCTTGCTCAAGTGGTTGGTGGAACGATTGACGAATCCTGGAGATCTCGTGCTGGACAACTTTGCTGGTACGGGAACAACTGGGATAGCCTGTAAGAAGCTCAAACGTAACTTCGTCCTCGTCGAAAAAGACGAAAAAGTCATCGAGATTATGAAATCACGGTTGGCCGGACGGAGTTAAGAGACATGACTCCCCAGCAGAAGCTTTTCTATTTTCGTCGTTTCTTCAGTGGTCGGCCAGACGTGTTTGCAGTACGTATGGAAGACGGCAGCTACCGACCCCGATATGCCCCACAACACCAGCTCACAGACAGCGTTGTCATCAGGCACATGCGAGGTGACATCATGATTGGAGCCTATCCAATAACTAGAAACGGTAGCTGTGATTGGGTAGCTGCTGATTTCGATGGGCATCACGACAACGCTTTCGAGCATGCCCAGATTCTCGTGGACAAGCTGAGGTTTGCTGGGATCGAGCCTCTATGCAACACGAGCCAGAGTGGCAAAGGGGTGCATGTCCGCGTTATCTTCGATGATCCGAAGGACAACCAGCAGCCTATCGAGGCTTGGTTGGCCCGAGGATTTTTGAATGCGTTCATCGAAGAATGCGAGCTTCCACACCTGAATGATGGTGGCGCATTCGATCGAACCTTTCCCACACAAGACGATCTGTCCGGAGGACGGTCGATAGGAAACCAGATAGCTATGCCTCTTCATCAGTTGGCGGCTCAACAAAGAGGAGGGGCGATGCTACTCGATCAAAACTTCGACACCATCCAGCTCGGTGATCCGACTTGGAGCGCCATTCGTCATTACAAACCGATTGGTCGCGAGCATATCCTGTTTGCGCTCGAAGACATCGGGAAAACGGAGGTCTACTACAAGCCAAGCTTCGATGCGATGAGATATCGCCAGAGAAGACGGTCGGGCGCTCCATCACAACAACCGGAGAGCTTGATCAACGAGGAGTACACGGCAGGCGATATGGCGGAAATGGTCGAAAACTGCGACTTTTTCCGGTACGCCTACAGCGATGGCCGCTTGAGTTACTTCGAGTGGATCGCGATGGCTGCGAACCTGATACCTTTCGATCATCAAGGCGGTCGAGAAGCATTCCATTTCATGAGTCAACGAGACACACAAGTTAACTCGCTCGGACGCCCACGCTACGACACTGAAAAAACAGACAACAAGTACACTAACTTGTTGAGAACGCTCAAGGGACCCATCACGTGCGCCCGTATAGCAGAAGAGGGGTGGCGCTGCCCATCGATGGCAAGTGATGGTAGATGCACAAAATTTCAACTATCCAATGGATTGGGTCCACGTGCCCCATCCGTCATACCGAGGTGTCAACAGGTAGCCAGCGCAGCGTAATCGGACGGGATAGAATACGTGAGCGCAGGAAGTGCAAATAAAGCTCCTGATACAGGGGTCATAGGACAGAGTCTTCTTCAAAAGCTGAAGGGGAAGGCTGGCATAAAGCTGGGCAAAGGGGTTAAGTTCGTCCCCAAAAACCCTGGTGGAAAGCCGGTTAAGTATGTCCACAAGAACCTGCACGACGATTTCTTCGATGCAGCAGGTGCTCTCGATCAGATGATCGTGAAGCTCGCTGACGAGAAGATGGACAAGCCTGTCCTTTTCGTCACAACGCCAGGCATTGGTAAGACCCAAGGTGGCGTTCACCTCGCCTGTGTCCTATCCAAAGACAAGCGCAAGCCTTTCTATGCCGTGACCAGTCGAAACATGGCTTGGCAGTGTTACGAGCGGATCAAGGGTGGTTTCTACGGATTCGGTCACCACGTCATCATGCTCGAAGGTCGCCATAACGGATACGTCAGGCGCCGCCTCGATAACAACGGATTCATCGAGGAGATTAAGGTTGCTCCCAACTGTCATCAATACGACAAGGTCTGTAAAGCGAGAGAGAAGGGCTACCCCTCTCAGCACTACGTCTGCGCAGGCTGTCCCTTCTACCCCCACTACAAGGACCAGGATGGCGACAAGACAGGCTATCAAGGTGCTTGTGGCTACTTTAAGACGCTTTATCAGGCTGCTGGCTTCGTTCCTGTAGGCGATGGCAAGTGGGCTCCCATCGTTGTCACGACTCACCACATGATGGGTAACATTATCACCGACAGCGAGATGATGAAGCCTGAGTTCGTGATCATTGACGAGGACCCCGTAACAGCGCTGCGTGAGACATACGACTGGAATCAGCAGGAGATTAGTCGAAAGATCGACGGGTTGCCACTCATCCGTTTGAGAGAGCTGCTCGTGAAGACAACGGAGGTTGCTGAGAAGTACTTGAAGCTCTCCAACGTCAAGCTCGGATGGGAGGCTGACAAAGAGAAGAAGAAACCCATGGGCGCTGAGCTGATCAAGGGCCTCGATGAGTCGAAGGTCTTTGGAAGCTCCATTCTATGGGGCCAGAAGCTCGCTCTGGTGCTCAAGAAGGCTGCTGACGAGCTGAAGATCGATCTCGTGCAAGTGCTCACAGAGGCCAGTGAGGCTGACAACGGCGTCGACAAGGGCGAGTACATGTCGATGCCCGCGTGGCGCTTTGAGAGGCTTCCTCACCACAAGGAACCAGAGCTGGCAGGAGAGCTGCTCAACATCGTTCTGACAGCCCATGAGAAGCAAGAGGTTGCTTACAAGGTCTCACTGAGATGGAATCCTGAGGACGGATGGGGTTGGGTTTGGGATCAGGTCAGGCGTATCACCTATGGCGGCCCATTGGTGTTCCTCGATGCCTATGGGGAGCCCACCATTACAGAGAGGGTCTGTAGTCGTGAGGTCGATGTCAGGGAGGTCCACTGCAAGGTCCGTAGCAATCTCACGGTTCGACGGTATCCAGCCATACGTACCAGTCGAGCTGTCATGGATAAGCAGCGAGACCAGATATTCGATGAGTACGTAGAGCCAGAGCTGAGAAGACTCAAGGGCAAGAAAGTACTGCTCTACACTCAGAAGCGTTACGCAGACTGGTTGGAAGAGAGGATAAAGAAGGGGAACTACAACTTTGCAGCTCACATCATCAAGTGGTTCTGGATGGACCGTGGTGATGATTCTTACGGTGACTTCGATGCGATGGTGGTCTTTGGATCTCCGTTCTCTAACGTCGTTGCAGAGATGAACTTCGCCAATGCTCTGTTCTTTGGAGAAGACCCTCTCAATTTCGATACCGATAAGAAGCATGTTCCAGTCGATGACCGCGTCAGAGTTCATAAAGAGGCCAGGCAAGAGAAGGAGCTACTGCAAGCACTCTTCCGTTTGAGACCATCGAAGCCTCGTGAAGCTCCTCAGGATATCGTTATCTTCTCGGCGATGGAAGTTCCTGTAAAGCTTGAGTTTCCTGGAGCAAACTGGGAGACCTTCGACGATCCGAACGTCGACTTCAACTCGGTGCATTCGTCGATACATCGTGTCTACAAAAGGTATGGCTGCTGGGTTAACACGTTTGCAGCATTTGCTTCCAACGAAGATCCCCTCATTGAATGGATAGATGCTGGCGCATCTGAATCTGACAAAGAATTTCCATATAGTTATGATGAACTCGTTCACCGGATCAAGGTGGTGAGGAAACAGTCCGTTTATGGACATGTGGTCAATGTTTATTTCAATGCTCTTGGTATAGAACCACAGAGAATCGCGTACAACGGTCGTGAAGTTCTCGTATGGGGTGATGAGAAGAAAGCTGTGGAGCTTTTGGATCATATCAAGAACTCTACGAGAGAGCCTGGTTGCGATGAGGAAGAACTCATCGAAGAGCCTATTGAAACGACCGTCGGCAAGCCTGATGGAAACGCGATTGTCAGCGTGGATATCGAAACAGCTCAATCCTCCACTGTCACTCAGGGTGATCTTGCAGATGTCATTGACATCAATGACTACGCAAATGCTCTTGCTCAGGCAGGGCAGTATCCCGATGCTGTGACGGATTTCGATGCAGAGCACTACTGGGAAGATGAGTCAGGCGGTAGCGATCCGCCAGACGATGAAGAATAAGGGGCATCGGCTCTGACGAGCTGCCGATACCCCCCGATGACATGGCTCACTCGGTTCCGTCATCAAGACGCTGACATTGAGGACACAAAGTAACAGCGTCCTCCTCGTCATTGTCGTGGCCGGTCCAACAAATCCAGCATAGTGGCCTTCCACAACCGCTGCAAACGGTGTCTGCCTTATCTCCGCAAACACAAGTCGATGTTGGGTCGGCCACAACCTGTTGACTCAGCTCCTCTATTCGGTCTGCTCCTATCGAAGATTGATGAGGTTGACTGCTGGTTTCGATAGTTGTTTCAACTTCGACGCTTTCGATCTGAGCGGCTTTACTCTTGGACTTGGACAGCATTTCTTTTTTGCGCGTCCTGTCCTTGATATATTCTTCGACAGCCTCTCTTCGGATCTTTAGCACGAACTGTTCGAGGCTTGTGTCGAGAACCTCTTTGAACAGCTCAGCTTCTTTTTCGGTGAGGACCACCATGTCCGCTTGCTTTGCTGCTCGACGAGCAATTCCTTCCAGAGCTTTCGTCATGGTCCTGTTCTTTTCTTCGACCTTCGATAGCTCTGTCGTAATGGCTGCTGTATCTGCTGGAGTATCCTGGTCGCTATCAGGTTGGCATGCCTTTTTGAGCGCAGCTCGGCATACACGATTGATAACGACAGGATTCTTCTTCAGCAGATCGTCGAGTTCTTCAGGTATCCAAATGGATGTTCGACGACCTTTTCTTGGCATGGGAAGACTCTATTGAGATTGAAGCGCGTTGATCATGGCCTGGACTTGCCATGTGAGAAGAGCAGCCGAGGTCTCGATTCCCCAGAGATCCTTCAGCCAATCGCGAATATCATTATCGCTCATGCCAGCTTCGCGCGCTTTGCCGAAAAGAATTTTCCGATGCTCCACAGATGATTCGGTCATCTCTGCGTTTTCTGGCGCAAAGATATTGACATCAGGGAAACGACCATTCGAGAGAATTTTTTCGTTTCCATCTTCGTTGTGTGGAGTCTCGTCTTTCTTATCCTCTGTGACCTCTTGAGAGGGTTCGGACTTCGGCTCTGGCTCTGGCTCTGGCTCTGGCTCTGGCTCTGGCTTTGTCTCCTCACTCTTCTTGGACGATTTTGGAAGCCGCTTCATGTTGGTGGGCTCAGCATCGATGACGGCGCCAGTGTTGTAGAACTCCTGAGCGATGGATACCTGATCGAAACGATCTTCGTTGCCAGGGCTCGGAAGTTCGAGGATTTCTTTGCTGGCGATTTGCTTGCGCATGTTTTCGCGAAGAGCTGTTTGCTCAACAACGTTCTTCAGGAAAGCGTTGACAGAGGCTCTGTGCGTCAGCGTCACCACGTAAGCCTTCTGAGCCTTCTTGTTTGGTCCAGGGCTCACACGCTTTGTGATGAGTTCGAGCAGCATGGGGACGCCAGCAAGGTATCCACCGGTCAACTCATGGACCTGCCACATTGCAGCGTTGAGCTGGGTGATCGAGTTCATGCTGGTAGTTCGGAATTGGTGGATGCCACCGAGGGTCTTGGCCTGTGAGATCATCACACGAAGGATGCCATTGGCTTTGCATTGGAGCCCTCGCTGAAGATCTGGTTCGAGCCCCATTTCGTGAGGTGGTCTGTTCTCTGGTTCGTCCTCAGGACTTAGACGTGAGCGGAACATTTTGCATGGACATCGTCTGACCTTGCGAATGTCACCGGTTCGTGGATCGACGTACTCTGCTGTTTCACCATCACCTCGGCATCGACAGCCATCCTTGTCGTAGACAGCGAGAGAGGTGACCAGATTTTTCTCGGGATCATCGAATGGCAGAGAGACGAGGATGCGAAGCAGTTTGCTGTTTTCTTCAGCAATCTGTTCGGTCTTTACCGTTTGCACAGTTTTGACCAGCTCGCCGGTTTCGTTGTCGTAAATCGGTTGTGTTCGCTCTGCGACCAGCATATCGAGCTGGTCTTTCATGAGTTTTGTGGTCAGCGCATCGTCTTTGATGTAGCTACCGAGGTCGTCCTGTTCTGTCGTTGTGACAACGAATTGGTCGAATTTTTTAGGGACGATACGGGTGCCGTTTTTCGTTTCTTTTTTTTGTTTTCCACCGATTTTGATATGACCCAAAACGGCCATTCGGCGAGCAAGTCCTTTGATACCCATCTGGAAAGCGTCTCCTGTGATTGCCGGTGTTTATCGATCGTTGACAAAGTTGGTTAATGCTAACACTCCGAGCGCAGTCAAGGCAAGGTCTGGTTTGTTGCACTCGGGTCTGTAGACCAGAATAGCATCGCCGATAGAAGCGCATGACCCCGAAAGCTCAGCGAAAGGCACGTATGAGTTTTCCCAGAAGATATACGTTTCACACTCGGTCCATTGGTTGTGTCTTCCACATTGCTTCATGAGTGTGGAGCCAGCAATCTTTATTTTTTCCTTCATGGACTCAGATGGCTGTTTGATAGCGACTGCTTTCAACAGCTCGGTTCTTACCGATTTGATGGCATCTTTTTGAGTCGTGAGTGGGGTGTAGTTTCTTTGTGTGGCTACACCAAAAAGAAACGCCAAGTTGATCTTGACGTACATTTGCGCGTTGAGGTTGTCGAACCCCATGGCCTTGATCATTTCTTCGGTGGTGAAGACGTGCTTGTTGAAATCTTTCCTCATGACCACGTACCTTTGCTTTTTATATGAGGGTTTTAACGATGAGCTGTACGTACTTTGTCAAAGCTTTATCAACGGTTTTGCCATCAAAATTGTCAACTCGGACAACCTGAATCACATCATTAAGACTCTTCGGTCTGTCTGTGATATCGACGATGTTGACAAAAGACATCCTCCAGACGCGCAGCGTGATATCTTTCGCACTGAATGTTCTGGATGCGTACTCCATATTTTTATTTTCGATCAGTGACACCACTTTCTCTTGAAGATCCTCTGGAGGATCAGGGATTTCGAGTGAGGAGGCGAATCCATCAAACACTCGAATTGGCATTGTAGCCATATCGTCTGATGAAAAGGAGGAGAACCAAGCTCCAGCCAGGAACGAATGGTTCATCCTGAGCAGGTACTGAACTTCGTTGTCGAGGCCAAGGATTTGACCCATGTTTTCTTCGTTGATTTCCATTTTTACATTTGACATTTGGCGCCTCTGAGAGGGTTGGTGTTCAGTTTGAAACCGTTTTGAGGATTTCGAGTATTTTGGCTCGCTTCTTGGCTATGGAGATGAGCTTTTTCTTGGCAAGCTCTTTGACGCGAAGCTTTGCGGCTTCTTCCGTTCGGTGCCACTCTCGTCCTTCGCCGTGATAGTATCCATGTGATTGGTCAGTGGCCTTGATCATGGCGTTGTCCACGTTTTTGCATACAACAGCTTCGATTTGTTGAATGCCAAGAGATTCCCAATACTTGGTTGTCCAAGCTGTGATTTTCTTTTCGGACATGATTCCTCGTGGTTAGTGAAGGTCTTCTTCTTGGTGCCTGCCAAGAGTGATGACAAAGCTTTCGGCCACGCATCCTTCATCGTTTTGAAGGCCGAGGCTTTCGAGTTCCTTGTGACCAGCAGCGCCAAGTCTGGCAACGGATGTGAGAACCACACTGTGCCATTGATTGTACATATCCATCATGAAGTGCATTCCATCGGGATCTGCTTGACCCCGTTGGATTTGGTCGGAGATGGTTTCGATCGATTCTTGCAGGATGCCGTGAGCACCAAGAATGATTTCGAGAGCTTCACAGCAAATGTGACAAGGGTTCGAGCTGTCTTTGATGTCGCTCAGTGCCCGTTCGAGAGCTGGAACCTGATCGATGTGCCATTGCCATTCTTCGAGAAGCTCTCGCGTGGTTTTCTGGTCTTCTTCGGACATTGGTTATTTCCTTCGGTTTTTGCGTCGCGATTTTTTCGCCATTTTTCGCTGGTGTTTGCCGCTGGTAATGGATCGACGCTGAGATTTTTTGATGGCCAGCTCGGGATGAGCCTTCATGATGTTGAATGGCTCGTGGGCGCAAGCGTGCATATCGATCACAGCATCCTTCGCTCTGTCGCACCAGGTGATGGACATAATCAGAGATACAAGAGCATCATTGTGCTGTCCGAGATCGTGCAGCTTTTCAGCATACTCAATAGATTTCTGAAGACCTTTGGCAAGGTTTTTGAAGATGGAAAACGTTTTCGAGCAAGCGGGGCATGACGTGTGCGCCTGGCTTTCGGCTTCGGCTTGTCTTTCGAGCCATTGACCCTTGTCGATGGCGTCATCGATGAGCTTGTTCCAATCCTCGATACTGTAGTCAGCAGGCTGAGGTTCAGGTGTCTGAGCTTCTTCGACGGCTTCAGCTTCGCGAGCCTGAAGAGTATTGTATTCGTCGGATTTTGCATTTTTCAGGAGTTGCTCTTTTTGTTCTTGCAAAGATTCTCGCTCCATGGTGTGTCCCTTTCTATTTGTAAACGTCTACGTAGTTGTATGGACCGAAGTGTTGAGGGGGTGTATTGAGCAGCTTTTCGTGACCTTTGTCCATCATCCATGTCTCGTTGGATACAGTCCAGTCGCAGGCTTTTGGATCTAGACCTGTCTTCGCTATTTGTTCTGCTGTGCCCCAGTAACTTTTTGCTTTCTCGATAGCTTCTTCTTTCGAGTTAGCTTCGACAGTTATGGTTAGAAGTTCTTCAAAGCTTGATCCTTGGACATGCCATCGCATGAATTTATCTCCTGTTGTACGAGTTTGCTTCCAATCTCGAAGTACTTCTCATCTTTTTCGATCATGGTGAAGTGGCATCCAGACCGAACGGCTGCAATGGCTGTTGTGCAGCTACCGGCGAATGGATCTAGCACAAACCCATCCTCAGGACATGAGTAGCGAATGATTTTCTCGCTGATGTCCAACGGTTTGGCTGTTGGGTGCCCTACACCTCGACGTTGTTTGTTCTTGATGACGCTACGGACGATTCTTTTGTTGAGCTGTGTGGTTACGGATTTTCGTTTGCCGTGCAATCCTGCCTCGGTGGCCGATCTTGTGACCGATCCGCTCCTTCCTGTGGGCTCGTAAAGCACGTTTTTGTAAATGTCTGACCATTTCCCGCAATAGTATTGCACCAGGAATTGATGAACGCGCCTGAAGCGGTCGTTCGAAAATCCAGAGCCGTTGTTTTTCTCCCACACCAAATCTTGTGAGAGACGAAATCCGAGATCGCCGATGATAGTGTCAATCCCCAGGATGTAACGTAACGACCCCCAAATCCAAAGGCTCCCTTCGGGTTTGAGTAAGCGTTTGCACTGGTCTATCCAGTCGATGTTGAACATGTCCCATTCGTAGGAGGTCTCTCCGTATGGAGGGTCGGTGAATATCAAATGGAAGCTTTCATTCGGCAGCTTCCGCATGATGTCCAAGCAGTTTCCGTTGAAAATGAAACATTGGTCACGATCCATACTGTCCTCATTTTGAGAAGAGTATGTATTTGTAGCATATAACATATGTTACATGCAACGACGATTCGATTGGTCACCAGGAAAACGAATCAACGCTCTCCTGGTGGGGGATATAAAGATTATGCGCGCTTTTTGAGGAGGTCGCCGAGTGTTGTGGTGAGAGGTTTGGATGATGCAGGCTTGCGTCTGGATCGTTTCCGACGCCTATTGTTCTCGACGCCGTGTGCAAGACCCTTCAAGTCACTCATGACTGGAGGTGGGCACGAGCTACCAGGAAGGATATCCAGAATACGTGCTTTCGGAAGGTCTCGAATTTTTGAGCTGTAGAAGTGTGTCGTTTTCTTGAGGCGCATTCGCTTTGCGGTGGGTGTTCTTGCCTCGATGGTGACACGGTGCATGTCCGACCTGAGTTGAGTCGTTCCCAGGATGACTCGAACTTCTCCATTTTTGTTTGTCCTGAGGATGATCGCAGGTCGCTCTTTGCCGAAATCATCGATCAGAGCTGTTTTTCCACTTTCAATGTCCATGACCAGCACCAGCACCTTGCTTGCGATTATTGGTCATGTGCTCGCTGATAATCTTCTTTGCTTCGCCAGTTGTGATGTTGTGCCAGTCGAAATCGATACCTTTCCACTTGAGCCAGCGCTTTTGTTTGATAGTTGCTGGGACGCGGTCTTGAACGATCCGCTCGATCACCATTGCAGTGATCATGTTTGTGGCTTCTCCACGACTCTTGGGCTTCTTGCCTCGTCTCGAAAGTGCTCGAAGTTGGGCTTCGGTCGGAGGAAGAGCAAGCCAATCCGCATCTTTGTCGATGACTTTTGTCTTGCCCATCGTTCGGCCTTGAGACCGTGCTTCGTGAATTTCTCGGCACGCATCTTCAGCGAGACCGAAGGCCCATTCGTGGTCGAGAGGCTTCGATGTGAGCTTGTGCTCGCGATATTCCTCTGAGCGAGGACGCCGCTTCTTTCGTGTTTTTTTCGGGAGAGGCTCGTCCGAGTGGAAAAGCTTGAACTCTTCCTCGTGTGCGGCGTCAGGAGCTTCTTCTTCAGGTGGATCGTAATGGATGACGTCGAACAGCTCTTTGTTTTTCTCGGTCGGCCTGATGAGCATGAAGCCGTATCTCTGGCCAATCGAAAGCGTGAAGCCAAACTTGCTTTTGGCCCATCGGAACCCAGCACGAGGAGGGGGTTGTCTGAGGTCGATGTGCTTGAACTCTCGAACGGCGGCAAGGATTGAAGGAATGTGCTTCTCTTTTGCCTCTGCCTCTTCATCTGGCTTCTTTTTACCCATCTTCGGGAGCTGCTTGAGCCCGAAGAGGTGGGGAAGTTGGATGATGTGGTGTCGCTTGGAGTTGTAGGAGAAGTCGAGAATCAAGCAGTTGTCTTTGTCGGGTGCAATGCGAGTCCCTCTGCCGATCTGCTGAATGTAGAGACCTTGGCTGAGAGTTGGTCGAGCCAGCATGATGCAGGAAAGGGGAGGGGCGTCATCGAGAGCGATGTCATCATAGCCTTCTGTGAGGACGAAACAATTTGTCAGTACTTGCAACTTACCTTTCATGAATAATTTTAGACGTTTTTCCCGTTCTTCTTTCTTTAGTTCTCCATGAATAACTGCAGCTTTTACACCTTGAGAGTTGAAGCACTGAGCCAGTTGATTCGCATGGTCGACATCGACAGCGAACGCTATAGTTCTGCGACCTTTGGCTTCCGTTTTCCAGGCATCCACCATTGTATTCATGATGTTCGGCTTGGTAACGATTCGTCTGACTTCGGAGGGTTTTAAATCACCAGCAGATTTCTTGATTCCATCGATCGAGACGTCGAGTGAAACTTGCTTCAGCTCCAGGTCCGAAAGGTAGCCATCTTCGATGAGTTCGAGGACGCTCTTCTGATATGTGATATCAGCAAACACCTCACTCATCCGCGTTCCATCGGCTCTGACAGGTGTAGCTGTCAGGCCGACGATGACAATGTCGGGGTTTGCTTTGACGAGAGCGGCGACGATTCGCTTGTAGCTGTCGGCTGTGGCGTGGTGGGCCTCATCGATGTAGAGCATCGAGTACTCTTGGGCATCGACGAGTTGCTGGAGTCGCTTCTCACCCTTGATGGTTTGTACAGAGGCAACGGTGACAGGCTGCCCAAGTTGGTTGTCTTTGGCCTTGACTCGGCCAATCTTCACATCGTCCCAGACAAGAGGCATCTTGTCTGCTGGTTGCTTGATCAACTCGTCGCGGTGGGCCATGAAGATGGCCCCTTTGCCAGTGGCTTGCACTGTTCGTCTGATATCCTCTGCGGCGACGATGGTCTTACCTGCTCCCGTAGGAAGAACGACGAGTTGTCGTTTCTTCCCGAGTTTTCGACCATTCGCCATGGCTGCCAAAGCTTCATCCTGGTAGTCGCGCATCTTGATAACGGGCATCTATCAAACTCCTTTTAGTAAAGTTCCATGTGTAGCTCGGTGACGCGCTTGCCGGTCTCTTGCGACAATCGAACGAGCGCGAGGGCGTCTTCAGGATTCAGCTTTTCGAGATCCATCGCATCCTTGAGCTGCTCGTCATTCGCTCCAGACGCAAGTAAAATGCATGCTTTGACTCTGTTCTGTCCGAGAAGTAAAGTGGCCATCATGGCGATTTCGAGTGGTGGGCCCTTTGTCATTTCTACCAGTTGATAGGAGAGCGTTTCTGTGTCTACAGAGGTGCATGCCTCTTTCCAGAAAGAAAGAGCAAGGTGAAGAGGTTGTAGTTCATTTTCTTCACCTGTTACGTGAACCTCATCAATGCAACCCATCACTTGTGTTTGAACCACGATATGGTTTGGCTCGATCGATATTGGGTAGCCACCATAGGCTAGCTCGAATACGATGATTGACACAAGAGCTTCGTCGATGGACTTTTCGTGTTTCGGAGGGCAGTCGTGAAATGTTTCGAACGACTTTTTTCTGATTCCCCAGATGTGTATGGTCATGATCGTGTCCTTTTGTTTTGTTGAAGTGGTCGTTTCCAGAACATCCTGAGTTGGTTTGGATATCTGTCTATTGTGATGGTTGAGACAAGCTCCCATCGGTTTTTGCTCATGTTTTCGAGCGCTTTTTCAATGTTGGTGTCTAGGTCTGCGTCCATGTTGATAGAAACGCAATAATGTTCAAACATAAATCATTCCTTCTGGTGTTTTGTGTAACTTAATCACTGTGTTGGGTTTGACAACGAGGGTCAGAGCACAGGCTCTTCGATGTCATTAGAACTGAAAAGCGATCCGCTGGTGGCTTCTTGGATGAGCGAGAGGTTTTCCTTTTGCTTCGATGGCTTTGGGTGTTTGCTGGCTTTATTAGATATAGCTTTTCGTCGTGACTCACGATTTTTAATTTTGGAAACAGGGATATTTTTTCCATTTACATCGATATCTATTTCCTCTTGAAGGTCTACGATTTTGGCCACGGTCTCTGTCGTGAAATTTGACACACTAAAGTTGTGAAGCCCGAGTTTGGCCAGAAACTTTATAAGTTCCGCCCCAGTAGGTTCGTTGTTATTTGGTTTATCTGACTCATCATCGGATTTCACCAAATTTTTGATGGTGGGTTTAATATTTTTTGTTTTTGTCTTTGGTTTCATGACTCTTCCCACGACGTTTGTTTTCCAATTACTGATCCAGGGATCGTTATCTTCACCCTGACAAGGGGACGCCCATACAATTGTATCTTGTATAGCTTTTTCGGTCCAGCGGATAAGCATCACTTCAGTAGGTTGAGTAAACCTTGTTGTTCCATGTCCATTAATGTGTTTTAGTTCTTTTCGCCATTCGTTTTCAATAGAATTTCTGAGAACCATCCTCATGTCTTTGGCGTAATACTTCTCAAGCTCTGCATTTTTTGCCGGATACGAGGGATGGTAGACATACTGATCCGCTTTGCCGAGTATATGTTTTCTTGCTGCATAAGTATTGCTTCTTGCTCCTATCGTGAAGATTGTTTTACCTTCAAATATGTCTTTCCATATCGCATAATCTTTATGTAGACCTTTTTTAAAAGCCATGATAGAGAGTTTTATATAACTGTTGATTATATTTATATTTTCTTTCTTTTTAATAATTCTATCAATTTTTACCGTTAGAGTTACGGATCGTTTTCTTTTTTTTACCATTTAGATCTCCGTTTCTTCTATCGTGTCACAAGAGAAGAGAGAGCCGTCAAAAGACGCCTTGATTGGGTCCTCTGGATTCTTCTTCTCTTCTTGTATTTTATCCTCTTTGAGTTTTCGCTTTCGCTTCCGTGCGCCCCCTTCGAGAATATTATTGTCATCCTTCAGGGAGAATTCTTTCTTTGTAATAAGCTCGACGAGGGACCCTTCTCCTCCATCGGGTGAAGTCTTGGATTCGTATGACTTTATGTCTTCTTGGTGCTCAGGATAATCAAGTGTTATTTCGTCGATATAGTTTTCGTCCTCAGGATAACCAAGCATGAAGCCATCAATACCATCTTCATATGCTGCCGCATTCTTTTGAGATATCGCAAGCTGCAGCTTTTTGCGAAGCTGGTCAGAGTATTCCATCTTTCTGTTCCGGCTCAAGCGTGGGAATTCAACCTTTTTGTATGGGTCGAATGATACTCTTTTGAGAATTTGGTTGAGCCATGGCGCGCACCATGGGTCGTGGTCGTTTCCTCGGCATTCAGAAGCCCATACCACGACATCAAAAACACTGTAGGCGCATATATTAATAATGTCCTGATCTGAAAACGGAGCTAGACCAAGGTTAATCGAGCTTCTTTTGGTACTGCTAACATAGTATTCGAGTTCCTGCTCCATTGAAGTTAGGATGGCTTTAATCATGCTATCGCGCATGGAGCTTAGAAGCTCGTAGAGATCAGCGTCTATGGTTGTGTCAATTGGGAAGGTGAATACACTGTCACCTACCCATTGTTTTAGGTCTTGCTTTTTACCAATTATATAGGTATCAACCTCGTCCTTGTCGGGTGATGGATCACTCTCTTCAATGGCGATGTGATATCCATGGGTTCCCATGACAAAGGCATAAAGAATATGACTGATGAATATATCGATGACTTCACTAGCTTCTGTGTCTTGGACGTAATCCCAGACTGTTTCCCAGACATCGTAATCCAGAGCTGGGAGCTTTATATGTTTTTTCATCAGGCTTCCCCTGGTTTGGTGGTTTGAGTGTTTGTTAAATGCAAAAATCCGCTGACTACAAGATGGTAGTCAGCGGATTTTGCTGATTGTCAAACTGTTTCGTTACATTGCGTGCTTCTGAGAATCTTCTTCGTCGTCCTCGTCTTCGAGAGAAGCGACAAAAACTGAAAGGGCTGTTTGAAGCTGCTGGCACGCTGTGATGAGGTTTCTTTTTGCAGAGCCCTTCTTCTTTGAGATTCGATTGGCTTTCTGCACGACCATTTCTGCGGCCTCAGAGAGGTCTTGCTCATCAGGCATGAAGTCATCGGGAACGTCGAGGTTTTCATCCTCATCGTCGAGTGAAAGCAGTGCTGCTTCCTCGTCGAGAATGTTGTCGAGCATCTGTGCTTCATCATCGACTTCGGACTTGGTCTCTCTCAGCGCAGCGCTTCGATGAAGGTTGCTGTTCGCAGCATCGTCACCGAGATCGATTTGTTCAAGGATTTCCGTGGGAATGTCAACGTCTTGTAAGCCCTTGAGCTGCCTCATGAGTTCAAGGTTGAAGTCTCCCCAGGTGCCTTTTTTCGTCGAGCCGAGCGCAAAGTAGAAAACGCTTTTGATGGTGTGAAGGTTGCGTTTGACGTCGGGTCTTCGGTTGATGACCTCGAAGATTTTCTCGTTCGTGAAACGTCGCTTCTGGTTGCACCTTTCAATGGGGAGATCGGATTCATTGATGATGGCTCGGTTTCGAGGATCATTCAGGAACAGAGACCAGGCTTCCCCTTTGCTTGACCATGGAACTTGACTGAGGGCGTCAGTGCTCGAAAGAAGCGGGTCATCTCCGTGCTCGAATGTTGCTTGCATAGGACGGTCTATTGGAACGTCCTCAGGATAAACAACCCAGGTATGGCTTTCGCATCTGCCACAGAACTCGGTCTCGTCGCAGAGGAGGTGCATGGGCTTGTCGTGGTCACTGTTTGATGAGGTCATCAAGTCGAGCTGTAGTGGTGTGAATTCGCTCGACCACCAGGGAACCTCGCCATCTCGAATTCGCTCGGGAGTGATGGGTTCGATACCGTTGCCGTGCTTGACACAGTTGCATCGTCCCCAAGAATGTGTCCACATATTGGGGTTCGTGAGTGATCGAAGCGTCTTGTCTTTCTTGAGATTCTTGACACGACCTGTAGGCGGGGATTCGGGGACCTCCCGAAGCTCGATTTGGTCGTGATATGTTGCCAAAGCACATCCTTCGAGAGTGGATACTCCGTAATCATTACAGGTTTCTTCGTAAGCGTATTCATCGATATCGACAGAGAACACAACGCCGAAATCTCGCCCGCGCTCCGATGTGCAGATCAGTCTCATGGATTCATCGTCTTCAGGATTGCGTATCACGAGATGAACGAGTCCAAGTTCGTCTCCAATGGGGTGTTCGTACAAGGTGATGCTTGTCTCTTTGGCCACGGTGGCCTCCTTTTGTTTTAGTATTGCAACTGTTTTGAGGAATGTTAAGGGTTGGTTTAGCGCAGAATGGGAAGATTGCTACTTTTTCTTTTTCGTGCCTTTTGCCTTTCGATGATACAGTCGTGAGCTGTAGGTGCGAATGGCCTTGTTTTCGAGAGCTGCTCGAATCATGGCTATGTTGCCTTGCCCGATCTGCTTAGCAGCAGCATTTAGGAACTCATTCAGCTTTTTGTTGTTCACGTCAAGAAGCTCGGATATTACCTTTTGAGGCTCAACACCCAGCTTGTTGACGAGAAGACCTACAACCATTTCTGGTGGGAAGCGCTTTTTCTCGGTTTGAGACATCTTGAAGAAAAAGTCACCTATCTCAAGTGAGCCCATCACCTTGAGCATGGGCTTGATGATGGCGTCGATCTCTTCAATGCGCTTTTTCATGATACGCTGACGAATCGCCAGCGCATCGCGTTCTTTGACCAGGGTGTCGAGGTCATCCATGTCCTCACAGACGATATGCTCATCACCTGCAAGCGCGTTTTTGTAGGCTTGGCAGTTGTGACGGTGACTGCAATAGACGCAGTTTGCGTTCAGTTTTGGTCGCCATTGCGTATCGTTTTGAATTTTCCTGGCAAGAGCAACGATGTATTGCTTTGTGTCTTCGAGCTGTTCGCTGGTGTGCTGGATTTGGATGTGTGTTCCATCCCTCAGCATATGAAGCGATGCTCGATAACGAGTAGCATCCGGAAAAAGCTTGCGAGCAGCGATGTCGTAGATCGCAAGCTGCAGGGATTCAGCGGCATCCCGCGTTGTGAAGAATCCTCTGGACGTTTTCCAGTCAATGACTTCGATGGTGACGTAGACTTCGCCTGTATCCTCGTCGGTGGTCTCATACATCAGGATGAGATCGATTCGGCCAACCACCTCCAGGACTCCTCCCTCGATTTCGTCCGAGGGGATCGTAAAGAAGAAGGGAAGCTCAACGCCTACGATGGTTTTGGGATCGAGGGGGCTAAAGCGCCCAACCCAATCTGCAACCATCTGAAGACCGTCATTGTAGTGATCTTGACCGGTGAGACCAGTTTCTCTCACAAAAACGTCGTTGAACACTTCTGCAGCCATTTTGGCGTCAAACACATCGGTGTCGGCATTTGTTTTATGCCATTTCAGCAATGTCTTGAGAGTGTCGTGAAGGACATTTCCAAGTCTGGCTGCAGCAGCGAATACTCCGCGCTTTTTATCGATTCGCTCGACCTTGAATTGAAGAGGACATCGGTCGTACTGCTCAAGTGCTGTGTCGCTTGTTCTCATTATTACCTCTTGGCGCTACCTGCTGAGGGTTGGTCAGAAGATAGCATGTGATGTTGGTGGTTTATCACTTTTCTTTGCTTGAGGGTTGTTTATTTTTTATTATGACACTGACTTCTATAATTTCATACATATTTTGTTTGTTGAGTGTTTTGATATATCTTTCAGCATTTTTCTTTCTTGTAAAAAGCCTGGAATCACAAATTTCGTTTGTTAGAGGTACTCGTGAGGGATAACGATTGTCGTTTTTCACCCATTTGTTTCCGGTTTTTATTACAAACCTGGTCCTTTCAGATGGGGCCATGCTTATCGCTCCTTGGGGGTTTTTGAGTTAAAGTTGACCCCCGGCACAGGCGAGTATGCCGGGGGTCGTGGGGGGATAACGAGTTTGAGGGGGGCGGGTTTTTATGGTGGGGGTTACCAACCCGTCCCCCTCACGGCCTCGGTAGCACCTTTGTTCTACTTTTAGTGTATGAGCACTTTCAGGTTTCTGTCAAGTGACAGTATTTCAACTTGTCCTCAGGACGAACCCGAGGCCCCAAGCTACCGAAACCAACAAAGATAGCATTGGGGCCTCGGGCTGTGCTCGTGCATGATTTCTGAGCCCGAAGTTGGTGTGAAGTGGGCTCGGCTCTCATGCCATGGACAAGACAAGGGCTATTCTGGGTCGCTGTTCTTTCGTGAGAGCTGAATCGTGACCTCCTCACCGTTGTTGTCATAGAATGGCATCGGTTCTCGTCGCTGGCATTTTGGACAGAAGAGGTATCTTTCGTAATCCTCGATGATATCTTGAGCTGTCGGATGCTCCTCGATGACGATTCCGAGTTTGTTTGTTCCTACGATAGCGTGAGACGAAACGACGCGCCGATCAATGATTACTCGAAGTGTATGCAGGCACTTGATGCATTTTGTGTCGATGTTTTCTGGAACAGTCTGATCGTCGTCGAGTCGCCAGGCGTCGTCTATGACGTTTGCCCCTTCATAGGTGCTATGACTTATACCGGCGATGCGAAGATAGCTGAACCCTGCGAGTGCAGGGTGATATTCGAGTAGCTCTACATTCCATAGCGGATCACAGTGTTCGTGATCTGTCCATTTGCATATCATCGTCATGTCCGTATCGATGACACGAACCCGAGCTGGTGGAGAGCATGCTCTCTCATCACAAGCGGTGATAACTATGTTTGCGAGCAAGATTTTACCGAGATGACTTTCAAAGTCTTCTTGGCACTTTCGTCGAACATCCTGGTGGCTATCAAGTGTTGAAATGTTACTCATAGTCTACCCTTTCTTGGAGCCATGACCACCGTTTCAAAGTGACCATGGCTTAAATCACGCGTTCGCCTCGGCTTTGTCCTGGTTGAGCCTGTACTGATATGCTCTTCGACAACTGGCACAGTTGGGAACGAACGCTTTGTAGAACTTGGCGTTACATTCCACGAAGCGCTCACAGAAACCGCCTTCGAGATGGTCTCTGACCTCCGCGTAGTCCCAGGAGCCGAAAGGACATTTGTAGATGATACCCTTTTCGTCGATGAGAAAAGAGTACATCCGTTCTGGGTTGTGACAGTAACAAGAGAACATGCTGTAGGTATTCGAGTAGGAAAGCTCAGATCGACCTACAGGAACGATGCTCTTGTCGTCCTCGTCGCCGCCCATCCAGTGAAGAAAGTCGTGTTTTTTGCAGAAGGCTTCTGCTGCGGCTGTGTGCTTGTTGTTGTGCCATCGGTCACTTGTGATGGCCAGGTAGCAGTGCTCGTGTTCCTGCATGAACGCTTTGACACGTCCTGAGGACTTTTCACTTGCGACCCAATCACCATTCGTAACCAGTCGGGCATGGTGCAGCCCATCGACGATGGTTCCGATGACGTCCTCCCATTCGGGATGAAGCCAGAACTCACCGCCCATGATGTTTGCTGAATGAATCGGATTGTTCGAGAAGAACTGGTGGATGTCACGAGCAACGTCGAGGCTCATGTGGTTTGTCAGGGCAGGAGAGGACTCCCAGCAGCAGTGAGAGCAGCTCTGTGTGCATTTGAGAGTGATTCGGACGGTGGGTTTGAGGGTTCGATAGCAGGTATCGTTTTTGTCGCAGGACTCACAGTTGCAGTCTTTGCGCCTTTCACACTTCGGATCGATGCAGAATTGGCATCGTTCGTTCATGACGATTCCTTTTTCCTGGGATGATAGCCACGATTGTGCGCCAGGAGCATGAGGCCCTTGATGCGCTCTTCGTCGCCTTCACCGAGAGCTTCGGTGAGGTCTCGCATTTCCATTGAAGGCGAGAATGGGAGCTTTCGTGTGAGACGAGAGCTTCTGTGAGCCTTCCAATCGTCGGCTCCCATCTGCTCCAAAACGTCATAGGCTCTGCTGTAGACCTCGGATGCTCCTGGCCAGGATGGAAGATTGTTTAGATGGCTCATTTCAGACCTCGTCCTCGTGAAAGTCCTGAACGATCTCGATAGTGGGAGAAGCGTGGTGAATCCGAATTTTTCCGTGAGTGCTCCAGGAGTGTACCAGGCCACTCGTTGCCAGAATGTCATGGTGCCATAGGGGAAGATGTACCCAGTTTGAGTCAGGAGGCGGCGCTGCAAATGTGCCTCTGCCGTCTTTGAACTCGACTGCATCATGATCGCTACCGACGATTCTGCAAATCGGCTTTGCGAGGTAGCCGCTGCCTTCGAGCGCCACGATTTCCATTAGTCTGTAGCCTGATTCGTGGATGGTTTTTTCGGATGGCAGAATGACGATGCTGTCGCACTCGATGACGAGGGCGTTTTTGTTGATGAGTTGTTTGATGTTTCGCTTTGGTTTCTGGTTTTTGTCAATGAGATTGGGATCTATCGCCTTGACAATATCCGTGAGGTCAGAATCGATCGCCTTGACAAGTCTGAACTCTTCGATAGTCCACTCGTTCAGAGATGTCTTGTCGACGGCGATACCGAAGCGGTTGGCGTATTCCTGGGCGCTGAGAACTTCTTTGACGGATATCCAGTCGCCACCCATGACGGTGATGTTCCAATATGCGGAAGCACAGGCGCTTTCGCCTTCCTGTGGATAGTAGTCCAGAAACCAGTGTTTTTGCACTGGTGGAGTACGCCAGAGGAGTTTGGCTCGGCTATCTCCGTCAGCATCGTCGCCATAAAGGCTTTCGATCTGTTTTTCCGCGTTTCTAGTTTTGCTAATGATCATGTTGTCCCTTTCCCTCGTCCTAAGGACGAATGGAGCCCGAAAGCTGAATTCAATCAGCAATCGGGCAATGTGATGGTCAGTACCCTTCCCATCCTTCGGCTCGACGTTCGGCAATGCAGATCTGCCTGAAATCGGCCTCGTCACGGCACATACCGTTGAAGAGCTTGAGTGTTTTCTTGTCAGCCTTGGAGGGGTCAACCACCTGAACGACGTTTTTCCCTTTGCATTCATGGCAGGTTACATCGTAGCGGCCATTCAGGTAGTCTTCCTCGAAATCGGAATCGTCGTCGAACTCATCGCGAGTGATGCCGTGAGCATCAATTGCGGGATTGACGTGTGTCCCAGAACCCTTGCAGGTCGGGCAGACCTCGAATTTTGTCGGAAGAGTGTGCTCGGTTTCGTTCTCTTCATCATCCTCAGTTGTGAAGATGATGATTCTTCTCTTTGGGTCGAGCTTCGTGCCAGGTGGCAAGAGTTTTCCGAATTCATGCATGTAGTCTCGTCGATCCATGAGTTCTCCTAATCTTTGTTTTCTTTTTTTGTTTCTTCGGAGGAAGCGTGCTCCTCCAGCTTTTCGATCCGCCACTGAGCGCCGCCGTGGTGGTTTTCGGCCTCGATCGGATCGCTGATCATGCCAGTTAGGCGTTTTTGATAATCCTTGGGTACTTCGGTTCCGTCGATGAATTTCATTCTCACACCCCTTTCGGGTTGAATGTGATGTAAGGCATCTTTCGAGGAAGCGTGGGCCACATTTCACGAGGCATGCTCCATTTGCCGACACCAGCGGCAACAGCCATGAGGCAAAGCTCTTCCATGTGTTGATGCGAATCCGTCCACTGCTCCCCGTTGATGTCGTAACACAGAGCGAGAAATGAGTTTCCACCGCCGCCACCTTCTTGAAAGTCCAGAGGTGTTTGGCTGACGAGCTTGCTGATGTGGGTTTTCGCTTCGTTGAGTCGAAGTGGATGGAAATAGACAGTTTGAGTGATGCCTTCGATCTCGATGTGCTCTTCAGGTGGCTCATCATCCTGTAGCTCGTCTTCCAGAAATAGAAGACTCACGAAAAGATGAAACACGTTTTTGCTTGTGAGTTCCATTGTCTCCCTTTCTGTATCCTGAGGATACGTTACGGTCCTGTCGCTTTGATTTCGCAAAACGACAAGGGGTTTCTCTACTCTTCCTCAATTCCATCGAGAAGCAAGCACGCTTTGCTTCTCACGGGATGATAGCCCTCATTACTGAGCCGTGAGAGCATTGACCCGGCTTTTCCGAGTCGAATGCAGGTGTATCTCGGTCTGTAGAACGGGCACTTCAGTCCACAGTAAGGCCCTTTGTACTTGTGCTGTCGTTCTCCAGCCATGGCATCGAGTCGTTCTCTGACGAGTTTCCATGAATCCATTATGGTGAGACAATATTTGATTTCACCATCGAACTGTGTAGCGACGTTTTCCGCAAGGTTACGGGCATCGAGTGATGGAACACTGATGATATAGATGCCGTCTTGCGTGCTGGTACAGGGGATATCGAGAACTTCATCTATCCATGCACCCCGCATTTTGCAGTTCCGGCTTTGAAGGTCGTTTTTGAGATGCATCAACCATCGGTCATCGGAGTAGAAAAAAGCTACGAAACTATCGAACGGTGACATTGCTTCTCCTTTCGTCCTGAGGACGTGTTTATTTTGGGACCAGGCCGAGGAGTCGAACCTCGGACGAGTCATTCATCCATAATGAATGAGCCTGGTCTTTTGTGGTTGTTGCCTAGACAGTGCCGGTCTTAGGGGCACCCTTCTTTTTGGCGATGGTGGGCGTGGGAGGAGTGGTGCTGGGGAGCTGAGTTACGTTGTCGGGCAGCTCGGGTGTTTCAGAGGTCTCAGTGGGCGTTTCCGTCGAAGGAGTCTCCTTTTTGGAGCCCGTCTTCTTGTTCTTCTTCTCTTTCTTGACCTTGGGCTTTGGCTTTTGCGCCTCTTCCATGGCCTTGAGAAGACCGCCACCAGCATCCTCGGTGCTGAGCCGACCCATCATCCAGAGGACGCCAGCCCAGAAGCTGTCGTCCTTGACCTCAGGATACTCACCGGAGTCGACGATCTTCTTCACCGCTCGTTTGGGCGGCGTGAGAGGCTTCGTTCCGACGTTTTTCCGAATGTTTCTCGTGGTCGGCTTGACACCGCTTGCGAGAAGCTCGTTGACCTTTTCGAGCTGCTCCTCTTGAGGAAGATTTTCAATCTCAGGACCGAAGCTTGCGGGGATGTTGCCATCTTCCATCATCTTCTGAACCTTCGGGTGAAGTTCCAGAAGCTTGAGGTAGTTGTTGATCTGTTGAGCAGATTTTCCGAAGGCAACCTCAGCTTCTTCCATCGATCTTCCCAGGTCATCGATGAACTGGCTCATTTTTCCGGCCAGAGTGATGGGTCCATCGTCTTGTCGATGCTCGTTTGTGGAAATCATAACACCAAAGAGCATGTGGTCAGCTCCACGTTGAGGCATGACCGGAACCAACCACGGCTGCTTTCCTTCAGCCACAAGTCGGCGGTTGGCTTCACGAGCACACCTCACTCTCTGACGACCATCGACGCAATAGGCATCAGGGCCGATTTTTGTGACGAGTACCGGGGTTTTGACACTGTACCGCATGATGTTGAGAACCATGCTCTCATCGAGAGGAAGAGTGACTCGTCTGTCGAACAGGTGAGTGGGGCCAGCTTTCTTCGTGACGTCGTTTGGCCCATTGCCACCGACGAGAACGATATCATTCGGGTCCATTCGGTAAGCATCGGTTCTCTTGCCTTTGATGGTGTTCTTCTTCTTGGTTTCTGCCATGTCCGTTCTCCTTACGCATCGTTTGTGTTGTTGTGATGCGATGCGATTACAAGCCTTTTAGAGGATTTCTGCGATTTCTTTTTCTTTGACGAATGTGATGATGTCTGTATGACGACTGTCGTAAATCAGGTGGCAGGTTGTATTGTCGATGATAACCCGCCAATACGACCGCCGCTTTGACAACCTTCCGATGCAATAGCAATCGGGATAAAGTGCGGGTGAGCGTATTTTTTCAATGACCTCCTGTCTTTTGTCTTCGTCGAAGACGATGTTGTACCTCTGCTTTGCTCTCGTGGCGGCATGCTCTCTGCGGGTCTTGACCTTGTCATCTTGAGGATGATCGTTTTTGGGAGCATTACCACCAGCATAAGCAAGTTGCAGTCTTGGATCGTCTTCTGGAATGAATGTCACGATCTCAGATAGGCGACTGTTATAGACAAGGCCACAGACCTTTTCATCTATGACAACACGCCAAAGCGTTTTTGTTTGCGACTGGCGCTCGATGCAGAAGCAGTCTTCGTAAGAAACACCAGAGGCAATCTTCTTTTTGACCTCCCTTCTCTTGTTTTCATCGAAAACGATTCCATAGCGTTCCATTGCACGCTTGAAGGAATGCTTTCGCAGGTGCTCGGGTAATTTCTTCGACCGTCTTTTTTTCTTTCTAGGCGGTCTTGGAATATGTCTTGGCATTAGCCCTGTTGCACCTCCTTGTAAGTGGCGCTCTATCCAGCTATTCACACTGAATAGAGCAATGGAACGTCAACCAGTGTTTCGCTCGTCGGCCATTTCTTGGAGAAGCTCTTTGATGTCAGGGTGCTTGAGAAGCTCTTTGGAATCGATCCTCACGAGCTTGTACAAGCTCAGGTCAGCCTTTTCCAGAAGGCTTTCTGGAGTCCATTCACCGTCTGGCTTTTTGTCGCCGATGGCTTCGGCCACCTCTTCAAGGATTGTTTGATACTCCTCTTCGATTGGCCCTGGTTGAGTGAAATCACCTTCGCTTCTCACTGATACAATCATTGTTCCTCCATTTGCGAATCAACGTTTTGTTTCGCGTTTCTCAGACTTGAATCGAGATGACAGCCTCGAAGGGCTTCAGGTGTTGCAGAAGTGTCTTTTGGAAGAGCTTGGGTCCAACAGCATTCAGAATGAACGCGAGCTGACCTTCGATACCCTCGTTGTTCCACGATGATGCTTCGTGGCTGGCGAGATCTTGGACCAATTCGTCGAGGGTATCGATGAGGGAGTCATAGTGCATGGTGTCGGTCTCGATATTGAGTCGTTCGAGAAGCGCTTTTGCAGTAGCTTCGCAGAGTAGCTCGGTGTTCCAGGCGACATTTCCGTTTTCGTCTGTGACCTCCCACATGGTGGGGTCGACCAGGCAGTCCAGTTCGCCGGAATCATCGATGTAATGAACGTCTTCGCCTTCTCCTCTACAATCTTGCAGTTTCAAGACTGCTTCATCAGCGCTGTCAGCGATGACGGTGTAGCTGGCGGTGTGAATTTCTCTGGCTTTGACTGTGAACTGAGGCATAGTTGTCCTTCCTTCGTCCTGAGGACTGCTGTTAGTCGGATTAGACAGGTTCGATGGTTAGTTTGCAGAGAATCCAGTTTTGCTCTACTGCTTCATCGGTAGCACCCATTATTTCCAGACCCTCTTTGGCTTTCTCTTGCGTTTCGTAGAGGAAATTGAAGGGAAACTCGTAAGTTTTGGGATCTGACCATGGAACGAGAAGGCGAGGGTTGTCTTCTCCCTCCATTGTTGTGAGAAGTCTCCATGTGTACCACTTTTCTTTTTTCGGAACAGGCATGTTGTCCTTCCTTCGTCCTGAGGACGAAAAGTTGGCCCATACTGACACTTTCGATATCAGCATGGAGTTGAACTCATTCTTCATCGGCTTTGTAATCGAAAAGATCGATCTTTTCGGGCTCCGAATCCTTGTCAGTGTCGTGTCTGCGCCAGAAGAATTCGGCGCCCTTCTCTTGCTCTGTGAGCAGGAATTGAAACATTTGAAGAGCTTGTCGAATAACTACAAGCTCATCACGGGTTTTCATCATCTCGAAGAGTTTTTCCATGCGGGCTCGCGCTATCTTGTTGAACCGCATGGTGACTTCTTTTCTCGGTTTCCTTGCCACTACATCCTCCACATCGTTCTTGCCCCATACAGGGCAGTAGTCTGGGCATGACTCGAAGGTCACGCCGTTTGGTGAATGCTCATACCTGCAATACTCATCAGGAGTGCCATGAAAGCCTCTTCCCCAATTGATGTAATGCAGGCAGCCGCAGAGATTAGCCATTCTTTTTTACTTTCTTCTCCCATCCTGAGCAGGTGAATGTATTGGTGACGCCTCGACCCGCAAATCCTCTACAGTTTGTGCAGTACCCTACACCATCAGGTTCTTCTTCGATATAGAATCGACAGTTGCCGCAGTATCCATCGAATAGCTTGACAGCAAGCTTGCAGGCAAGAAGTGGCAACATAATAATAAATGAGGCGAACAGTATGGTGAAGATGAGCGCGAGAGCTATTGCTTGGCAATTCATTGCTATTCCTTGGTCACTATCCGATAAATTGCTCCCCAGTGATAAAACTGGGGTTCTTTCTGGTTTTGCAGAAGTTCAACGAGCGGTGTGGCTGCTGCCTTGAACTTATCAAAACATTCTGGGCACCACCAGGCCATTCCACCCGTAGCGAGCATAATGCCTGTCCAGCCGGTTTCTTTTTGAACATCACGAACACTGCCACTTGCTACATTACAAGTAGCAGTGCAGTTGGCGCATTTTCGCGTCCACTTGTCATCCATTTTCCGTCCCTCTCGTTTGTCGTGTCGGCTTCTCGCAAAGCTGTGACACTTTGCGAGAAATGGGAGATTTATTTCGAGCGCCTGCGAGCTTGCTTACGCTTTTTTCGCTCTTTTCGAGAAAGTGTTTTCCGTTTCGGTTTCTTTTCTGTTTTCTTCTCTTTGTTCTCGGAGCCTTCCTTGTAGCAAGCTTCGACTGACATCTTGTTCATTTTCGATGTGTGTGGATCTTTCACTGTGTCCTCCTTTGGCTGTCACTCACAGCATGACCTGGAGAGTGACAAATGATTATTCGAGGGAGTGCTTCCCCATCAGAAGAAGGTGGGTACGAACAGAGGTGCCGCTTTTCTTGAATGCGTCGTCAGGTAGGGGGATCAGGTAGCCGTCGTGCTGGGCATACCATTCTCGAAACTCAGTGTGCCGACGGTCTTCTCGAAATTTGACCCCAGCAGGCACGACAGAGACCAGAAAGCCGCCCCAGACGAGTAGGGAATGAGCTTTCCGGACATGATCGAGAGCATCATGCCCGTTTGCGTCTTTTGCGAAGGGTGGGTTCATGGTGACCACATCGAATCGAATTCCTTCGATGTCGAAGCAGTCCGTTTCAGGCAGAACGATCAGACCATCGATCGTGTAGAGCTGGTCTCGGAATCGATCTTCAGACTCGCAGGCGTAGACCTGGGCGCCAACCGTCAAAACAGCTTTTGCGATGGCTCCGGTTCCGGCACTCGGTTCGAGAACAACATCCCCAGGACGAACGCCAGCCTTGTCAACGATGAGATTGGCGACTTCTTCTGATGTGGGGAAGTAGCCGATGTCAGCGTTTGTGGTGACTTCACCCTGGCCGAGGGCAGCGTTGATGATCTTGCTGGGCTTCGAGGGGAAAATGTGAGCTTTTGCTTTGCGATTCCACTTGCCGCCCAGAGCTTCGAGCACCTTGTTGAGCTTGAGATACGTTTTGCGATCGAGTTGTTGTCGAGTGCTGGCAGTCTTGGCTTGATCATCGATATCAAGACCTTTGAGCAGGCACAGAATGTCAGAGCTGATATTCATCCGACGCCATCCACGATTTGGAGATTGTGCTCGCGGCAGAAGAAGAAGACGTCTTTGGCTTCCGTGAAGAAAGCAAAAGGCGCATCCGGATCGGGTTCATCGGTGAACTCACAGAACTGGTCATCGTCTGGCACGACTTGCTGTTTTGCTTCAAGCAGTAGCGTGGGAAGATGTGAGCTGTTTCCAGCTTCGCACTCTTCCTCGAATGCCAGCCATACATCTTCTCTCAAAAGATTGTAAAAGATGTCGGTGCATCCATCGGTGTACGCAATGAGATACCTTTTGTTGTCCATCAATCCTCCTGGATACTTTTTACAAGCTCGTAGAGCTGGGTAATGAGTTCTTTTCTTTCTTTCTCATCATTTCGCATACGACGCACAGTTGACTCTCTCGAATCACTGAACTCATTGAGAGACTTATCTCCTGTGTGGAGACCCTGAAGAAGATCGGAGCCTTCGAGGTAGCCTTCATGCTTTGCCTCTGAAACATCGATCTTCCAAAGGTCACGCAGGCAGGTTAGGATAGCTCGGGCAGTCTTTTGTTCGATGTGCTTGAGTAGTGAGAATGGCCATGGGTTTGACCTGCCATAGTTGTACTCGCCATATCCAGTAAAGTTCGACAGTGCGTGGATAATAGCTTCAATGGCATTGCGCTGTGCTTCGAGAGGTTTTCCAGCGTACTCCTCGGCAAAGTTGAGCTTTTTTTCGCAAGGTTCGCAGGTGGTTCTGTTGAACCCAGCATACTCTCCACAGATAGTGCATGCGTGGTTTTGGTACATGCTCCACATTGCATTGAGATAGCAGGGTTTTTTGACGGAACCAGCTTCTCTACCAGCACAGAAATATCTGATTTCACCAGCTATCTCTACCATGGCGTACTTTGATCCGTGGTAGGTTTCGATTTCTTTCCCACATCCAAAGCATGTTTGTGTATCGTCCACGAATTGACCTCCTTTGGTCCTCTACGAGCGCATTACTGTTCGTAGAGGGATGTCTTATTTTGCGATCATCACAGCAACCTTACATATTTCTTTTGAACTGTCAGGCAGGTCGTGAGTATAGAAAACATCTGCTAACCACTTCTTGGTTGGGTGATTGCTTCTCATGAATGAAAGCATGTAGGCAATCTTTTTTGCTGTTGCCTTTTCAAAAGTGATTATGTTCCCACTGTTAGTCTTTTTGAACAGCTTGAATCCTGTGGGTTCGAATGCTCCTCCCCAGCCTGGCTCTGTATAGTGATCGTTTGGGGTTAAATGCGCTTGCCTTTTGTCTCTCTCGAATCCTTCCATGATGTTCATGTATCGAACTTCACCAGCGAGAACGTAGCAAACGTAAAACCCTTCTTTTTCTGGCATGTGTCACCTTTCCAGCGTTTTTGTTGGGAGGAGTTGCTTTGAAAGATAGCAGAGGTTTTCAACGAGACTTGATTTATTGTCAGATGATTGTTTGATGTCCAGAACAAGCTTGAGTATTTTTTTTCTGATAGCAGCAGTTCTGCTTTTGCTTTTACCATGGCATTTGTCGGCGATGGTTTTGATTCTTGCGGCGACATCTTTTTCTTTGGCATGGACTAGTTCAAGAATGCGCAACTCGCGGCGAACATACTCCAATGGCGTGTTGATCTGTTTCATGGTTCCCCCTTTTGTTACATCCTACTGGATGTACGTTGGCACCTCAAGCAACGGTTATGCTGCATGAGGTATGGATTTGGACGAATCAGGACAGCATCAGAGAGTCTTGCAGGAGGCTGAGAAGTCGGTTGTACTGATCTTGTTCCATGTCAGTCTCGACAATATTGATCATGTAAAAAATCTCTTCTCGAATAACCTCGATTTTACTGTCTTTGCATTTTTCGATGAGGTCTCGAATGGTCTCGATTCCTTGCGGGTCGTCAGATGGCCAGCTTCTCAACACTTCTCGAAGCCCTTGCTTCATGGTTGACATTCGGTTGGTAAACGTTTTGACATAGCCCCGGTGCCTGCATATTGTGCATGCACAGCGTGACCATTCACCCCAGTTGATATCTCCACTGGGAAGGTCTGTCCCGTCATCGTGAACGGTGACAGTAGTTGTCACCTCGATCTCGAAAGGCCCCATGCTTCCACATGCAGGGCACGCTATGTTTTTGAGACAGTTCTCGTTAGCCATTACTCCTCATTTCTCGTCCTGAGGACGAATCAGTTGGCGCCTTGTGTGATAATTAAATCACAAAAGGCAATTTTTAATTGGTTTTTTCTTCAGCGTCTTTGCCGAGCTGGGTGGAGAGTTCCCGAGGTAGGTGAATGACGGTGTAGTGAGTGGCTGTTCCATCATAGCCAAGGGAGCCTGCTTTGAATCCCTGGTCTGAGATGTCGAATGAAATAATGACGAACCGCCAGTTGTTGCACATTCCGACATAGACCGTTGCGTCGGGTCTTTCCTTGATGGAATGCTCTTTCTTCCACTCAATCCCCTTTTCAATACATTCAGCGACCCACTCTGCGAGTTGTTCACCGGTCATGTTTTGTCTCCTTGAAGAGGCTTATCGATTTGCCGGGATTTGGTACGGTGTACCCAGCGCCTCGTAGATCGACTCTTCAGTATCGCCCGCTATTCTCTTCTTACCCCGCCATAGACCTTTTTCGTTGAGTGTGAAACCTTTGCGCTTCGCTCGTGCTCTCATTTGGATATTGTGGCGCTTCGAGCCGGTTGCGAACTCGACAAGGGCACCCCATGACTCAGGATTGATCGTGGTGAAGAGGTCGGCTGCATAGTCGCCAATGGAAGGGTTGGTCATTAAAACAGTGGCCTTGATGTTACCAGCTCTGACAACTTTTTTCGATCCTTTGCAAAAACGAGCGATGCAAGCCCTTGCTTGATCTTCATCTTTGCAAAGAACGGTAATATCAAGGTCGCCAATGACTTCTTTCTTTCGTCTGAACGATCCACAGATCTTGCACTTGACAGAAAAGGGCCGAAGTTTTTCGACGATCTCTGCTGCTGGGATGACCAGCTCGAATCGCTTGTGTTCGATCTTGACTCCGGACATCACATCTCCTTCCAGAACTCGTAACTTTCGAGAAGTTCCCTGACACGATCCCAGAATTTGAATCCATCGTAATCTTCACCCCTGGACATTTCTTGAACAAGAGCGAAGAAAGAGCCTAGAAGCTCAAAGGCCATGTTTACTTTTTCACGCTTCTTTTCTTCAATGGCATTCAGCTCCTCTTGGGGTTGAACCATTGTCTTGAGCTGTTCGAGGAGATTTTCCTCGAACTGGGTGAGTCGAGTCATCGGGTCTTCGGGGTCAATATTGGCTTTTATGTTTTCGAGACTTCTGAGCCAATCCAGCCCGTGAATGTTCCATCGATCCAACGTAGCCATATTCCCTCCTGTTTTACATCGTCCTGAGGACGATTTGTTAGTCCCGCAGCAAAGCGAAAGCTTTACAGCGGGGGAGCGCTAGAACGGGCCGACGATCTTTTCCTTTGGCCAGAAAGGCGGAATGGCAGTAGTAGCGAGCCTGGCGGCTTGCTTTCTGACCGTTCTTTCAGGGACACCGTGAGTGTTCCTCTCGAAGGCAACGCTTGCATGACAGAAGATTTGAACGATTTCGATTTCGTCAACGCTGTACAGTTGTCCGAGCATGATGTATGGCGACATTTCGTGAAGCATGGTGTTTGTGTTGTCGATCACGACAACGTTTTTGTCACCGCGCTGCTTTTTGAGATACCAGTTGGCCTTCTCGAAACAGATAGCGTGAGCTTCGGTGAGCTGTTCTGGCTTGAAGATGTATTCACCATTGTGTTCGATGAAATAATCATTGGCCGAGCAGATGACACTTTTTGGGTACTGCTGCTTTGCCCATGTTGTTTTGCCAGCACCACTGGGGCCTCTCATAATCACGAGCTTCATGTCTTTCCTCTTTTCTTGCGTCCTGAGGACGCTTTGTTGGCTCGTCACCAGTGATTTGATTCATTGGTGACGAAAGGTGTTTAGCGCCGAGCGTAAATGACGTAACCGAGGCCCATAGTGTCAGTCTCAGTGCGAGCTTTGGTGCCGAAGTCGCCAGCATGATCGATTTCGACGGCTGGGCATTGGTCGCCGAACATGCCTCGTCCAGAATAGGTGTAATTCACTTCCAGCCCGAAATCTTCGGCGTCTTCGATGAAGCGTTTCTGGTTTTCGCTCAGCTCGTAGGTGGGAGCGTTGGAGAAGTGTTCGACGGTCGCTTCTGCACCGCACCTGGGGCAAACGATCGGCGAGTCTTTATCCCATTGAACTTCGTCACCATCAGGGTTTCCATCGTCCTCCATCAGGAAGCCGTTGATTCTGAAGGGTCCGAAAGAGTTGCAGTCATCATTGGGGCATTGAATGCCCAAGAGAAGCTTTTGGTTGAGCATTGTCTCTCCTTTTTTTTGGTTGGCCACTGGTACAGGCGAAAGCACCGTACCAGCGATGTTTAGTGGATTGTCCTGGGGAACCCAGGGAGGGGATCGACTCGGCCTATTGTTGCCGTCCATCCATCGGAAAAGTTGCGACGGAGGTACTTGCACCAGGCATCGGCTGTTGTGTGGTTTGTGCAGATTCGACGGCCTCTTCTGAAGTAGATTGCCCATCGCCCCTTGTAATAGTCGGGGTGATTGACAAAGTCAGAAACAGCAGCGCCAAGCTGTGACCAGGGAGATTGACCTTGCGGTTTCTCACGAGGCATGTCCTACCTTTCTTCGTCCTGAGGACGGGTTGAGTTTTGGAAGGTTTTGTTCATGGCATCAACGATTTTCGATCCGAGATCGGTCAATGCAACGATGTGAAAAACTGGACCGCGTTTCGATCCCCATTCTTCACGTTGTGATGTGGCACCAATCGTATGAACAAGAGAGCGTTTCTGAAGTTGATCCAGTCTTGTTTTTGTCAAACCAGATCGCTCGGCTCTACGAAGAGCTTTCCCTTGCTCTTTTGAGAGTAATACTTTCAACGAGTCATGCTCGATTATCCAACCACCAGAAGTGGTTTTTGTGATGTTCACATCTCCTCCTTGTGGTGCTCGCTGTGGCTTTCAACACCACAACGAGCAGGATCGCGTCTATTCGTGGTCGAACTGGTCGAACCTGTCGCAGATATATTGTTTGAGGTCTTCGATTTTGTCATCAACCTCGTTGGCATCAGTGAATTCTTGAAGTGACCAGTGGTCGATTGATTTCGAGTTGAGCTGGCAAAGTTCATCCAGCAACCCGCTGAGCGACATCTCTTTCCACTCTTCCATCGTCTTCTCCTTTTTTCTTTGTCTATTTGTTTTCGGATTTGAAACAGCGCTTGCAGGGGTTTATAAGGTGCTCGGGTTTCCCTTCCAAATATTCAAGCGCTGCCTCATCAACTTTGGAGCCGCACTTTGGCAGGCCATTAGCCTTGCACAGGTGTGTTTTTGGGTCGCGTGTGTGGCTGTGATATACGTAACAATACCAGCCTTCCAAAGTTGAACTCATTGTCTTCTCCTTTGTGGCTCCCCAGTTGGTGTTAAAACCAACTGGGGAAGGCTAGTTGATCGGCTCTTCAGGGATCGCGACTCCGAATGTTCCGTATATCTCCCTGGCGGCTTGTTTGACGTTGAGATCGCAGGACAGGTGAGCGGTAGCGGTGATTGTTTGGATATCATCCATCATGGCTTGAATGCTTAATTGTAGGTTGTCGATGATAATCGGCAGCCATGCAAGCTCGTTATCATACGGGTTGGCGCTCATCATGATAATGGTTATTCTGCCGTATTTCGCCTTGTTTTCTTCGTGTCTTTTTAGCATCGAGCCTAGCACGAGGCATTGCTTTTTCAACATTTCACGGCACGCCATACACACGGGGCAGCCGCATTTATCAACAAGACTGGACGCCATTATGCCAGCATGACGGAGTGTTTTTGCGGCCTCGCAAGACTCACAACCACACTGTTTTTCGTGTTCAATTTGCTGTATTTCTTGTGAAATAACCTCTCCAAGCATGTGTCCCCTTTCACCCATCCTCAGGATGGGTAATTTAGCGCTCATCACACGCGAAAGCTTCATGATGAGCATTTTATGCACAATCAGCTTGATTGTCTTGTGGCTAGCTAGAGCGTTCTCAGGTCTATGACCTCGACCTGGTTTGTGATGAGCTTGACTCTGTTTTTGTAGCGCCGAACCTGGTCAGAGGAGCAGGTACAAGGTTTTCCAGGGTATCCCACCCCAAGACCGCAGGGACACGGGTTCATGGTCGTAATGAGCCAGAAATCCGCTGGATAACTGACTTTGTTGTTCCCTGCCCAGTGGTCGACTCTTTTGTCTTTCAGAATTTCATTGAGTCTCTCAATGATGCTCCTTCGGAACTCGGGCAGCTCATCCAAAAGGAGAATGCCGCCGTGAGCGATTGAGAACTCCCCATAATGTGGAAAGGCTGTCACTGGGTCAGGAGTTTTGCCGACCATGGCTTGTTCACTGACGGTGTGATGAGGTGCCCTGAAAGAGCGTTCGAGAATCGATAGTTGTTCCATTCTGCAAGCTTGCCGGATTTGCGAGACCTGGCGTTGTAGATCGATTTCACTCATGGTCTTTTTGTTCAGCTTGCCTACTTCGAAAGCAATTCGTGATTTGCCGAGACCAGCAGGGCCGAGCAGGCAAACATGGGATTTTTTCGCGTAGATGATCTGCGCGATTTCTCTGATCCTCTCATCTGTCAAAATCATTTTGTCCCCTTTCTTGCCTCGACACATCGAGACATTTGGTAGCGCTTGCCGAGCGCGAAAGCAGTCTCAGCAAGCAATTTGTCAAGCACAGAGCATGCAATGATGGTGGGCGTTCTCTTCGTCAAGCTGGAGAGGAAGGGGCTTTGTGAATGGCTTGAAGTCGCCTTTCAGGGTGCGCAAGATAAGCTCGAAAGCGCCGTCTTTGGTGCACCAGGAAAAGGTGATCGTTTCGACTTGTTGTCTTGTGGCTTCGTGGATGGCAGCGTATTCCTGAGCGCTGTTTTCTCCAAATGAATCGTTGAGGAAGAGGTAGTCACCGAGTCTGAACCCTTGACAACAGGTCCAACTGCGATCGACAAGCATTCCGGCGAGCTGGGCCATGTCAGCCTCGATGTCGTGCTCCTCAAAACCCTTGATTTGAAATCTTCGTGTAGGGTTGAGCATAACTTTCCTTTCTAGTCCACGATGGACCCATCGTAATAAACTCGTTTTGTGTTCTTCTCTTCGAGAAGAGAACTCTCTATGTCAGCATAATTGAGATGTGTAATCTCGATTTTACTGAAAACACCGTCTTTGAATATGACGCATACTGTATGAGAAGTAGGATCGATAGCAACGCACTGGTCATGAAGCCAGCTTATGACTTGCTGGTCGTTCCAGTCGGTGTGTTGTTTGACCCAGTCAAAAAATCTTAATCGAATGGGTATGGTGATTTTGAGGTTGGTAAATGTATCGCCTTCACGAGACATAAACCAAGTGATATTTCGAGCCATCAATGAGCGTGGACTCTTGATAGAGCGCTTTTTTGTTACACGCTTTATCATGGCAGCTCCGGATAAAGTGTCGCTTGGTGAAACTGGTGATCGGCTTCGTGCTGGTTGGCGCAGTAGGCAGAGCAGCAATGAGCATTTTGTGCAAATAGAGGGTAGCCGTAGTTATCCACGTTTGGGTTTCCACAAACCGGACACTCGATTGCAAGCTCGAAACCTTCATGCTCTAAGCAGATAGAGCAGTTGCAAACTATGTGGTGCATAGTGTCCCTCCTTTAGCGCCTGGTGGCGCTTGTGGTCCCTCGTGAGCGGTCAAGCCCACGAGGGGTGTGGTGCTAGCTGTTGATGCCTTCGATAAGAAAATCAACAAACGCGGTTGCTGTCATAGGCTTGTCAGCAATGGTTTACCATTTTCACCGTTCAACTCTGTTCACGTTTTGCACGTAACCCGCTGTCATTACACGATCCGCTGTTGATAGGATCGTCTGTTAACTGGGTTGAATGTCAATCGACAGCACCCATACATCAATCCCTTAACAGGCTGTAATCGCGCTGGCGTGGGCTTTGGCACGAGATTACAAGGTTTTTGTTTCGTTGCTCATCGAGAAACGCTTGCGCGTTTTTCTCGTACCGGAAGTGTGCCACTCGCCACCAACCGGTAGTAGTGCCTGACTTACTGCTGTCGTAGACGACGAAAATCACAGGATTTCCTTTTGCGTCATATTGCATGCTGTCCCTCCTGCTCGTCTCCTGTGACGAGTCAATCAAACCGTCGAAGCATGAAAGGGAGGGAATCCTTCACGCCTCAGCGGCTTGATTGAGCCGTCAAAAGGGTTGGTCACCCGACCTGCAATCACGCAAGCTGGGTGGAGTTGTTTACAGTTGGGGATGGCCGATTCCGAAGGTGAGTCGATCGCTGGCGAAGTGGAAAATACCACCTGCTGGCCTCTTGTCCTCTTCATCAATCAACAATCCATGGCATCGGTCAAAAGTGATCTGCTTCTCGCAAAGTGAGATGTCAAATTCGATCTCATACCCTCGGTCTCTCAGAGTTTCGAGTACAGCGCCGATCCTGCGAATGAGTTCTTTTCGCATTGTTTGTCCTCCCTTTGGGGCGTGACGCGGGAATCGAACCCGCTCGCTCGTGTAGAGCGTTCCACGGTTTGTCACGCGGATTGAATCGTCCTGAGGATGATTTAATCGTTAGGAAGATAAGGTATGATCAGGATTCGATCGTTCCGTCATTGCTGAAGAAGTCACCGCCAATGATGCCTCCATCGTCGATGGCCCCTTCGCCGTCGATCTCTTCAGGGATCGCGTTGAACTCGATCTGGGTGCCTTCGGCCACGGCTTCCGTCATGGCTTCAGCGTTTGCATCAGCCATCGCAGCGGCCTTGACAAGCGCCGATTGCATTGAACTGATACCCTGCGAATCGTAGCCCTGAAGGGCTGCCTCGTACTCTTCCTCGCTCTTCTTCGAGCCAGAGACCCAGCCCTTGACTGATGTCCTCAGGTTCTTGACCATGTCCGTCACGGCGAGCCCTGCCTCTTCGGGGAGAAGAGATGAGAAGTCGCTCGCCTCGCTGATCGCCTTTCGAGCGAAAGCCGCTCGAACCTTGGCCACAATGGCGATCCGCTCTTCGGCTGGTGCCTTCAGAACGTCGGAAGCTTTTTTGAATGGGTCCAGTTGCGCCCTGGTGGCATGTTCGAGGATCGCGGAATCATCGGCCTGTGCGGCCATGTTGACGCGATCGAGAATATCATTGAGTTGCTCTGTAACGGCGGCGATTGTACCGGCGTTATTGCCCTCGATGGTATGCAGGTTATACCGAAAGAGAATATCCATTGTCTTGGATTGTTCGTTGAACTTTCGAACCTGCTTATGACAACTGGTGAGCTGTATCGCAAGCTCTTTCTTTCGATGAACAGGAATAATGAGACCGACGCTTGTGTCGACGCCGAGACCTTTTATTGTTCTCCGGACCTTCGCCCGAAGCTTATCAGCCTGTTTGTGCTCCTCAGGGTCATCAATGACCTTGATAGCTTTCCAAGTCTCGATCTCTTCACCGTTGGCACCTTCACGACTCTCGATGTCTTCTCGCCGGGTGTGCCTTCCTCCTCTCATCCTGCAGGTGAGTTGAGTTAAGAGCCCCGGAACTAGCGATCGAATCACGAGATCGTCAGGATTTGCGATGATGATCTCAGGGTCTACCTCTTGATCTTGGGTTTCCTGATCTTGTGTCATCTTCTCTTTTGCCATTTGTCCCTCCTGTTGCCGTCAAAGACGACAAGTCATTAGGCCCTGACGTGGGGATCGCGCCCACTCACCTTGGAAAGGTGATTCTAGCTTTGTCAGGGGAATTTATCCATCCTCAGGACGGATAAACCGTTTCATGTCACCACTGAGAGTTCAATGCTTTCTCGTCGATGAGGACGGTTCCAGGTGCTGGGGGCTGTTCGGCGGCACCCTTTCCCTTTTTGGTGGGCTTTTTGGTGGGCTTGCTGAGAGGCTCGGGATCGGGATCGCTGGCGTATCGTGCGCGACCATCAGCCCATTTGCGAAGCTCGTGAAGCTTCGCACCATAGGTGATACTCATAGGTACGATTTCGCTCGCTGCTTCGAGTATGTCTTTTGCTGTGACATCATCGTTATCTGATTTGTCTTCACAGTAGCGAGCCCAAGCCGTCAGGATTCCTTCCTTGACTGACTCTTCGATTTCGCTGCCCGTGTAGCCGTTCAGCTCGTTTGCGATCTTGGCGAGCTGGGTTTCTGGAAGAGATCGGTTACTGCGCTTGCCCAGGTGAATTCTGAGAATGTCTTCTCTTCCTTTTTGATTCGGAAGATCGACGAACCAGATTTCATCCGTTCGTCCTTTTCTTGTGAGTTCTGGCGGCAATCCAGAGATGTCGTTCGAGGTGATACAGGTGAACACCTGGGATTCTCTCTCTTGCAGCCAGATCAGCAAGCTTCTCACGAGAGTTTTCTTGCTGCCACCGTCGTTGTCCTTGCCGGTGCCAAGGGCTTTCTCGATCTCATCGACGAGTAGCACACAGGGTGCCAGTGCATCAATGGTACGAAGCGCTTCAGCGATCCTGGTGCCGGTTTCGCCGACGATTCCGCCTTCACACTCTGAAAGGTTCAGAATGATAAGCGGACGTTTCAGAGCAGCAGCAACAGCCCTTGCAGTGAGCGTTTTTCCACCGCCAGGGACACCGACAAAGACACAACCTCGTGGCTCGTCAATGCCTCGGTCTCTGGCCTTTTGCGTGAAAGCGTATTGGCGTTTATCGAGCCATTTCTTGAATCGCTCCAATCCGCCAACCTCGCCCATTTGATCAGACTCACCACCGAAATGAACGCCGTGAACACTCGCCAGCTCTTCAGCTTTCAACTTGGAAAGACGCTCTGTATCGATATTGCACTTGTTGGCTACAGCATCCTTTTTGATAAGGTCGTTTGCTTGCTGAACACCAAGACCGCGCAAGGCCATTGCACATTTCTTTGGATCAACGTTTGTTGCACCGAGTTTATCCACAGTTTTCTTTGCGTTGAGTTCAAGAACCTCAACGGTTGGAAGCCCTGGTTTAACAATGGCAATATCCGACTTGAGATCGGCTGGCAAGTCATCGCTAACCGAGACTAGAACAAGGTTTGTCAGAGTGTCTCTGAGCTTTCTCGAACAGTCTTTGATGGCTCGTCGCCAGTTGTCGTTCTTGAGGTGCTGGTGTGCGTCACGAATGATGATGATAGAGGGGACCTGGGGATTCTTGAGAGCAAAGTCACGAAGGTGCAGAATCGCCCCATGGGGGACTTGATTCTTTTTGTGCACCTTCTCTTTGTCGTCTTTTTTTGGGTCTCCGTCCAAGAATTCATCAGGGATCGGTGACCCTTTGAATGTTCCGGTATCCCACCCGTCTGGCGTGCACCATCCGGGCTTACCATCTTCACCTGTTGTGAGTGACCAAATGGCGCAAAAAGCTTTCGTCTCTTTGTAGCCGTAATTGGCTGCAAGGTTGGCGAGTGCATTCTCTGCTCTTGCCTCTTCACCGCTCAAAAACCAGAGCACCGGAATTCGAGCATTGATGAGAGTCTGAACTTCAGAAAGCATGTTCTTTTTGCTGGCCATGAATTGTCCCTCCTTATCGCTACTAATAGTAGCTCACCAGTGAGCCGAAATCATTTCAGACTTCGGCTGACTGGTGGGCCGCTTTTAGCGAGCCCTTGTGCCGACTAGTCAGAGAAGTGACAGTAGATTTCTATCTGCTGCGTTTCTTCATCTTCGACCATTTCGACGTCTGTGATGTTTGGTTGATCCCAAGCATCTTCCACCGCTTGTGTTGCGTCGGCAATTTGCCAGAAGCGATCTTGAGCCGAATTGAACCAGCGGCTTTTGTCATAGTCGCTGACAATCGCGTCGAATCCCTCCTCGGTTTTGAGGAAGCCTACATCGTTTGAAAGGCCGCCTCCCATGTGCTGGTTGACGAGGTCTTTGGAGATGCGAATGTTTGCGGTCTCCTTTCTCATGTCATCTCGATAACCGTACAAGTGGATGGGCTCGTTTTTCGAGATGATTACATGGTCCTCGATGAGCTTGTCAGCTTTCTTGGACCACTCGGCTTTCAATTGGGGGGTATCTTCCTTCCAAGCGCCGATGCAGTGGAATTGAACGATGCGATCCTTGATCGCGGCGAGAATCGCTTTGTAGCTCTCGCACATGCTTTTGTGAACCCGGAATTTACTCATCTCAATCCCTCCCATTGGAGCAGTGAATCGATCCGCTCATGGGTCGTTTTGTTCTCACGCTGATTGCATCATCGACCAGCATGATCCTTCCTCGCATAACGATTATGTGAGGAGTCATGCTTTTCTGGCTCTTACCAGAGGACTCTGTGGGAGCGCCAAAGGCAATCCCGTTGCCGAGCTGGTCATCATCAGGGGGGCTACCATTCATCGTTGCACCCCGTTGAAACCGTTTCGGCTTCCTCGGTTTCGGCTTCCTCGGTTGTGGAGCAATACTCGTGGAATTCATCGGTGGATTCGTGATGAGTGATTTCTCCGAGGTCATCGAGCCACTTCGTTTTTTGCGTGCAGCTCGAACCTGAGATTCCTTCGACTGTACTGGTTCGTTTCCCTTTTCGGGGAATTACGATCTTGATCCTGTAACTCATTATTTGTCCCTCCGATTTGTTCGGGTCTGTTCTGTTCTGTGCCCGAGATTCACGGCTCCAAAAACGTTTTTGGAATCATGAATCTCAGGCGCAGTTTACCTGCGCCCAAGAAAAGGAGGGGGACAATTAGCTTAACCACGTCCGCATTAGCTAAGCGGCATTCAGCCGCTATACCGGCTCTTATCCGGCACAGCTCCATTGTTTTCTTTGTATGAGTGCTGCTAATGGTTTCGTGGTCTGCTAGTTGCTGGTGTGTTGTGTGTTTGCCGTGCGTCCTAAGGACGAACGGTCTTAATGGATCAATCCCTCTTCGGGCGAGACCCGAAGGCTGACACATGAAGCGCCAGGAGACCGCTAGCAGAGCGCGGCCAGCGTGTTACCACGCCAAGGGAAGACCTGCCGAGGAGGGGCGCCAGCGCACCGCCTAGCTCGGTTCGGTTGTCATTGAACGCCGGGGCAAGCCCCTGGGCATCGTGTGGTTCGATGACCCGTTTAAGCATCCTAACGGCAACTGAACGAGTATCAAGCAGAAAAGTAATTAAATTTTAATCTGTAATGATTTCAACCGCTTGGAGACGTGTATATACACGCCTGGAGGGCGCGTGGCATACACCGTGGGGGAAACCCCAGGGGGTATGCAATGACCGCGCCAATACCGGGTTTGATCCCATGGTGAACCACTATATACCCCTGGTGACGCCAGGGCAAGCACGGTTTCACCCGTGGATGCCCCTGGTACCCCTACGGGGTACCAGGGCGAGCGCTAGGATTCGCCAGGGTGAGAGACCCCGAGACCTTGTTAGAGGCTCTTGACGCTGGGGTGATGCTCAGTGACGGGTTTGTCTCGCTCACTGACCATTGTTTCTTGGTGTCGAAATGGCTCTTGATCACTGACCAATTGTCAGTGAAAGGCTCTTGCCGAGTGCTTAGGGTGGGTTTGTGTGTAGAGACGGTGTGCTGACTCGGTGTTTTTTTGACTGAAACATCGTCACCACTGACCAGATTTGTTCATTGATGACACCAGAACTGGCATGCGGATAACAGTGTCATGCGGTACGCGGTACCCTGTACAGAGTGTCCAGGTAGGGGGTATTGGTACTATTATACGTAAAAAACGCAATCAGCTTGACTTGTCTATCCTCAGGACATACTTTTGAGGTGTTCATCCTCAGGATACACGATATGCACACGCCCGGACAGTATGTATAGCACACAACACCGCACCAAGGGAGATATGAGAAATGTCAGGTGGATTCACATTCGATGAAAATGATGATGAGGGAATCTTCGCAAATGACCCCTCAGCAGCGGCGGGTGATCCAGATGCTCGAATAGATATGGAAGCTCAGCATTGGGTTCCAGGTTTGACGTTGGGCATGGATGAAGATGGGCTTGTTGTCATGCCAGAGATGGAAGGTGAGGAAGAGTTTTTTGCTCCTCCAGAACCTGTGGACATCGAGAACTTCATCTGTTTGGGTGGACCATGCAAGCACTACACAGAAAACGCTCGTTTGGTTCCTGAAGGTCCAACTGCTGGAGCTGAGGAGAATGTCGAGATAGGTCGGTGGTGTGGAAAAATTCGCACTTGGGCTGAGCAAACAGATCTCACTGAGCTGAAGATTCTGGCCTGCACAGGTCATGAGCCAGCAATTTATGGCTCGCCATCTCAGGTGAGAAAAGCAAACGAACAAAACGCAAGGGTTCTAGCTGAAGTAAGACAACAGATTATTGACCAGAGGTTATTCGTAGGGGTTTGTGCGATTGGCCCCTGTGAGAGCTTCGTGGAAATGATCGCGCAAAAGCCAAAGCAGGACCAGGCCGAGTCTCTCAGGTGGTGCACACGTTTGGGTGGTCTTGGACGTTTGTACGGAATCAGAGAAAAACCAGTCGTGGCATGTTCTGGTTGGCATCCCGTAGGAAAAGATCCACGTATTGGCGCAGTAGCAGTACAAAACCTCAAGAAGCTTGCGGAATATCGCAAGAAGATGGCAGAACGTAAGACACATAATGATGATGGTCCAGTAGACCTTTCATTGCTCGACAAACCCATGAATGGAGGTCAACCACCCCCCCGCTGAAGCGGGAGGTTTGTAAAAGCCTTGATTGACCAGGCTGTTGTTCCAGAGGCTGACAACCAAAGAAGGAACAGACGTTGAACACAGAGCCAAAGACCGACGGTGGGATGCTTCCTCAGTTCCACCCTCTCGAAGCCCAGGCTGCAGACAA